>Ga0079992_121545_pt1 | contig 98025 bp, 104 predicted proteins | sample FaiFalFF_MnMetaG_3_FD_69197 | JGI IMG/M metagenome (GOLD analysis project Ga0079992, IMG submission 69197) | Freshwater microbial communities from Yellowstone National Park, Wyoming, USA - Fairy Falls B (FF_Mn_B) MetaG (SPADES assembly) (version 2) | ecosystem: Environmental > Aquatic >...
CTCGTGCGCCTGGGCGACATCGCCGAGGTGCGCCGCGGCTTCACGACCGGCGCCAACGAGTTCTTCTACCTGGAGCCGACGGACAAACCCGCTCCTGCGGGCTACCTGCACGTGCGCAACGGCGCCGGCTGGGAAGGCGAAATCGAGGAGGAGTTTCTGAAGCCGGTCATCAAAAGCCCGCGCGAGTGCCGCTCAATCCTCATCAAGCCCGAGGACCTGCGCTACAAAATTTTCATGTGCCAGAAGGACAAACCCGCCCTGCAAGGTACCGCCGCGCTGGACTACATCCGCTGGGGCGAAGCCCAGGGCTACCACGAACGCCCAAGCAGCAAAGGCAGACCGCGCTGGTGGGATGTGGGGGTGAGGGAGTTTCCTAACATTGTATGGGTAAAATCAATCAATGAGTCGCACAGGCAAGCATTGATTCCTTTTGACGCCTTGGTTGATCAACGCTTATACGAGATTACTTATAGGGACTCCTTTCACTTGAACCTAATCCTGAACAGCACCATAACGATTCTCATGAAAGAGCTATCGGGCAGGGTGAATCTGGGAGAAGGCGTGTTGGATACCGCAGTTTATGAGGCCAACAGAGTTCCGGTCTTAGCACCACTTTTATTAGCAGCGGCAGGTGCGACGTCTTTGAAAGATGCCTTTGATCGTATGAGAAGTAGAGAGATACTACCAATCCTAGACGAAATCCACCAGCCTGACCGTCGGGCGTTGGACGAGGTGGTGTTCGACGTGCTGGGGCTGACGGCGGGCGAGCGGGAGGCGGTCTATGAGAGGCGGTCGTCGATCTGGTGCGCGCGCGGCTGGAGAAGGCACGGAGCGTGTGATACACCAGAAAGCGATGGTAGAGTTTGTGCACGCGAACGGTGAGGAGCCGACGCGAAAGCACCTTGTGGTTGTCTGCAAAGAGCTCAACGGGAGCGACGGGTTCGTGTTGACCGCTTCTTACACCTCTGTGCCCTCCAAAAGGAGGGCGATCGTATGGAAGCGCTGAAAATCTTAGAGGGCAAGCCTCAGCTTGAATGGAAATACGATGGGGAAGCGGATGTGCTCTACATCTCGGTGGGGAAGCCCCGGCCGGCGGTGGGAGTGGACATTGGCGAAGGGGTTATCGTCCGCTGGGACGAGAAGAAGAAGGAGATAGTCGGGCTGACGATCATCGGGCTACGGGCGCGCCTGGCCGAAGGCATCACCCCTCAGCAATGAGCTTATCGCTGGACAAGGCCTGATAGCCAATCGTTACGCCTTGGACGAGGTGGTGTTCGACGTGCTGGGGCTGACGGCGGGCGAGCGCGATACGAGGCGGTCGTTAATTTAGTGCGCGCGCGGGCTGGAGAAGGCCAGCAGCGTGTGATAGACTAAAAGAGGCGAAAGTTTATGAAGTATCAATTCACGGTCGTTGTGGAACGCGATGAAGATGGGGTGTTCATCGCCTCTTGCCCTGCTCTCCAAGGATGCTATTCCCAGGGAGATACCTACGAGCAGGCTCTGGAGAACCTCAAAGATGCTATTAAGTTGCATATCGAAGCGCGCCAGAGCCTAGGCGAGCCCATCCCTATCGAGATCGCTATAGATCGCATAGAGATCAATGTCTAAGCTCCGCCCAGCCAAGCCCCAAGAAGTGCAAAGAATCTTAGAACAGCTAGGCTTTCAGCACATTCGCCAGAGCGGTAGCCACGCTGTCTATCGTCATCCTGATGGCCGCTGGGTTACGGTGCCTCTCCATCCAGGTAAGGACGTAGCCAAAGGAACTCTGAGGAAGATTATCAAAGACCTGGGGATCACTGTAGAGGAATTTGAGTCCTTGCGTTGACATAGGGCGAGCGCAAGGCGGCAGTCGAGCTCGTGCGAGCGCGGCTGGAGAAGGCCAGCAGCGTGTGATAGACTTATTCGAACGAGGTGAACACAAGATGAAGAGCATTACCCTTCAAGTGCCTGATGAGGTCTATGAGGCCTGCCAGCAGATGGCAAGGAAGTATGGGCGGACGGTGGAAGAGTGCGTGATGGAGTTTATGCTCAAATATGGTCCCAAACCGCGTCCGAAGTTGACGGAGGAAGAAGCACGTGCAGCATGGGAGCGCTTGATGCGGCACATGGGCGCACAGAATCTTGGCTACGCAACAGGCGCAGACAATGAGGGCATTGACGCTGACCTAGCCCGAGAATACAGCAGCTCTCACGAGAAGGAAGCATGATGTTGGTGGACACTTCGGGATTGTTCTGCTGTCATCATGCTGGCGAACGGCAACACGCCGACGCCGTCAGACTTTTCAGAAGTGCTTCCCTGAGGCTGACACACAGTTACATCCTGGCAGAGTTCATACCCCTATGTCGAGCACGGGGATTAAACATCGCCGATGCTTTAGCTTTTGCAGCAGACCTAATAGATAACCCCCATGTGGAGATCGTCTGGGTGGACGAGGACTTGCACCGTGCTGCTCTGGCATTCTTGCAGCAGCGTTTGGACAAGGCTTATTCGTTGTGTGATGCCGTCAGTTTCGTGCTGATGCGCGCTCGCGGCATAACCGAAGCGTTGACCACCGACCGCCACTTCGAGCAGGAAGGCTTTGTGCGCCTGCTGGAGCCATAAAACCCGTGCTGAACCTGGATGAGACAGCCCCTGACGTGCTGCAGCTCACCAAAGGCGAGCCGCGAGGCAGACTAGACACCCCATACCCCTCATGTGCTACAATACACCCGCCCAAGGAGGTCACTATGAAGAAGCTCTGCGTCATCATCATCGCGCTCGCGTGGTGGAGTTGGCACGCCATCGCTCTCCCCAACGAAATCTCCTACGACATCCAAGCCCGGCTCGACACTCACGCCCATAAAATCTTCGGCACCGAACGCATTCTCTTCACGAATAGAGCCGAAAAACCCCTCACGGAGCTCTATCTGCACCTATGGCCCAATCGCTTCGCAGAAGGGAGCGTCCAGGCCCGCGAGATGGGCGCAGACTCTTTCGATAGACTCTTCCCCAACGGCCCAGATTATGGGTATCTCTTCGTGCAAGAGCTCACCCTCGACGGCAAAGAGCTAAAATACTCTATTGACGATACGATTCTGAAAATCAATCTAGGGACGCCCATCTCCCCTGACCAGACCGTCGAGATCAGAGTGAAGTTTATCGTCAAGATTCCCAACGCTCTCGAACGCCTCGGCCACGACCAGGGCAATTACTATATCTCCTGGTGGTACCCCAAGCTGAGCGTCTACGACAAGAAGGGCTGGCACCCCGATGTCGCCCACGCGTTCGGGGCGAGCGAACCCTACGAAGATTTTGCGCACTACTCTGTGGAGCTGACCGTGCCCAGCACGATGGTCGTCGGCGCGACGGGGCAGCTTGCGCGCGAGATCGTCAATCCCGACGGTACCAAGACGCTCACGTATATCGCCGAAAACGTGCACGATTTCGCGTGGGTCGCCGACGCCCGCTATCAGACGGAGACCGTCCAGTGGGAGGACGTCACGATCGTCTCGCTGTATTTTCCCGAAGACGCTGCCGCGGGCAAGCGCGCCGCGCACTACGCCAAAGACGCCCTAGAATATTTCAGCAAACGCTTCGGACGCTATCCCTACTCAAACTTTACGGTCGCCGAGATCCGCGGCCTCGGCTTCGCGATGGAGTACCCTCAGATCATCCAGCAGAGCTATATGCTCTACCGTATCCCGGAATTTTTTACTATTCTCGACAGCGTCACGGCCCACGAGACAGCCCATCAATGGTTCTACGGGCTGTTTATGAACAATCAGCTCGAAGAGACCTGGCTCGACGAGGGCTTTGCCACGTTCGCCGAGACAAGCTACATCGAGCACAAATACGGCAAGGACGCGAACTCTTTCAACACCCTGTGGCTGAAATCCCAGGGGCTAGGGTTTCTCATCGAGATGCTGAAAGAGAGCAATGCCCGTGCGGGTATGCTCGAATATTACACAAGGATCGCTCGTGAGGGCCGCGAAGCCCCGCTCGCGACTCCCTTACACAAAGTCCCCCAAGGCAAGACGGTGCTTCCCTACCAGAAGGGCGCGCTGTTGCTCTTCGCTCTAGAGAACTTATTGGGCACGGAGACGTTCGATCAGGTCATGCAAGAGTATTATCGGCGCTATCGCTACCGCCAAGTTTCTGCTGAAGACTTTATCAAGACGGCTGAAGACGTCTCTGGGCGCGATCTCAAAGAGTTTTTCGAGCAATGGCTCAAAACCACCAAGCAGCTCGACGTCGTTCTTGAGGGGATGAGCGCACAAAAGATCGAAGGCAAATACGTGGCGCGGGTGATGGTGCGCCAGCGGGGTGAGCTGCGCATCCCCGTAGAGATAGAAGCGACGCTGACTGATGGCACGAAAGTCCGCCAGCGTTGGGAGATGCTCGACGACCAAGGAACGATCACGTTCATCACCGACAAGCCCGTGCGATCCGTGACGCTCGATCCAGAGAGAGTTTTGCCCGATCTGGATCGCTCCGATAACACGCTGCCCAAGGGACTTAATCTGAGCCCGTGGCTCGATCATGGGATTTTCCACGGGCGAGCCGACGACGGGCTGACTCTAGGCGTGCAGTGGGGAGCTCTCAGAGTGGGCTACTCGTTCGGGCTAGGAAAGATCGTCTATAGCTATCAGCGGGGGCGTTCGTTCTGCTTTCTGGATCGTTGTACATCAAGCTGGAGGCTCTCGCTCGCGGACGACGGGCACATTGTCACCCGTAAGGGCGATCTCACTCTACGTTGGTTCGTCGGCGATGACAAGCGCAGCAATACTCATCAGCTCGCAGTTGGGCTCTTTGCGCACGATCGCTACAACGTCTCTCGCGATGCGGGTGTGGTGCGGGGGCTACGCGTCAGTTATGCACTCTCGTCTCAGTACCGTCGGGGCGTAGCTATTACTTTCAAGATAGACCACCGGGCGGGTCTGGGCGCGCTGCAGAGCGAGTATCTCTTTGGGAGGACGAGCGCGGAGCTGCGCTTGCAGTATCGCATAGCGTGGCAGACGCCGCTGATCGTGCGCTCGTTCTGGGGCAGGCGCGAGGGCTCCGAGCCGGCAGCCCAGGGCTTTGACTTACAGAAAGACGGAGGCTTCCGCGGCTTTTCCGAAGAAGTGAACAATCTCGCGGTTTTAGGGCTGGAGCTACGCCGTCCCCTTGCGGGATTGAATAAGATTGATGTGGGGTTTGTGCCGGTCTCTATCGGGGTGATGCTCTTTGGAAATGTAGGGCTTGTGGGCAAATCGTATGAGTTGCTCGCGGACGCGGGGCTGGGGGTGACGCTGGGGGTCATGGGCAGTCCCATTGTCTATTTTGAGTACACGCTCTGGACGAACACCGAAGAGCACAAGGCGCGGCGGGGCTGGAGCGTGCGCGTTGAGCGCGAGTTTCGGATTGGGTTTTAAAGGAGGTGCGCTATGCGTGGACGGCGCATTCTGTGGGTCATACTCATTCTTGTGGGCATCTATGTGATCTGGGTGGCGGCGCAGCAGCTCGCCTGGGGGATGCGGCCCAAAGTCGCTCTGGTGCGTTTGAGCGGCCCCATCAGCGAGTCTGTAGATACCGGACTCTTTGGAGGAGGCGGGATTACACCAGCCCAAGTTGAGGGCTTTCTCAAGCGCGCCGAGCGCGACTCTTCCGTGAAAGCCCTCGTCTTGCGCATAGACAGCCCCGGAGGCACCGTCGCGGCCTCGCAAGCGATCGCAGAGAAAATCAAAAAATTCAAAGAGAAGACAAAGAAGCCCGTAATAGTTTCGATGGGCGACGTCGCCGCTTCGGGAGGGTACTATATCTCGCTCTACGCTGATAAGATCATCGCCCATCCGGGGACGACCACGGGGTCTATCGGGGTCATCGCGCTGCTCTTCTCTATCGAAGAGCTTTTAGAGAACTTGGGGATCAAGCCAGAGATCTTCAAGGCCGGAAAGTACAAAGATCTCTTTCGTGGGCTGCGCCCCTTGAGCGACGAGGAGCGCGCGCTCCTGCAGCAGTACGTGGACGAATTCTATGAGCAGTTCGTTCAAGCAGTGGCGGAGGGGCGCAAGCTTCCCGTCGAGCGAGTTCGGGAGTTAGCGACAGGGCAGCCGTACACGGGGGCTCAAGCTGTGCAGTTGGGGCTGATTGATCAGTTGGGGAGCTTAGAAGACGCTCTGCAAGTCGCGAGGGACTTAGCGGGAGTTCCCGATGCTGAAGCGATCGAGTATCGTCCGGCGGCGCCGGGGCTATTGGAGTTGCTTTTTGGGCGCGGGAGTGCTACAAATATCTCCGTAGGCGAGCTTAGGCCGGAGGTAGTCTATCTCTTGCGAGCGCTGGAGGGCTGGTACGCCGTGCCGCGATACTAAATGAGAAGGGAGCGATCAAAATGGAAGAGACTCTCCAAGAGCAACCACGGCTCAACTTCTGGAAGATGATCTCAGGGACGATCATCTCTCCATCTGACACGCTAGCTATGATTGCGCAGCAGCGTCCCTGGATAGCAGCTGTTAGCTTGATAGTTTTCTTAGAAGGCTTGGGCTATGTGTTGGGGGTTCTCTTGCCCAGCCGCGACTATCTCTCGCTAGGCATCACCTCCAAGAGCGAATTCTCCCTAACGGGGATGTTTTTCGAGATCGCATACGCGCTCCTCAGATTAGCAGTGTTCGCGCTTTTAGTACATGGCATCGTCCGGGCATGGATAGACCAAGGAAGTTACGGAGGGGTCTTTTGCGCTCTTGCTTTCGCATGGATCCCGATCATTTTGCTGCACATATTAGGAATTTTAGGACCCCCCTCGAATCTGCCGGTGTTGCCGTGGCCGTCTACGCTGGAAGGGCCCAAAAATATCGATGTCTTCATGTTGTCTCTAGCCATTCTCATAGTCATTTGGACGGTTACGCTAGGGATAATGGCGATCCGGGGGAACTATAACATTAGAGTTATGGCGGCGGTTGTCACCTACTTTGGAGCGGCCATCATTCAAAACATTATATTCTCGTTGGGGCAGAAAGTCCTGGAACTCTTTACTAAATAGTACGAAGCAGGAAGGAGGGTGTAAAAGATGCAAACCAGACTGACGCCCACCCCGGCCCTCTCCATCGGTGACTTGATTTGGCAAGCTTTCTTCAGCCCTGTTGAAGGCTTATCAAGCGCAGCGCGTCAGCAGCCCATAGGCTGGGCTATCGCGTTCATTGTTGTCATCCCTTTCGTCTCTACACTAGTCTGGTGGACACCTCAGACAGCGTACCATTTAGGATATCCCCTCATGGTTCTCTTCGATTCGTTTTGGAAAGCCATGTTGATATCACTGCTCATCGCCCCTCTACTTTTTCTCCTATCCTCGGCAGCGCTTCACGGGATCAGTTGGCTCTTTGGTGGTCGGGGTAGCTATCCCGAATTATTTAGCGCCTTGGCGTTTGCTTCCATGCCACCTGAGCTCTTCCAGCTTCTTCTCATCAAGCTCACTGAACTTATGGGGGATCTCGGAGAGGTGCTTAAGATGTTGGGAGATATAGGGTCATTCATTTGGGGCTTGGCGTTGAGCATCATTGCTGTGAGAGAGGCCCACGGACTTTCGACATTTCAAGCAATTGGAGTCCAGACCATCTTTTTAGTAGCTGTTGTCGGTCTTGTTCTGTTGTGGGTTCTCACGCCTGTGCTCTCCTTGCTTGGTATCTTGTTGACTGTCGTTACTTTGGCTTTATGGTTCTCTGCTCCTGGCAGGAGGTAAACCTATGAGCACCGAACAGTCCAAATCCCCCTTGCAGTTCTTCGCCGAGCTGGGCGATCTCATCGCACGCTACGCGCAGAACCGGGACTTCGCCATCGGTATGGTCGTCATCAGTGTGATCCTCTGGCCCATCGGCGCCTTGATCGCCAGTCTCTTGATCGCTAAGATCTACGCCCAGTCTCGGCTCGCTCCCACCCAAACGCCCCCCACTCCCACAGCCTCACGATCCGAAGACTTCGAAGACTGGCTGATCCTAGGTGTATTCTTGATCGGCGTTGGTGTATACTTTTGGGTGAAAGATTATCTCCCAGAACCCCCGTGGTCAGTCGTGCTTATCGTTGTGGGAGCGTTGCTGGTAGGCCTTGCCTACGCCCGTCGCGGAGGTGGTCCAAGTGCCTGAGAAGATCCATAGCCCGTATCAATATCTCTTCTGGGGACTGGTGCTCATCTTGGGGGGAATCGCGTGGCGCTTGGCGCTCCTGGGGTGGTTTGAGCTCTCATGGCGCCTCGTCTTGCCCGGAATTTTGATTATCTTGGGCGTCGCGCTCTTGATCTCAGGTTTGGCGAAATCATGGCCAAAGCCCTCCGACCCCCAGCAAGGAGGTCCCTCATGAGATCGAGATCGGTGCGCTGGGGCGAGCTTTTCATCTTTATCGGGGTCTTGGTGCTCGCGCTGCAGTATATAGACTGGAAGGCGTTCGCACCCATCGAGCGCGCGGACTTGGTCATCGCTGGAGGGATTGTGCTCTTAATGTGCTTTGTGCTGGCGCTGTGGTCGCGCTCGCTGCTCGTGGATGAGCTCATTCATCTTGTCGCCCTGGTCGTGGGGGCGCTCGCCTTGGGGTTGATACTCACAGCGTCCGTGGGCTTCCCTAGCCCATTCAGCGTCTCGAAGGCCGTCTCGTTTGAAGAGTCTGTCGGGGACGCTCAAACGCTCAAAATCACCCTTGACATCCAAAACGGAGATATCACCGTGCAGACCTGGGAGCGCGAAAACGTTCAGATCACTCTCACGGCGCGCGCTCGCTCGTGGGACTTTGCCGAATCCCAACAGCTCATCGAGAGCGCGATTCAAGCGCTGCACTTATCCCCAACGGGGATCAGCTTTCGCGCCCCACGACAGTCACTGGGGCCGTTCAGCTCGCTGGAGACGGACGTGCAGCTCTGGCTGCCGCGCGGGCGCGTCTATGAGCTGAACGCCAGCTCGCTCAACGGCGCGATCAGCGTCCAAGAGATCAACGCTGCCGTCGCGGATCTCAACGCAATGAACGGGCGCATCAAGCTCAACACACTCACGGCACAGAACGCCAAACTCCAGACGACCAACGGCTCCATCAACGGGCAGCTCTCGGCCAGCCAAGCGACGATCTCAACAACCAACGGTTCGATTGATCTCATCCTCGGGCGCGTCACGGGGCGCTACGAGCTGAGCACCTTCAACGGCTCGATCGAGCTCGACGTCCCCGATGACCCCTCGGTGGGCTACGCGATCTCAGCCCAGAGCACAACCGACCGCGTGAGGGTCCAGATCCCCAATTTTATCTTCCAGCAGCAAGAGCGCCGCCGCGTCGAGGGCACGACGAGCAACTTCGAGAGCGCCCTCACGACCATCACCATCAGGGCGAGCACGGTGAACGGGCGCATCGAGATTCGCTGATCAGCCCTCGATGAGCTTGCGGCGGATGCGCGCGCTCACAAAGTCAATAGCCATCACCGTGGGGATGATCACGACTAAGCAGATCCCTACAATATCCCACGCCCGATACGATTGTGCTTCATTGATGAGCGAGCCGATCCCCCCTGCCCCCACGATCCCCAGGACCGACGCCGCGCGCACGTTGATCTCAAATCTATAGAGAAAGAGCGCCAAGAACTCCGGGAGCACCTGGGGGAGCACCGCATAGCGGAAGACCTGCAGCCGCGATGCCCCCGTCGCTTGTAAAGCTTCGACGGGCTCCTTGCGGATCTTTTCGACGATCTCGGCGTTGAACTTCCCCAGCATCCCCACCGAGTGAATGGCGATAGCCAGCACCCCTGGCAGGGGCCCTGGCCCAAACGTCGCGATGAAGAAGATCGCCAGAATCAATTCGGGAAACGCCCGAATGATATTGGGAATCTGCTTCATGCCGATCGCTACAGATTGGGGCATCCCCGAATGGCGCCGCGCCGCCAAAAACCCCAAAGGGAACGATAACAGAAAGCTGATCGTCGTGCCGATGAGGGCGATCTGGACCGACTGCACCATGCGCTGCACCGCTAAAGAAAAATACTCCGTAGCGGGATCGGTCACGATCGCCCATACGAGATTGCGAAAGTACTCGACCCCGCGAGCAAGCCGCGCGAAATCGACTTCAAGAGAGACAAACGACCACACGATCAAGGTCGCCACAGCCCCAATCCCTAGCAGGCGCAGCGGTCCGGGCAAGCCGATCCCATGCACGAGCGCATCCCGGATGCGATTGGCGACAAGATCAATCACGATGACCAGCGCGAAGATCAAGAGCGCAATGGTCAGCACTTGAGGGTAATTGCGCCACTCCATCGCTGTTGTCAGCTGCATCCCCATGCCCCCGGCCCCCACATAGCCCATCACCGCGGAGACGCGCACGTTGAGCTCAAAGACATAGATGACGTGATCAATGAACGCGGGGAAGAGCTGGGGCAGCACCGCATAGCGGATGACGTGGAGCTTGCCCGCGCCCACGGCCTCCACAGCCTCGATGGGCTTGGGATTGATATTATCTGCGGACTCCGAGGTGAGCTTGGCGATGATCGCGCACGCGAAGAACGAGAGCGCCCCTACGCCCGCAGCTGGCCCAAATCCCATAGCCGCTACGAACAAGACCGCATAGAGCAGATCGGGAATGGTGCGCAAGACGTTCATCAGGGCGCGCACGGGCCAATAGATGAGCGCGGTTCGTACAATAAGCTGCGACCCGAAGACGACCAAGGGCAGCGCCATGAGCGCCCCGAAGAACGTCCCCAACGTAGCCATCTGCAGGGTCTGCAGGAGAGGTCGCACGAGCTGCGGGAGCGCAGAAAAATCCGGGGGATACATCCGCCCCAAAAGCTCAAAGAACTTGCCCCCGTATTTGAAGATAGAGAAGAGATCGAACTCGACGCCTTGCAGAGCCCACCCATAGAGCGCCGCCAGCAGAGCGAGCCCGCTCCCAACCCCCAGCCGCCTCAGCCAAACCCCTGCGGTAGAGACACGGTATGCCGTGTCTCTACTCCTCCACAGTGCCATAGATGTCTTCTTCAAAAGTTTCGCGGTTGATCGCGGTGATGGGTTTATCGTAGATAATGCGCCCGTGCTTGAGCCCGATGATCCGCCGGCCGTATTTGAACGTCAGGACGGGGTCGTGCAAGTTGACGATGGTCGTGATCCCCTCGTCTTCGTTGATTTTTTTAAAAATGCTCATGACGACGTTGGCGGTGATGGGATCGAGCGAAGCCACGGGCTCGTCAGCCAAGATGAGCTTTGGCCGCTGGAGCAGGGCTCGGGCGATCCCCACGCGCTGTTTCTGCCCTCCCGACAAGCGCGCCGCCCGATCGAAGTGTCGGGCCTGAGGAATCCCGACACGCTCGAGCGCGTGATGGGCCCGCTCAATCTGATACGATGGGAACTTCCCCACTAAAGATGACCAGAACTCCACGTGCGCCAGCGCCCCCACCAGGGTGTTCGTCAAGACCGAGAGCCGCTCCACGACATTATACTCTTGAAAGATAAAGCCGATCTGTGAGCGGATCTCGCGCAACTGCCGCCGCGAGGCCCGCAACACATCAAGGCCATCGAAGTAGATCTCCCCTTCGATGCGAGCGTGATCGTTCTCCGCTAAGCGATTGATCGCCCGCAGGAGCGTGGACTTCCCCGACCCTGAGACCCCCGCCACAACCACAAATTCCCCAGGGTAGACATCCAAACTCACGTTATCGAGGGCCTTGACCGGGCGCACCCCTGGATAGATCACCGTGAGGTTGCGCACGCGCAAGATGGGCGCTGCCATGTCTCTTTAATAAATAAGCTTAGGGGGCAAGAGAGATGCCCTCCCTCGCCCCCTAAAGTATTGACTACTGATTCTCGCACTTGGCAAGATTGGGCTGGATCTCCTTGGCGACGACGCGCACCGCTTCGAGGGCCTTGAGCATGTCATAGCCCTCGGGGACGGGGACGAAATCGGTGGCATCGAGCGCGTCCTTGCCGAACTTCTTGCCCTCTTCGGTCTTCATGATCTCGACAAATGCTTGCTTGATCGTCTCGCGCAGCTTGGCATCGAGCGCTTTGATAGCCACGACCCCGTCGTTGGGGATGTCGTCGCTGTAGCCGATGACTCTCACTTTAGTGCTGGGTTCGGGGTCGCCGGGCTTCCAGCCAAGCTCTTTCTTTGTCTGCTCGGTGTTGAGGCTCTCGCGCACGTCGTCGAAGCCCGCGCCAACATCTACGTCCTTCTTGTAGACTGCGATCGCCGAGGCCAAGTGATTGGCCGCGCGGATCGTCTTGAAGTTCTTATAGTCTCCTGGGAGGATCCCCAGGTCTTTGAGGGTCTTGCACGGGAAGAGAAATCCCGACGTGGACGTGGAGCTGCCGCCGTAGCTGAACCGCACGGTCGCCCCAGACTTCACTAAGCCGACCAAGTCGTCCTTTGGGTCTTGGTTGTCGTCCTTGAGGGCCTTGAGGGTGCTATCCACATGCACCATGAACTGCGAGCGGAACGTCAGATTATTGCCGCGCTTGGTGACGTTAATGGGGATCGCCCCGTAGCTGTCAATCACTTGCACGATCTGGAACGGCCCTAACAGCCCGATATGAATTTTCTCCGCGCCGATGGCTTCAATGGTCGCAGGATACGATTCAGGGATGACCGCGCGCACGCGCTTCACTTGGCTGAACCCGTTCTTCTGCACGTAGTCGAGGACGAGCTTGGCGAGCCCCTCGACGGGGGGCTGCAAGATCGTCGCCGCGCGCGAGGGCACCATGCCCACGACGAGCTCCTCGGGGATCAACCCCTGCTGCGCTGGGGCTATGCCCCCGAGCACTCCCCCAACCGCCACCACAAACCCCAACAGACCGAGCCACCGACGCGCACACCACATCCGCATTTTCCCTACCTCCTTAGGGTGGTATATATCAATGCGCTTTTCTATATATAAAGCGCATTTTCACTATAATTATACCGCAGGGGGACGGGGGTTGTCAAATGGGCGGCAAAGCGCAGAAGTGCTGACTCCATCAGCATAATCGCTCCATGCGCGCGCGCATTGTAATGCCCGTCATAGTCGGCGCTTCGCAGAGTGAGTATACTCTGGTCCATGAGGGCACTGACAGCGAAAACGATCGTCTTCGCGCTCGCGTTGATCTGTCTTGTGGGATGGGCCCAAGTCGGCACCAGCCAAACGAAGCGCTTCTTGGTGGTCATTGATCCTGGGCATGGCGGTTGGGACCCCGGCGCCGTCGGCTCTTACGGCACCCAAGAGAAAGACATCAACCTCAACATCGCGCGCTTCATCCGATTGCTCGGACTGTATGACGACGAAATTTCTATCGTCTTGACGCGCTCCGAAGATATTTATATTCCCCATCGCGAGCGCACAGGGTTAGCCAATCGCCTGCAGGCCGATCTCTTCGTCTCTATTCATGCCAACGCCCATCCGCGCAACTCCGCGGCCAACGGCATCGAAGTTTTAGTCCATGACGACACGAGCCTGCCAAACTACCCGCAAAGTCGTGAGCTGGCGCTGCTCTTACAGAAGCGCCTCACTCGTGCCCTGGGTGTCACCGACCGGGGAATCAAACATCAAAGATTGTTCATTCGCTGGGCCGAGATGCCCGCCGTGCTCGTCGAGACGGGATTCCTCACCAACCCCCACGAAGAGCTGAAGCTGCGCAGCTTCAGCTATCAATGGACCGTCGCCCAGGTGATCTTCAACACCATCAAAGAATATCTACGCAACGCGAAGGCGCGCTAAGGCTCCTCGCGCTATGCTTGCCAATACGAAGATCCCTAGAGCCGCCAAGACAATCGTCGGTCCCGGCTGAGTGTCCAAATAATACGAACCGATCAGCCCGCTGTACACAGCAAGCACACCGCACCCGATCGCTCCCCAGAGCGCCTGACGGAAGCTCCGCGCAAGCTGGAAAGCCGCAGCCACCGGCAACACCAACAGGGCCGAGATCAGCAACAACCCCACAATCTGAATGGCCGAGACGATGGTGAGCGCCGCCAGCAGCACCAATAAGAGATTATAAAACCCCACGCGAATCCCCGAGGCTCTCGCCGTCTCCTCATCAAACGTGATGAAGAAGAGCTCGCGGCGCGCCAAGAAGATCATTGCTAAAACGAAAGCTGCAATCAGGGCGAGCCGGATCACATCGCTTGGCTGCAGGGCGATCACGCTGCCGAAGAGATAGTTCCATAATTGATCTGTGGAGCGCCGCGCCAGGCGAGCCAAGACCAACCCCAACGCCAACCCCGACGAAAGAAAGATCGCGATAGCTATATCGCCGCTCAGGCGCCCTCGCGCCCGCAGGCGCTCTATCCCCACCGCCGCCAGCGCCGAGTAGCCCAAGGCCATCCAGATCGGATCGGCTTTGACGAGCTGCCCGAACGCCACCCCACCAAACGCAATATGCCCCAGCCCGTCTCCAATCAAGCCATAGCGCCGCAGCACTAAAAAGATCCCGATCGTCGGGGCCAGCACCCCGATGATCGTCCCCCCTACAAACGCCAGCCGCATGAATTCAAATTCAAAAATTCCCAACACATCCATCACCTCCGAATCACGGAAGGCACTGAAGGATCACAGATGGCACGGAAACGGCCCAGTTCCGTGCCTTCCGTGACCCATCCCGTGCTTTCCGTGATTCAAACTCACCCCCACGGGTGCCGATGCTGCACTAGCTTTCTCCCAGCGTAAACTCTCTCTAAAAGATCACTAGCTAAGCACTCTTGCGGCGTTCCGCAGAAGAGCAGCTTTCTGTTGAGACAGGCGATCTTCGTCACTTGCGACACGATCGCTTCGATGTCATGAGAGACCAAGACGATCGTCAAGCCGCGCTCTTGATTGAAGCGAGTGAGGAGGGCATAGAACTCAGATTCGACCTTGGGATCGACCGCCGCTGTGGGCTCGTCCAGCAATAAGAGCTCCGGCTCCCCTGCCAAGGCGCGAGCGAGGAAGACCCGCTGCTGCTGCCCCCCAGAGAGCTCGCTGATGGGGCGATGGCGTAACTCTTCTATATGCACCGCGCGCAGCGCTTGGGTGACAGCTTCGCTGTCGATCGCGCGCCAGCGGCCAAAGCGCAGGCGCGGCACCCGCCCCAGGCGCACGATCTCTTCGACCGACGCCGGAAAATTCCTCTCAAAGTCCCAGCTGCGCTGGCGCACGTAGCCGATCCGCGCCCACTCGCGAAACCGCGACAGCTCTTGCCCGAAGAGCCGGATCGTTCCGCGCTGGGGCTCAAGCACCCCTAAGATCAATTTCAACAACGTCGTCTTGCCTGAGCCGTTGGGGCCGATCAGCCCCAGGATATCTCCCTGCTCGACGGTGAGGGAGATATCTTCCAGGACCGGCTCGGCCCCGTACCCGAACGAAAGATGCTCGATCTCAACGATGGGGTTCATCGGCACTCCAGCCCGATCCGCAAATTCTTCAGATTCTCGCCCATGAGCGTCAGATAGTTCTTGCCCGCTCGCTCTTCCTCGGCTGTCAGGCTGTGCCCGGTGTTCAGCGTGAGAATCTGAGCGCCAAGCTCGCGTGCGAGCACCTCCAGCGCCTTGAGGGCGTCCGATCTCTCAGCGAAGATATATTTGATGCCCTTCTCTCTGCCCAGACGAATGAGCTCGGCCAAGCGCTGGGGCGTGGGCTCACTCGGCTCCAGACCCGATAGCGCGTGCGCCGTCAGATTATACCGAGCCGCGAAGTAGTCCATGAATCTGTGCGAGATGATAAAATCCCTCAGCCGACATGCCTTCAGCCCTTCGCGAATCTGAGCGTCGAGCGCATCGAGCTTCGCGTGGAAAGCCTTGGTGTTGTCCGTGTAGAGAGAGCTTCCCGCACTGTCAGCCGCGATCAGTCCTTCTTGGATGTTCTTCGCCATATCTTTGACCAAGATGGGGTCCGTCCACGCATGGGGATCGAACTCAAGCTCTTCGTCCTCGACCTTGCGCAGGGGCAGCCCCTTGGTCATCTCGATGACGATAAGCTTCTCGCGGTTCTTGACGGCAGAGAGCACGCGCTCGACCCACGACTCCATCCCCGCCCCGTTGTATACGAAGACGTGAGCTTCTTCGATCGCCCGAATATCCGCGGGAGACGGCTCAAAATCATGGGGCTCCGCGCCCGCGGGGACGAGATTCTTCACTTCTACTCTCTCCCCGCCGACGTTCTTGGTGAACTCATAGGGGATATAGAAGCTCGCCACGACCTTGAGCTTGGGCTGAGCTGCACCGCCCCAGCTTGCCACAAGCAGCGCCAACACCATCAACAGCACGAACTTCTTCATAGCGCATCTCCTCCCTGTGAGGGAGATTATTGAAAAAAGATTTCAATTACGAGCACCAAAAAACTATTGACACTCAGGGCAGCGTCCGATCACCTCCACCTGATGGGATTCGATAGCGAACCCCGTGCGCTTCTGTAAACTCTTCAGGGTGCTCTCGAGCGCGCAGTCGGAGAACTCCTCGACCCGTCCGCAGTCGCGACAGATCAACCGATGGTGATGAGCTCCCACAAGGCGCACCAGGGCGAAGCTCTTGCAGTGGGCCTCAACGTGGACGCGCTCCACCAGCCCCGCCCGCTCCAGCAGCGCCAGCGTCCGATAGACCGTCACCAGCCCGATCTTGGGATAGCGCCGCCGCGCACGACGATGGAGCTCTTCCGGAGTCAGATGGGCCCTCTCGCGCGCGAGCACCTCTAGTACGGCGCGGCGGGGCGCCGTCAGCCGATGCCCCATTGCCCTCACGCGCTCGAGGAGATCGTTCATCGCGCTCCTTCTTATTGAAAAATATTTTCAGTTTCAGTATACCCGCCCCCGCCCTCCTTGTCAAGCCCTTGACAATCTATATAGATATATATTACAATACGCACCAATCACGATAGACGGGAGGGACTATGGAGACCCGCAGAGTGCAGATCACCGGCGGGGCGACGTTCATGGTCACGCTGCCCAAGGAGTGGGCCGAAGCGCAGAAGCTCCACGCCGGCGCTGAAGTCGAGCTTCATCCTCACGGCCCAGATTTGCTGATTCTCCGCCCACATCGCGACTCCCAGCCCACCCGCGGGGTCTTGGCCCTCGACGCCAAGACGGGCGACGCGCTCATGCGGGCGTTCATCTCGATGTACGTCGCAGGGTTCGATATCATCGAGGTGCGCGGCGAGCGCATCACCCCGGAGCAGCGCCAGACCATCCGCAAGATCACGCAGGCCCTCATCGGCCCGGAGATCATGGAGGAGACCAAGGACTCCATCGTCATCCACAACTTGCTCAACTTCTCCGAGCTGTCTGCGCCCAAGACCCTCGAGCGCATCTTCTTGATGGTGCGCGACATGTTCGGCGACGCCGTGCGCGCGGCCGCCGACCATGACGCAGAGCTCGCTCACGACATCATGGCCCGCGATGAGGACGTGGATCGGCTCTACCTGATGCTCCATCGGCAGTTTCGCATCGTGTTGCGCGATCTTTTGGCAGAAGAAGCCCTGGGCATCAGCCGCGTCAAGCTCTTCGATATCCACACGGTCGCGCGCCAGCTGGAGCGCATCGCCGATCATGCGGTCAAGATCGCGCGCGTGACCACGCTGCTGAGGGCCGCGCCGCCGCATAAGGTCGCTGAGGCCCTCCGCAAGGGGGGCGAGACCGTCGCCACCTTGCTCCAGGAGGCCATAGAGGCGTTCCGCTTGCCCAATCCCGACCTGGCCGGCCAAGTCATCGACAAGGCCTCAGGGGTGGAAGAGCGCCTCATGAAGACCGTCAAGCTCCTGTGGGATTTAGATCCTCAGGAGGCCCAGCTCATCGGAATCGCGTGTGACAGCATCGGGCGCGTCAAAGATTATTCCATCAACATCGCCGAGGCGGCCCTGAACACCGCCGTTTGTGCCTTCTAATCATGAACAGAGGCTGAAGCACTCCCAGGTCGTCTGCGCCTCAAAGTCGGGGAGGCCCTCTGCCGTGAGAGGCACCGAGGCCCGCTCAATGCGCGGTGTGGGAGCCTCCGTCCCCACACGATAGATATAGACCCGCGGCTGGTTCTCCACAGTATGGTGAAAGATCTCTAGAAGAATCTTGAATTTCTGGAGCAACAGGGGCTTGGCGCGCTGGCTGCGCGCGACCGCCTCGGTAATATAGAGTTGAGTATTGGCGATATACGCCGAATACGTCACGGCAAAATCTTCGTACTGATTAGTCATGGCATAGAGCGACCGGTCAATGGGGTCGCGCGCGAAGTTATCGGGGTCTCGGCCGGACTCGTTGAAGAGCTTCTCCCAGCGATCTTGTTGGTCGGCGTTGAGACGGGTGAAGTGCACCGTATGGCCCAGCTCGTGATATGCAACTAGGACGAAGGTCCGGCCAGCGCGTAGGCCGGGCATGATGAGGGCCGTGCAGGGTGGGTAGCAATAGCCGTACAAGAAGGCACTTGGGGGCTCAGCATGGATGCTGCGCAAGCGCCGGATGTGATCGGAGGGCAGCGAGCGCAAGATGCTCAGCAACTGTTGGCAGTGCAGATCCTCAAGTTCCGTGCCCGCCTCGTAGCTGATCCGCACGCGGAACTGCGCCGTGATGTCCGCGCAATAGCGGCGCGGGAAGGTCAGCTCGATCCGGCCCTCGAGAGTCTGTTGGCCGACATTGGTGATCCTGAGCAGCCACACCTTCCCCACGTCCGCTTCAGTGACGGCAGCCTTGACAGTTTGTGAGGGAGATCCTATCTGGTCGAGGACGGGGGTCTGCTCGCCTTGGCGGGAGAGCCGGATGGCTACGGAGCCTTGGGGTGGCCGCAGGCTCAAACGGAGGAGAATCTCGCCCGTGGTGCTTGGGGTAAAGTCGTAATCGAGCCACTGGCCTGAGGCGAGGAAGACCTCACTCCACCGTGCCGTGATCGTCGCACTGGCGGGAAGGAGAGCCACAGAGATCATCATCACACTGAGAAGGAGCACACAAGAGCGCCGAGCACGGAGCATACTATCATCCCCTTTGTGTTAAGTTTGCGATCATGATAGCAGGGAGCCTTGACGCTTTCAACTCTTCAGGGCGCGACGCACCTTGTCCACGTCCACCCGATGACGGCAGAGCTCCACCCCCTCGACCGCCACGACGGGGATGTCATAGCGATATCGCTCAAAGAGTCGAGGGTCGTGGGTAATATCAGCGAGCACGAGCTCGAAGGGGATCTCTTGCTGGAGCGCACGCAGGGCGCGCTCGGCCTCATGGCAGAGATGGCAATCGGGCTTGGTGTAGAGCGTGATCGTCTTCATGGCGAGATGATCCGGAAGCGATGGGGCTCGCTCTGTTCGACCTTCCCCATGCTCTCAAGCTCTTCAAGATGGGCGTAGACTTCACCGGCCCCCAGGAGCACGTGATAGTCTTTGAGCCTGCCGAAGAGCTTCTGCGCGATCTGGAACGCCGTGAGCGCCTGACCGTCGCTCAAGATAGTGAGAATGCGCTCGGTGCGCTCACGATGATGCTCAAAAATCTTTGCGATGCGCGGGCGCGGGTCCTTCCACGGGCGGCCATGCCCCGGAAAGACTTCTAAACTCTCGACGTTGGGCAAGGCGAGGATCTTGCGAAGAGAGCTGAGAAATTTCCCCAGATGCCCCGCAGCCGTGACGTCGGTCGCGCCGACGTTGGACGTGTACGTGGGCAAGAGATGATCCCCGCTGAAGAGCTTGTCGCCCAGCAAGAAGCACGCCGAGCCCTGGGTGTGGCCGGGGGTGTGCAGGACGCGAAATTTAAGCTCCCCGAAGCGCAGCGTCTGGCCGTCGTCGAGCTTGCGCGCGGCGGGGACGGAGCGGGCCAACCCCGCAAACCGCGCGCGAAAGTGCGCCAGCTGGGCTATCACTTCGTCGGGGATGCCCCAGCGACGCATTGCTGCTCCATAGAGCTGAGAGACCTCCTCATGGCGCTCATCGAAGAACGCGACATCTGCCCAGTCGTCGCGGTGCACGAAGACAGCCGCCCCAGATTCGTCTGCAATGGCACGCGCCAGCCCACAGTGGTCTATGTGCTTATGGGTCACCAAAATAGCAGCGATATCTTTCACGGCGCAGCCACGCCGAGCGAGCTCGCGACGCAGCAAGTCTAAAGACTCTTCAGTGCCGATGCCGGCGTCGATGAGCACTGTGGGGCTATGGGGGCTGCGGATGAGCCAGGCGTTGGCCGGGCCTTCAAAGAACGGGTTGGGGATGGCAATCTGAGAGATCTCAAGATCCATAGTATGCGTATCTTAGCTGAGGACCTGGGGGCGTGCAAGTCCTTGACGGGGAGATTCCGATGGCGTACGATAGCACCCTATGCGCGTGAGAGTGATCTTTTTCGACATGGACGGGACGCTCGTCTGGGTGCCCGGCGGCGGCCAAGCCGATTGGATTGCTGAAAAGCTCAAAGACGCGGGGATCGAGCCCGATGGGGAGCATCTGGTGCGAGCGTACAAGCGGGCGCAGGAGCGCTGGCAATCTGAAGTGCGCCCGCGCCTGGGCTTTAGCACCGAGTCGTTCATCGAATGGAATCTCTTGATCTTGCGTGAGCTGGGGCTCAACGGCGATCTTCGGTCGCTTGCCGAAGAGATTCAGCGCTACTGGGAGGCTCCGGCTGATCAGCTTTTCCCTGAAGTTCCCGAGGAGCTTGAGAAGCTGCGCCGGCGTGGGATCGCGCTGGGGATTGTGTCGCATCGTCCGATTGTTGGGATTGAACGCTCGCTCGCCAAGCACGGGCTACAAGAATTCTTTCGCTGGCGGGCCAGCCCCGACTCCACGGGGATCGCGCATGGGAAGCTCGATCGAGCTTTTTGGGATTCTTTGCTAAAGCAAGCGGGTGTAGCTCCTCAGGAGGCCCTGCACGTCGGGGACGACTTTGAGACGGACGTGCGCGGGGCGCGGCGCGCGGGGCTTCATGCCGTGTGGATTGAGCGACCCACTCTCAAAGATCGCTTCTTTCCGGGGCGGTTGGGGATCGGAGTTCCCGAGGGCGTGCCCCCTGAAGAGCACCCGTGCGCGCGGGTGGCGAACTTGCGCGAGCTTGCCGAGCTGCTCGAATGATGAAGGGGCAAGGTTGGCTCAGTAAGCCTTGGAGCGATGCTTGATCGTGAGCGCATAGCTCATGAAGAGAGCTTCCCCTCTTGGCGGAGCTGCTCAATGAACTCGTGGAGAGGTATACCTGGCTGGTGCCCTTCGGCAGCGATGGCCTTCTCCAAGTCGAGGGCATCTTCCAAGTCTTCGAGGAGCTGGGAGACGACCTCATCGGGCAGTTGATCTATGAGCTGTTTAGCGCGTTCCTTGAGAGCACTCATGATTCAATTATATCAGTTGGGGCCGGGGCGGGCCAGCTCCCCGGCCCCTCTTACCTCACCCCTTCCCTCTACCTCACCCTGGCCCTCTCCGCAGGCGGAGAGGGTAGGGGTGAGGTTCCCTCTCCGTTTACGGAGAGGGTTAGGGTGAGGTCTCACTCCCCACCAGATCGCTGATGTCCCACAGCTTGATCGTCTTGTCCCCGGAGCCGGAGACCAGCAGCCGCCCGTCGGGGCTGAACGCCACGGAATTGACACCCTTGGTGTGGCCTGTGAGGGTGGCAACGCCAACGCGGATGATGGTAGCACTGAACGTTTGCGAGACGTTGCCCGCCCGATCCCGCACCTGGGCATAGACCGTCTTCGGGCCTAGAGAGCTTGATCCCCCAAAGCGAGTTAGGTCCCACGAGCGCGTGCTCTGGAAGCCCTCCCAATCGCTCCACGTCCGCCCGTCGTTGGAGAAGCGCATCTCGGCCACCCCGCTCAAGGGGTCGTTGGCGGTGATGCGCAACGTCACCGTGGGTGAGATTGTTGTAGCTGCCCCGTCGTTGATGGTGAGCGAGCCCGTGGGTGGCTCGGTGTCAAGCTTAATGGCCTTGTCGCACAAGCCCCCGCCCTGGTTGCCCCCAAAGTTCGCCGATGTCACGCTGCCGGTGACCGTGGAGTCGGCATCGGCACGAACACCACAGCCACCGTTGTCCCGCACAATGTTGTCAATCAGATCCGCTTGAGAAGCCCTGATGGTTACCCCATCCCCACCGTTGCTCGTGATCGTATTGCCCGTGATGAGCGCCTTGGACCCCAAGACCAGCAAGAGGCCGTGGCTCTTGTTCCTGCTGATGAGATTTCCCCGAACGGTGATCGAAGAGCTGCGCGCCAGCAGGCCCTCGACGGTGCTCTCCATAAAGGCGTTGTCGCTGAGCACAACCGTGGTGCTGTCCTCAATATACACCCCTTGGCCGCCCTTGACGGTGAACCCGCTCAGGGTGACCAGCTTTGTGTCAGGATCGTCACAGTGCCCTGGATGGTCACTTTGTCCTTGCCTTCGCCTTGGAGCGTCAGGCGCTTGGTGATGGTCAGGTTCTCTTGGTAGGTGCCAGCCTTGACCTGGATGGTATCGCCCTCAGAGGCAGCGTTGATGGCCTCTTGGATCTTGGCGTATTGGCAGCCTTGAGGGCAGACGGTGATCGTCCTTTGAGCCAGACCGACGGGAGTACCTAGCCCTAGCCCAAGCACGAGCAGGGCGAGGGCAGCGAGCTTGAGCGGCCGAGAGCGCGTCATGGTGCCACCTCCTGCTGGGGCTGACCCTCTACCTCACTCTGGCCCTCTCCGTTTACGGAGAGGGTTAGGGTGAGGTAGGGACCGCGGAGGGTCGTCCCTCGACCCAGATTCTAGCCCGGCCCCCCCCCCGACTTGACAAGACCCCCCTCCATCGTGTATAGTATAGCCGTGATCTATATAGATCACAATCAAACTACACTTAAAAGGAGGAAAATATGAAGTTCAGCGCATCTCTCGTGAGACGCGCGGCGTTCGTCGCGGTGTTGGTCGTCGGTTCGGTCGTCCTGTCGGCTCTGGGGCAGCCAGGAGCCCCTAAGGATTCCAAGAACATCCTCGCTGATGGCTCCAGCACCGTCGCTCCCATCACCAAAGCGATGGCCGAAGAGTTCAAGAAAGTCCGCCCGGACATCAACGTCACCGTGGCCGTCAGCGGCACGTCGGGAGGTTTCCGGCGCTTCGTCACCGGCGAGACCGACATCAGCAACGCCTCCCGCGCCATCAAAACATCGGAGATCGAGACGGCTGCCAAGAACAATATCGAATATATTGAGCTTCTCGTCGCCCTCGATGGCCTCACCGTCGCCGTCAGCAAAAATACGAAGATCTTCGGCAACGCTCCCGTCTGTCTGACCGTCGGCGAGCTGGAGCTGCTGTGGGCCAAAGAAGCTGAAAAGTATATCACCCGCTGGAATCAGGTGCGCAGCACCCTCGCCAACGCCGAGATCACGCTCTCCGGTGCCGCCGAGACGTCTGGCACGTTCGACTTCTTCACGTCGGCAATTACTGGCAAAGAGGGCGACACCCGCCAAGACTACTTCGGCACCGAGGAAGATCAGCTTTTGGCGCAGCAGACGGGCGCCAATCCCTTGGCCCTCACGTACTTTGGGTTTAACTTCTTCGTGAACAACACCCAGCTCGTCCAAGCCGTGGCGATTGATCCGCGCCGCGAGCTGATCAGCACTCCTGAAGACGTCCTCAAGGAGATCAACGCGCGCCGGGCCAAGAACGGCAAGAAGCCCTTAGAGAACAAGGGCGGCGAGTGCAAGGGCATCCTGCCCACGGTGGATACGATCTTAGCGTTCAGCTATCAGCCGTTGAGCCGCCCGCTCTTCATCTACGTCAACAAGAAGAGCGGCGAGCGCCCCGCCGTTGACGAGTTCATCAACTTCTATCTCGATGAGTCGCGCTTGGGCAATCAGCAGTTTATGCTCAACAAAGCGGGGTATCTGCCTGCACCGCGCGAGGTGCGTGACGAGGCGCGCACGTGCTGGAAGAAGCGCATCACCGGCACGGCTTTCGGCGGGAACTACTCCGGGTTGTCTTTGCCAGATATTCGCAAGAAGTACGGCGAACACTGCAAGTAAACCAACCCCTCCAGCCGGGCCTCCCAGGGAGACCCCGACCCTGGGAGGCTCGGCCCCCCTCCCTGCCCATTTGACCGTGCCCGTACCTCGATGCTATAATTTTGTGGGGAAAACTATATAGAAGTGATCAGAACCATGAAGCCAACGATAGCGACTCGACCTGCCCTTCACGCCCCCCAAGGGCGGTATCTCAAAGAGCGCCTCATCCAGGGAGTGCTCTTCTCTTGCGCGTTCTTGGCTGTCGTCGTCACGGCCGTGACTATTTGGATCTTCATCTCCGGTTCAGGGATCTTCTTCGCCAAAGTCCCTCTTGGGGAGTTTCTGGGAGGCACGCGCTGGGCACCTGTGGACATCTCAACACCCTCCTATGGCGCCCTGCCGTTGATCGTCGGCACGCTGATTATCACCGGGATCGCGCTGCTCGTTGCTGTCCCCATCGGGCTGCCCAGCGCCATCTATCTGAGCGAATTTGCGTCAGAGAGGGTGCGCAAGGTCGCCAAGCCCATCTTAGAGATTCTTGCGGGCATTCCTACGGTCGTCTACGGGTATTTTGCGCTGCTCTTTATAACGCCGCTGTTGCGCTCGGTGCTCCCTGAGATTCAGTTCTGGAATGCGCTTAGCGCAGGCATTGCGCTGGGGATCGCGATCATCCCCTTGGTCTCTTCTCTGAGCGAAGATATTATCTACGCGGTGCCGCGCGCGCTGCGCGAGGGGGCGTATGCGCTCGGCGCTACGAAGTACGAGACGATCCGCTCGGTCGTGCTGCCCGCGGCCCTGTCGGGGATCGCTGCGGCGACTATTTTAGCGATGTCGCGGGCCATCGGCGAGACGATGATCGTCGCCATCGCCGCCGGGCGGGTGCCCAAGTGGCCACCCGATCTGCTCAAGCCCCTCGAAACGCTCACCGTGCACATCGTCAACGTCGCCACAGGAGATGCGGAAGCCGGAGCGTTCATCTGGGCGACGATCTTCGCGATCGGGGCACTCTTGTTTGTGATGACGTTTCTCTTAAATATTCTCAGCTATTGGATCGTGCGGCGCTTCCGGGAGAAGTACGAATGAGCACGCAGACGCTGCCACGCGACAGACGTTCGCTGACTTGGCGCAAGGCCAAGAGCACGCTCTTTGGCTCGCTCACCTTCAGCACGATCCTCATCAGCTTCGCGCTGTTGGTCGCTCTGATCGTCTATATTCTCATCAACGCGCGCCCGCTGATGGCCATGCGCGCCGCATCTCGCGCGGGATTGGTGGTCTCTACGATGGTCATCCAGTGGGATGCGAAAAATCTCCCCTACGTCATCGTGAACGACTTTGTTCCGGAGAGCGAAGCCGCGCGCGCGGGGATCGGCGAGTTCGACGCGATCATTCACATCGGCTCTCAGACCGTCTATCGCTCAGCACAGGTCTGGGAGGCCATCGCGCATCTTCCCCAAGAGACTCTGCCCATCGGCTGGATCTCCGGCGATCCCACAAAGATCTTCGGCGATCTTCTGCCCCAGATGGACCCTCAGACGGGCGCGATACGCGTCGCTATAGATTATCTTCCCGAAGAGAGTTTGGGCTTTCGCGCGGGGCTGCGCCCTGGAGATATTTTAGTGCAGATCGAAGACATTCCCGTGACGGGCTCGCGCCAAGCTTGGGAGGCGCTCATCGTCGCTGCGCAAAGAAAACCCCAGCCGGGCCCGCTTGCCGTACAGATCGAGCGCGATGGGGAGTTCTTGACAATAGCCCTCGACGCCGAGCAGACGGCACAAATCCCCATCACGCGCAGCTGGGCGCGCGCCATCTGGGATTTTCTCACGAGCTTCGATTCTAACTCACCCGAAAAAGCCGGACTGGCTAGCGCCATCGTAGGATCGTTCTATCTAGTGGGGCTGACGGCGCTCTTCGCCCTGCCCATCGGGGTCGGCGCGGCGATCTATCTCGAAGAGTACGCCACCAAAAACCCGTTCACCGAGCTCATTCAGCTCTTGATCGTCAATCTTGCCGGCGTGCCCTCGGTGATCTACGGGATCATTGGGCTGGAGATCTTAGCGCGCGCCCTCAAGATGGACCGCGTCCTCCTCACCGGAGCCTTGACGATGACCCTCTTGATCTTGCCGATGGTGATCATCGCTGCGCGCGAGGCGCTGCGCACCGTCCCTGACTCGATCCGTCAGGCGGCCTATGCCGTGGGCGCGACGCGCTGGCAGGTCGTGCGCTCGCACGTGCTGCCCTACGCGCTTCCGGGAATATTGACCGGGCTGATCATCGCGCTCTCGCGGGCGATGGGCGAAGCCGCCCTGCTCATTCTCTTGGGGGCGTTTCAGTACCTGACGTTCATCCCCGGGCTGCGCGACTACTTCACGGTCATCCCCATTCAGATCTTCACGTGGATCGGCGAGGCCAAAGACGGGTTTGCGAACATCGCCGCGGCGGCGATCGTCGTGCTCCTGGCGATCTTGCTCGTGCTGAACGGCCTGGCGATCTTCCTGCGCATCAGATTCCAAAGGAGGTGGTAATCTGTGAATAGAAGCGCTGTGACCCAGCGGCGCCCGCAGGCCCGGCTCTCGCAAGATGACTTCGAGGGAGAGCCCATCTTGCAGGCGCGCGCGCTCAGCCTCTGGTACGGCAAACAACAAGCGTTAGACTCTGTGACGCTCGATATTGCTAAGAACAAGATCACGGCGATCATTGGGCCTTCAGGGTGCGGCAAGAGCACGCTCATCCGCTGCTTCAATCGCATGAACGATCTCGTCCCTGGGGTGCGCCTCAGCGGAGAGGTGCTCTATCACGGCAAGAACATCTACGATCCCGACGTGGACCCCGTCGAGGTGCGCCGCAGAATCGGGATGGTCTTTCAGAAGCCCAACCCCTTCCCCAAATCCATCTACGAGAACGTGGCGTTCGGGCTGCGCATCAACGGCTTTCGGGGAAACTTGGACGAGCGCGTTGAGCAGGCGCTGCGCGCCGCGGCCCTGTGGGACGAAGTCAAAGATTATCTGCACACCAAGAGCGGCTACGATCTATCTGGGGGTCAGCAGCAGCGCTTGTGCATCGCGCGCACGCTGGCGATCGAGCCCGAAGTGATCTTGATGGACGAGCCGTGCTCGGCCCTCGATCCCATCGCTACGGCGAAGATCGAAGATTTAATGCTCGAGCTCAAAGAGCGCTATACGGTCGTGATCGTGACTCATAATATGCAGCAGGCGGCGCGCGTCTCGGACTTCACGGCATTTCTGTATTTAGGGCGCCTGATCGAGTACGGGCCGACCAAGAAGATCTTTGAGAACCCCGACAAGAAAGAGACCGAGGATTACATCACCGGGAAATTTGGGTAAAATAGAGCTTATCATGGTGCGCGAAAGCTATAAGCAACAGTTGGAGCGCTTGACGCGTTCGGTGCAGGAGATGGGTGAGAAGGTCTTAGAGGGGCTCGATCTGGGCTTGCGAGCCCTCAGTGAGCACGACCGCGCTCTGGCCGAGAGCCTCGATGCCTGGGACGACCAAGTGGACGAGCTCAATCTGGCCATCGAAAAAGAATGCATAGACTTGCTGGCCCTGCAGCAGCCCGTTGCTGTTGACCTGCGGCTCATCACGAGCGTCTTTAAGATCATTACGGATCTCGAGCGGGCGGCGGATCTTGCGGTCAACGTCGGGCAATACGGCATGGACGTTGGGGTCTTTGTCTTGCTCCCCAAGGAGGACCTGGTGGCGCTGGGTCGGCTCGCCCAGGCGATGCTCCGCGACGCCATCGCCGCCTTCACCGCCAAAGACACCGCGCGCGCCCAGGAGATCATCGAGCGCGATGCCCACCTCGATGAGCGCTGCTGGCAGTTGCGGCGACGGGCGTTAGCGAAGCTCTTGGAGCTGGCCCGCGAGGCCCACTCCCCCCAAGAAGCGAAAGACTTCGTGGACGACGTCATCCCCGTGCTGTGGTCCATTCGGGACTTGGAGCGCGTGGGCGATCACGCCGTCAACATCGCGGAGCGCACCATCTATATGGTCACAGGGCGCAAGGAGCGCAAGAAGACATCTGCGAACGCTTCCGGAGACACCCCATGAAAAAGAAGAAGATCATCTTCATCTGTGTGGGCAATTCCTGTCGCAGCCAGATGGCCGAGGGCTTCGCCAAGCACTATGCGCGCCAAAAGAACTTAGACGTGGAGATTCGCAGCGCGGGCACGCACCCTGCTGGCTACGTCCACCCCGACGCGATCGCGGTGATGCGCGAGAAGGGCATAGACATCACGGATCAGTCCTCCAAGGGCTTCGACCCGGAGGAGCTCAAGGAGTTCGATTATGTTATTGCGATGGGGTGTCTTGATTCACCCCTTTGTCCTGCGGGCTTCCGCGGCGTCACCGAAGACTGGGGGATTCCCGATCCCATCGGGCGAGGCCTAGAATTTTACAGAGCCGTCCGAGATCTGATCGAAGCGAAGGTGCTTGATCTTCTGGAAAGACTATGAAATACGTGGTGCTTGTGGGCGATGGCCTAGGGGACTACAGCTACCCTGAGCTGGACCAGAAAAGTCCCTTGGAATACGCACGCACTCCCCACCTCGATTGGCTCGCACAGCATGGGACGCTCGGCTGCGTCCACACCATCCCACCAGGATTCCCCCCAGGCAGCGACGTGGGCAACCTCTCGCTCCTGGGCTACGACCCAGAACGATACTACAGCGGGCGCGCCCCCCTGGAAGCCGCAAGCATGGGGATTCGCCTTGGCCCGCGCGATCTGGCTATCCGGTGTAATCTCGTCACCCTCAGCCCAGACCATACGATCATGCTCGACTACAGCGCCGGCCATATCCCCACCGACCACGCAAGAACTGTCATACGCTTGCTCCAACGCGAGCTAGGATCCGCCCACCTGGAGTTCTACCCAGGGGTCAGCTACCGGCATATTCTCGTGTGGCGTGATGCCCCGGTCGACCCCGCGGAGCTTCTCCTCACTCCGCCTCATGAGATCCCCGACCGGCCTATCGCGCCCCACCTGCCCCAGGGGCCAGGCAGCCATCAGCTGAGGGAACTCATCGTGCGCTCCTGGGAAGTGCTCGCACCGCTCCAGCTCCCAGCCAACTCCATCTGGCTGTGGGGAGCAGGACGCGCGCCCCACATGCCCACCCTCACGGAGCGGTTCGGCCTGCGCGGCTCCGTCATATCCGCCGTCGATCTCATCAAAGGGCTGGGAGTCTATGCCGGCTTGAACGTGCTCGACGTCCCTGGAGCCACAGGGTACCTGGACACGAACTACTCTGGCAAGGTCCACGCGGCTCTCGAAGCCCTGCAGAAGGAGCACTTCGTCTATCTTCACGTGGAAGCTCCTGACGAGTGCGGCCATCAAGGCCGGCTCGACCTCAAGATCCGCGCCATAGAAGACTTCGACGAAAAGATCGTCGGACCGATCCTCCAAGGACTCCGACGCGCTCAGCCACCGTGGGCACTCCTGGTGACGACCGATCACTACACGCCCGTGCGCGAGCGCGTCCACGTCGCTGCCCCCGTGCCGTTCGTCATCTACAATCCGCAAAAGCCCCAGCACCATCCCCAGCGAACTTTCAGCGAGCGCGCCGCTCACGCCAGTGGGCTCTCGATAGCGCCGGGGTATAAGCTGTTTGAGTTCTTCCTTCAAAATTCATAGCGCGTTCCCAGGGCAAAGATCCCCGGCAGGGGCCTTCCCGCCAGAAGCCACACCTCCGCAAAAGCCACCCAACTCGATGAGGGAACGGGCACCTCTACCCCCAGCACCCCTTGGAATGTCATCTCGATGATGAGCACTTCCCCGTGGCTGCGCACCCCGGCGGAAGCCCCCGCCCCCACAAACGGCCTCCATAAGAGATTTATGAGCTCATACGCGCGAAAGAAGAGCTTCACGTCAGCCACCGCTGCCAATCCCCCCACACTGACCCCCACCGGAAGGCCCACCTCCACAGCAAAGTTCTCCGCAAACCCAACAAAGACGAAGACTTGCAAGGGGACCTTGATGCCAACCCCCAGCGGCTGCGCCACACCCGGCCAAGCCATCAGCCCAAGCAGAGCAAGCACAACCCCAAGCTTTCGCATACTATTGGGAGAGACTTGGCCAATCCCACCGCACCCCCAGGCTCACAAACGCTCCCCCTGCCCCCGCTAAGGGGATCTCCACCGACGATTGCCACCCCGCTTCGAGGACCCCGCGGAGAGGGATGCGAGAGAATCCCCATTCCAGGCCGACCTTCGCGTCAAACCCCGTGAACGTCTCCGGCCCAATGAAGATGCGATATCCCCCAACCCCGATGAAAAAAAGAGACTCCCTGGTCAGCGCGGAGACGACCCAGGTGGCGTGGGCGCTCACCACTAATGGCACCGCGGGCAAGAGGAGCCCCAGCTCCAGCGCAAATGCCCCTACTCCCAGCCGCCCAAAGACCTCCCAGTTATCGGTCACGCTCGCTCCCGTGAAGGACGTCAATTCGATGGGGACCTTCACTCCTACGCCCACGGTCTGGGCCTCGGCGTGCACCCCCAGCCCTACCCCAAGCCCCAGGACGACCACCCACACCCAGTGACGCATCACGATAGTTCCCCCCTTCCCGAAAGATTCCGCGCTTATTATAGTCACGAGCTAACACTCTCGAGGATCGCGTCTGGGATATCGAAGTTGGCGTAGGCCTCTTGCACGTCCTCTTGCTCGTCGAGCGCCTCCATGAATTTGAGGACCTTCTCGGCGTCGCGCCCCTCCAGGTGCACCGTGTTCTTGGGGATAAACGAGACCTCGGCGCGCTCCACCGGCACCCCCAGCTTCTGTAAGCCCTCCCGCACGGCCTTCAAGGCCGATGGCTCACAGTAGATCTCGATCTCGCCGTCCCTCTCTTGGATGTCCTCCGCCCCCAAGTCAATAATGCTCATGAGGAGCTCGTCTTTGTCTTGAGTGATCTTGGCCTTGTCGAGCGTGATCACCCCGCGGCGCTCAAAGAGCCACGCCACCGAGCCCCCCAAGTTCCCCCCGTACTCCTCGAAGATATGGCGGATCTCCGAGACGGCGCGGTTCTTGTTGTCGGTGACCACGCGCACGAGCACCGCCACCCCGAAGGGGCCATAGCCTTCGTAGAAGACTTCTTCGTACTGCGTGCCGGGCAGTTCCCCGGTGGCGCGTTTGATGGCGCGCTCGATGTTCTCCTTGGGGACGTTGGCTTCCCGGGCGCGCTCGATCGCGTTGGCCAGAGCGATGTTCTTCTGAGGGTCGGGCCCGCCGGCCTTGGCGGCCAGCATGATCTCCTTGGAGAGCTTGGAGAAGATCTTCATCTTGAGCGCATCCTGGCGCTCTTTGCGATATTTAATGTTTGCCCATTTGGAATGTCCGGCCATGGGAGTTCACCTCCCTCTGCTCTTTTTACTGTAGCCGATTTGCCCAGAATTTGCAAGCCGATGTCCCGGTCAGGTATGATCAAGCTGATGGGGTGAGGTTCGTCATGGTGAAGAACGATCGGTGGATTCGCAAGATGGCTCTCGAGCACAAGATGATCGAGCCCTTCGTCGAAAAGCAAATAAGCAAGGGCGTGATCTCCTACGGGCTGTCCAGCTACGGCTACGACATCAGAATTGCTGACGAGTTCAAGATCTTCACGAGCGTCAATCCCGACCTCTTCGCCACGGGCCAGCCGGTCGTCGTCGACCCGAAGAACTTCAATGAGCACTCATTTGTGGACTACAAGGGCGAGGTGTGCGTCATCCCGCCCAATTCGTTTGCGCTGGGGCGATCGGTGGAGTACTTCCGCATCCCCAGAAATATTCTGGCGCTATGTTTGGGGAAGAGCACGTATGCGCGTTGTGGTATTATAGTCAATATAACCCCCGCGGAGCCCGAATGGGAAGGGCAGCTCGTCATCGAGATCTCCAACACCTCCCCGCTGCCCGCTAAGATCTACGCCAACGAGGGCATCGCCCAGATGATCTTCCTTGAGGCCCCCGAGGTCTGCGAGGTCTCCTACGCTGATCGGAAGGGCAAGTACCAAAAGCAAATAGGGATCGTCACTTCCAAGGTGCAGTAGCGTACCCACGCCCCATCTGGTATAATGACAGAAACCCGGATATGAATTTGTTATTTGCCATGAGTATCTTTTCGGTGTGGGCGCAAACGCAGCCACCATCCCAACCCTCCGCCGGCGAGAGCTGGGTGACCCTCCTCATCATGCTGGCGCTCATGATGGTCTTCTTCTATTTCTTTTTGGTGCGCCCACAGCGCAAGCGCCAGCAAGAACACCAAGCGCTTCTGGAGAGCCTGCGCCGCGGCGATGAAGTCATCACCATCGGGGGCATCTATGGCAAGATCGTCAAGATCGATAAAGATTACGTCACGCTCCAAGTCAACGATGAGGGAACGACCATGCGCGTGCTGAAGGAGAGCATCACGCAGAAGGAGAAATCCGCATGAGGCCAGAAGTACTACTGAACTGGGGACGGTTTGCGCTTGTGCTCGTCGCTATCGTCGGGTCATTGCTCCTGATCTTTGCCCCTTGGCAGCCCCCTCAAGAGCGCCCCTGTACAATCCGCGAGATTCGCTTAGGGCTCGATCTGTGCGGCGGCGTCACCCTCACATTAGAAGCTCAAATTCCTCCGGATACATCCCCTGAGGGCCGCCAGCAGATCATGGAGCGCTCTATAAGCGTCTTGGAGACGCGCGTCAATGCGTTAGGGGTGACTGAGCCCATCATCACCCAAGCGGGAGATACTCGCATCGTGGTGCAGCTCCCCGGCACGACCGACCCCGAACAAGCCCGCCAGCTCGTGGGGAGCACGGCGCTCTTAGAGTTTCGCAAGGTCGTCAAGGAGGGCCCGCCCGATTCGACCTTCACCGAGGAGCTCGACGAGGAAGTCTTAATGGGCTATGAATGCGCCAAGCCCCAGCTCAAAGAGAAGTGCCAAGCCTATGTCGTCAAGAAAGAGCCATTGATGACGGGGGCGGTGCTCAGCAAGGCCGAGGTGCGCTTCAACCCCCAGCCAGGCAGCGGCGTCACCCCAATTTATATTGCATTGACATTCAAAGACGCTGGAGCTCACCAATGGCGCGATGTCATTCTCCAGCTCAAGCCTGAATCGGATCGCATCGCGGCGGTGCTCGACCGCGTCGTCTACAGCGCCCCAACGATCGCCAAGAGCCTCTACGACACGGCGCGCCGCCAAGCCAAAGTCGATCAATCGATTATCACGGGAAACTTCACAGCCGATGAAGCGCGGCTGCTCGCGGCGATCTTGAGCGCCGGCGCGCTCCCCACCGAATTGAAGATTATTCAAGAGAGCATCGTGGGGCCGTCGCTGGGACGCGACTCTATCGAGAAGGGGATTACCGCAAGCTGGATCGCTGGGATCGCCGTCTTGGCTTTTATGGTGCTCTATTATCGTCTCAGCGGCTTGGTCGCGGTCTTCACCCAACTGCTCAATCTCTTAGTAGTCATCGGGGTGTTGGCGGGCCTGAAAGCGACGCTCACCCTGCCGGGCATCGCCGGGTTGATCTTGCTCATCGGCGTCGGGGTGGACTCGAACGTCTTAATATTCGAGCGCATGCGCGAAGAGCTGCGCCTGGGCAAGGTCGCCCGCGCGGCCATTGATGCCGGGTACCATCGGGCGTTGACAGCGATCTGGGACTCGCACGTCACCACGCTCATCACCGCGCTCATTCTCTTTATCTTTGGAACCGGCCCGATCCGCGGCTTCGCCACGACGCTCAGCTTGGGCATCATCATCAATCTCTTCACGGTCTTGATTGGGACACGGTTAGTCTTCGAGTTCGTGAAGATGCGCAAGGTCGAACGACTCAGCATCTAGGGAGAGATTCGCTATGAAGAACGCCAAAAGTGTCTCTACACCGATAGCGCAGCCAACCGTGCGCTTCTTCTCCATAGTCCCCCAAGAGATCCATATTGACTTCATGGGGAAGCGCTTCATTGGTTTGGGGCTTTCGGCCGTGCTCGTGCTCTTGGGGATCTTCGCGTTCGTGCAGATCTGGATGGGGCATGCCAAGATGGGGATAGAGTTCACCGGGGGCACGGCGGTGACGCTCGATTTCGACCAAGCTGTCCCCATTGATCAAGCGCGAGCGCTGCTCGCCCAGAACGGCTTCAGCGACGCGCAGCTCCAAGACATCAAGGGGACCAATCAGCTCTACATTCGGGTGAAGCTCACCGAGGAGAGCGAGCAGGTCTCGGCACGGATTCAAACGCTCTTTGAGCAATCTTTTGGTGCCAGCAACCCCCGCGTCATCAGCACGGAGTTCATCGGCCCCACCATCGGGAGGGAGCTGCGCGACAAAGCCATCTGGGCCGTGATCTTCTCCACCATAGGCTTTTTGGCCTATATTGCGTTTCGGTTCGATTTCAAGTTTGGCGTTGCCGCGGCCATCGCGACGTTTCACGATGTCTTTGCGGTCCTGGGGCTGTCGTGGGCCTTGGGAATGGAGTTCACGCTGCTCATCATCACGGCGCTGTTGACCATTGCCGGGTATTCGCTGACGGACACGGTGGTCGTCTTCGACCGCATTCGTGAGAACCTCAAGAAGCACCAGCGCGATCCGCTCATAAAGATTATTAATGACGCCCTCAACCAAGTGCTCAGCCGCACGATCTTGACGTCGCTGACGACGCTGCTGGCTGTGATGGTCTTGTATCTGTTTGGAGGGCCGGTGCTGCGCGATTTCGCGCTCGTGCTCATCATTGGGGTGATCGTGGGCACGTACTCTTCGATCTTCATCGCCAGCCCGATCTTGCTGATGTGGCGTCGGCGGGGCTTGACCTCTCAAGCCAAGGGCTGAAGCCGCAGCACCAGATCAAAGAGCGACTCTTCCGGCGTGCGCTCGCCCGTCTTGATGTTGACGTCCTCCTCGTGCAGTCTCTGCAAAAGCTCAATCAGCTCTTCTTCGGAGAAGTTTTGGGCCATGGCTTTGTGCTTGCCCACAAGCCACGGGGGCTTGCCCAGCTCCTTGGCGATCTCTTCGCTCGATTTCTTCTGAGCTGCTAAAGACTTCACGGCTAAGAGCCCACGGATCTGCGAGACGAGCATGAAGAAAATTTTATTGGGATCTTCTCCAGAGCGCAGCAGCTCCCGCAAATATTTGACGCTCTGGGGGCTGCGCTCCCCCACAAGATCGAGCCATTTTAAGACGCTTTCGCTCTGATCGCCAAAGAGCAGCTCGCGCAGCTCTGGGACATCCAGCTCTCTCTCTGTGCTGTAGCACGCGAGTTTTTCGATCTCTTTGGCTAGGCGGGCCGGCTGGGGCTCCACCGTCGCTAAGAGATATTTGAGGGCTGCTGGGGTCAGCTTCACTTTATACTCCGCGAGCAACTCCCGCACCAGCGTGGGCAAGCTCCGCCGGTCGGGCGTGGGGAACTCTTCAAGAGCGCCGAGCGAGTCGAGGGCTTTATAGAGCCGCGAGCGCTTGTCGAGCTTCTCCGCATCAAGAATGAGCACGACGCTCTTAGGGAGCCCCCGTGTAATGCGCTCGGCCAGCTCCTCGGGCTCTGGAAGCTCATCGGCGCGGCGGACATAGAGGATCTTCGCGTCATCAAAGAGCGACATCCCCCCAACGTGCTCGAGCATCTGAGGGCCTGTGAGCTCCCGACCTTCTAGCGTGATCAGCGCATACTTTCGGCTCTGCTGGAGCTGGGCGATCAGCTTGCGCGCAGCCCGCTCCCGCAGATAAATATCCCCCAAGAACGCAAAGACGTTCTTCACCCTAGAAGATCACCCCCACGCCGATCACCCAGCCGCGACGATTGTGCATCCCTACGCTGAGCGCAAGGTTCTCCGAGCGCAAGCTGAGCCCGACCAGCCACGTCAGATACACTTTCTCAGTCTGATACCCATTGGGCTTGACCACGACGTCAAGGCCCTCCCCAGGCTTCCAGGCTTCGCCTGGACCGTACATCTTCGCCGGCCATTGGCCGGCGAAGGCGAACAGTCTAGACGAAGTCTGGGCGATATGCGCTTCTTTTTGAATCGCTAGCCCGCCGGCGATCTCAATCCCTAGTCCGCCCACGACCATCAGTGAAAGCTTCCCGTAAAACTCAGTCTCTGGGCCGTCACGGTAGGTCATCGTCGGCCCAAGATCTGCAGGAGCCCCGATGTCCTCGTACTCCGGGACGTCTTCGCCCGTCATCGAGAGCGAGATGCCTCCTCCCACAACATGAGCCCTCTGAGGGATGACGAAGCCAAAATCGAACCCCACGCTGGGGATCTGAGCGGCATTGAGGCCCCCGTTGAGCCCCATCAGCACTGTTGGCTGAGAGCGCGTGGGCTGCATGGGAGGGCTCGGAGGCGTAGGCGGTGTTGGCGGCGTGGGAGGCGTTGGCGGGGTCGGTGGCAAGGGCGGTGTCACCGATGGCTTGAGCGTCGCTTCTATCGTGATGTCTGAGTTCTCTCGAAGCTCGATCGTTTGAGCCCAGCTCTCATAATTGAATTTGGTGACGACGACGCGATAGCGTCCGGGAGCAACTTCGAGGCTGAGCGGGGTTCTCCCCGCATACGCGTTATTGATGAAGACGTCAGCGTCGTCAGGGTCAGAGACGATGCGCACTCGAGCGGTGCGCCCCAGGGGTCGGAAGAACGGGCTCAACATTAACTGAGCTTCGAGGGTGACTTCGGCCCCTCGCTTGAGCTCAATAGTTTGGGACCATTCGTCGTAGCCGAAGCGCGAGAGCACCACGCGATAGCGTCCGGGGGCGAGCGATACTTCAAGAGGGGTCTGCCCCATCACGATGCCGTTTATGGAGACGAGTGCCCCTGAGGGATGAGAGATGATGCGCAGGCGCGCTTGCGGTTGTGCGATCTGAAAGCATGTCCACGCGGCAGCCCAGCCCGTGGCGCTCACCGAGCCGACGATCAGCCCCTGCATGAGGGCTTGAAACTCTTTAGGATTCTGGCTCAGCAATGGGAACGGGTTCTGCGGCGTAAGATTTCCTCCAGGGACAAGCTGCTCAAGCGGCAGTGGCGCGGCCAGCGCTAAGACTTGAATGCACTCAAACCCCGTCGGTGGAGAAATTACGAAGCTATATCGCTGATTAGGGATCGTGTGCGTTCCGGCTTTGAGAAGGTTCATCGGCTGGTAGGCGTTGGGGAAAAGCAAGTTCACCCGTCGGTCGGGGGTGATATTATAGATATAGACATACGAGTCTTGATTGAGGGTGATCGTCAAGCGAAGCCTGTCGCCTGGGGCGTACGCGGCTTTCTCCAAGCCCAGCTGGACGGCCAGAGGGGTCTGAAGGGGCTGAACGAGGATGCCTTCGGGGACGGGCTGCTGCCCCGCTGTCCCCACGAAGCTGAGGGCTGCTATCAGCAAGAGCGTCGTGAGCTGCCGCATAGATATCACCCTCAATAGTATAAACGAGATTGGAGCCGTTTGAAAATTCCCAAGGCTTTCGCTTACAATAGGGCCTCGGAGGAAGGATTTTATGAGAAGATCATGGCTGATCAGTGGAGCTGTGCTTACGAGCATCGTCTTTGCTCTCGCGTTAACTCTGACTAGCTGCCAGCAGAAGCCGTCGGCGCCTCCACCACCGGAGACTGCCACACAACCGCCAGAGACGACTCCCAAACCCCCGGCGCCTCAACCCCCAGAGACTCCTCCAAGTATTGAGCAACCGCCGCAAGGACCGCAAACTTCCCCCGCTACTGTGCCTCCAACGCCAAGACCAGAAGTCAAAAACCCAGACACATACGTCGTCGTTGCCATAGGGGATTTCATTGACACGCTCGACCCCGCAGCCGCCTACGACACCGGCTCCGGGAGCATTATCTTCAATATCTACGAGACGCTCATCTTCTTCGATGGCCCGCACCCGGATAAGTTCGTCCCCTGGCTGGCTACAGCAGTTCCCAGCCTAGAGAACGGGCTTATCAGAGACGGCGGACGCACGTATGTCTTCCCCATCCGCCAGGGCGTGAAGTTTCACTACGGGCCAGTCAAAGATACCAACGGCAACGAGATCCCCGGCAGCGGGATCCTCACCCCCGAGGACGTCGAGTACTCGTTCGAGCGCGGGATGCTCCAAGATCGCGCCGGCGGCCCCCAATGGCTTCTCCTTGAGCCATTGCTTGGCGTCTCCTCAATCTTAGATCTCGCCAGACAAGTCGAGCACGAGCTCCACGGCACAGATCCCAGCACTATTCGGTCTATAGACGACGTCAGCCCCGAAGGGCTCTACGAAGTCTGCCGCCGCGTCAAGGCGGCCGTTGAAGTCGAGGACGGCACCGTCGTCTTTCATCTGAAAGAGCCGTTCGCGCCGTTCTTGCAGATCCTCGTGGGCACCTGGGGCTCGATCTTAGACAAAGAGTGGGTCATGACCGAGATCAAAGATATTAATAAAAAAGCGGGCTGGGACGGCAGTTGCGACACCTGGCGAAAGTTCTACGATCCCCCAACCGAGGAGAGCGAGCTCTTCAATGTTACGAACGGAACGGGGCCGTATATCTTAGAGCGCTGGCGCCGCGAAGAAGAGATCTCCCTCAAAATCTATAAAGACTACTGGCGCGAACGCCCCGCGTATCTCAACGTCAACATTAAGTTCAACCGTGAGTGGGCCACACGGCTCCTGATGCTCCAGAACGGCGACGCCGATGCCGTCTCGATCTTGCCCCGCAACCGCGACCAAGTCTATCCGCTCGTAGACCAAGGGCTCGTCACGATGTACAAAGACCTGCCCGATCAGTGCATGTCGTTCTGGGTGCCCAACCAGAAAGTCAATCCCGACAACAACCCCTACATTGGTTCTGGGAAACTCGACGGCGACGGCATTCCCCCGGACTTCTTCAGCGATGAGGACGTGCGCAAGGGCTTCGCCTATGCGTTCGATTGGGATACATACATCACCGAAGCATTGGAAGGCGACTCCGTCCAAGCCAAGACGATCATGATCAAAGAGGTCTTCGGCTACAACCCCGACGTGCCCTATTACTCTCTCGATCTCGAGAAGGCGACGGAGCACTTCAAGCGGGCCTGGGGCGGACAAGTCTGGGAGAAGGGGTTTAAGCTCTTCATGCCGCACGTCCCCGGCGGCAGCCGCGTCGCCCTCGATATTCTCAAGGCAAACTTGGAGAAGATCAATCCCAAGTTCAAGCTCGAGGCCCTCGAATTCCAAGGGACGCAGATCACCCAAGATTTCAATAACGATAAGATCCCGTTCGACAGCAGCGGCTGGTGCCAGGACTATCACGACCCACACAACTGGGCCTACCCGCTGTTGGGAAGCACCGGGTATTTTGGGCGCTTCTTAGATATTGAGCCCAATCTCCAAAAGCAGCTCGACGATCTCATTCTGCAAGCCCGGCGCGAGCTCGATCCCGAAAAGCGCAAAGCGCTCTACTATCAGATCGAGCAGCTCAATTACGATCACGCGCTGATTATCCCCATCGAGCAGGGGGTCTTTAAGAGATTCACGCGCAGCTGGGTCAAGGGGTTCTTCTGGAACATGGCCTACGTCGGCACGTACTATTGGTACCTATGGAAGGAATAAGGGCGATCTGTTCAGCGCGGGCGCCGAAGGACCTTCAGAAAGTCAGCGGGCCCAAGGATGGCAATATCCTGGTATCTACCCAAGCTCAGGAGGTCTTTGTCGCCCGTGATCAGATAATCAGCCTCACCCTCGACAGCCGCAACGAGATATTTGTCATCCGTAGGGTCTCGGCAAACTTGCAGAGCCAGAGTACCAGGGACTCGAATCTCCGCATACGCAGAGAGAAGATCGAGCAGTTCGGAGATCTCTGCTTCTGTCCAGGTGCTGGCCTTGCGAATTCTTGGATAGCGCAGAACCCGGCGAATCTCCGTCAAAATAGCTGGTGATATGATGAGCTGGAAGCGATCTGTAAGCCACGCGTGGAGCACTTGTGCTGGTGGCCCGTGGGGGTTGTGGATAGCGCTGGCAAAGATATTAGCATCAATGACCACGCGCAGCATGGCTCAGCGCCGGAGTCGCTTTCGCTCCTCACGCTTGGCAGCTGCGATGGCCTTGGTGACCATACACTCCCACTCCTCGTCCGAGAGCGATTCCGTGGCCTGCCAAGCTCTCCCCACAAGCTCTCGAATCCGGCGCTTCGCCGCCTTCCGATCGAGAGGACGCAGAATCACCGCACCATTGCGTACCTCTGTGTGCAGTAATGCCCCCTCGGCAAGCCGCAGGGCTTGCAGCACCTCAACCGGCAAGATAACCCGACCATCACGCAACAGCTTCACAATAGCCATACACACTCAGTATATAGCGTATTATAAAGAATTGCAACGCATGAGGAGAAGCATATAAATGCTCGGGTTTATCATTCGGCGGCTGCTCTTTCTGCCCTTCTTGTGGTTCGCTATCACGTTCTTGACGTTTTTGCTCTTGGAGCCCCTGGGGCCCTACCAACGCGTGGCGCTCTTTATCAACGTTAACCCAGAACAAGCCTTCGGGGGCAAGCTCACCAAAGAGCAACTGCAGAGACTTATCGAAAAGTACGGGCTTGATCGGCCGGCCATCGAACAATATATTCGATGGATTCGCCAAGTCTTTCAGGGCAATTTCGGCTGGTCCAAGGTCGCGCAAAAGCCCGTCTTCGAGGCGATCCGCGAGCGCTTGCCCGCCACGTTTGAGCTTGGGCTCTACGCTGTACTCCCCGTCGTACTGATTGCTATCTGGCTTGGGGTGCTCTCCGCCGTCCATCACAACAAGCCGCTCGACCATACCCTGCGCTTCTTCTCCATCACGGGGTACTCGCTGCCCACGTTCGTCTTTGGGATCTTCGTCTTGATGTTCTTTTACGGAATCTTAGGATGGTTCCCGCCGGGACGACTGAGCTTCTGGGCCGAACGCATCGTCTACGATGCGACTCAGTTTACGCGCTACACCGGGCTGAATACTATAGATGCGATTCTCAATAACCGCTGGGACATCTTCTGGGATGCGCTGCGCCATCTGATTCTGCCTGTGCTGACGCTCTCGTATCTCAGTTGGGCCGGGCTGCAGCGCGTCACGCGCTCAAGCATGCTCGAAACTCTCCGACAAGACTACATCACCACAGCGCGCGCCAAGGGCCTCACCGAGCGCGTCGTCATCCTCAAGCACGGCTTGCGCAACGCCATGATCCCCGTGACGACCATCGCCGTGCCTACGGTCATCGGGCTGATGCTCTCTGGGGTCGTGATCACCGAGACCGTCTTTAACTATAAGGGCCTTGGGCTGCTCTCCGTAGACGCGACGCTGCAATTTGATGTCCCCATGGTACTGGGGTTCACGCTGATCGGGACGTCGCTCATCGTCTTAACGAATCTGTTAGTAGACATTCTGTACGTCTTCATTGACCCGCGGGTGCGCTACGATTAGCTATGCTCAAGCGATTGCTCAAGAACCCCTTGTCGCTGACGGGGATTGTGCTGTTAGTGCTCTTCTTCTTTGTGGCGCTCGCGGCGCCGTGGCTGGCCCCGCCGGCCAAGCCCTGCCCGTCGTTCATCTACTATATCGTCCCCGATTGGATCTTGCGCCCGTTTATGAAGGAGCTGCCCTGTGAGCCCTTCCGAATCCCGCGCGACGGCTTCCGGGCCACTCCCTTGCCCCCAGATCCACAAGCATGGACGACGTTCCCACCGAGACTGAAGGACGAGTCCGGCCGCATGCTCCATCCCCTGGGGACGACCGAGAATCGCTACGACATTTGGTACGGCTTGGTCTGGGGGACGCGCACCGCGCTCATCGCGGGGATCTTGATCGTCGGGTGCACGCTGCTCATCGGGATCATTCTTGGAGCGATCTCGGGGTATTTTGGGGGCTGGGTGGACTCGGTCTTGATGCGCGGGGTAGATTTTGTCTTGGCTCTGCCGACGTTCTTGATGACGTTAGTGATTCTCTCGATCTGGGGGCGCGGGCTCGATAAGATCGTCTTAGTAGATATTCTCTTTGGGTGGGCGGGCTACGCGCGCTTCGTGCGCGGGATTATTCTGTCAGTACGCGAGCGGGAGTTCGTCGCCGGGGCGAAAGCGCTCGGGGCGAGCCATTGGCATATAATATTTCGGCACGTCCTGCCCAACTCGATCTATCCCGTCTTGATCTTGGCGTCGCTGGATATTGGCTCGATCGTGCTGGGGCTGTCGGGGCTGAGCTTTCTGGGCTTGGGCCAGGGTGAAGATTACGCCGACTGGGGCCAGATGATCGCGTTTGCGCGAAACAGAATCGTCGGGGTCGCCGGCGGCGACGTGATGCAGTATTGGTACACCTGGGTCTTTCCGGGGATGACCATCACGCTCTTTGTGCTGGCGTGGAATCTCCTCGGCGACGCCGTGCGAGATATCTTAGACCCGCGGCTGCGCGGGATGCGGTGAGCATGACCGAGCTTTAGGGCACTTCAAGAACTGTGCTCAGGGTCAGCTCCGTCGAGCTTGCTTGATAGGCTGCCCGGCCCTCTCCTTGGAGTTTGCTGGAACCCGACTGCTCCACCCTCACCGTGTAGACCCACTCATACGACTGGTCCTTCGCAAGCCGCAGGATCATGAACTCCAAGTCTTCAGGGGAGCTGAGCTCATAGGGAAGGATCTCTCGCCAATAGACATATTCGAGGTCGCGCTTGGCGGTCACTCGGAGGGTGATCTGTACCGTCTCGCCGACGTGAAGAGTTCTATTGGGGAGGATGCGCTCGACTCGCACGAGCTCATCCTCGACGTGCTCGACGCGGAACTCCGGAGGCGGTGGCGCCAAGACGGTGATCTCCGTACGCGCTGTGGCGCTCTGCCCAGATCTGTCATAGACGGTCAGCTCGATGATGTACCGTCCTGGCTGGGTGAACGTCCGCTCCACGCGAAAGCCCGTGGCTTCATACTCTGTGCCGAACTTCCAGTGGACGAGCACGATCCCGCGGTCATCCCTCGACTCCGACGCATCAAACGTCACGGTCAGCGGAGCTACCCCGGTGCGTTCCCCTTGACAGAGCGGGCAATCCAGGGTGATCACAGCGACGGGGGGCTGATCGGGCTTCTCCCCAATGGGGATGGGCTGCGTGCATCCCGCAAGCATCCCCAGCGCAAGTATGAGCCCTCCTCCATAGCGCAAGCGCCTCATGATCTCACTCTCCTTGGCCCTCACCCCGCAGGGCGGGGTGAGGGCCAACTCTGAAAGTACCGGAAAGTCTTGTCGTATGGCATCCCAGGGTGCCGCGCACGCTGTGACGTTGGTCACCTTGGGGAAGTGCGCGCGGGTGAGTTTGACAGGCCCTCATGGGTCGGCTACACTACACTCAAAATCTTGCGGAGGGGACCATGCGCAAGATGGACTTAGTAGTTCAGGTATCGCAGCGGACGGGGGTGCCCAAGGAGACGGTCTTAAAGTCGCTCAATGGGGCGTTGGCGGTGATCGCGGAGGCGCTGGCGCGTGGGGAGGATGTGAGGCTGAAGGGCTTTGGGACGTTTGGGGTGCGGCCACGGCGCTCCACGCGGCGCAGCCACGTGCTGACCCACCAGATCTTCTCCATCCCCAGCAAGGCCACGCCGCGGTTCTATCCGGGAAAGCTTCTGCGAGCTCGTGTGGCGGAGCAGCTCACGGTGGTCCAGCTGCCCAGCGGTCGCCTCACCATCCGCCCCAGAAATCTTCTAGAGTCTCCGTAAGAATTGCTCGGCTTCGTCTTTGTAGGAGTGGAATGGATCAGCAAGAACTAAGGTGCGCTTGGGCTCGACGAAGATCCCGTCCCACTCGATCATATATTCGCCGACGGTGCGCTCACGCAACGCGCGCACGATCAGCGCCCGCCCATACGCGCGGGTATCGCGCGGGGCCTCCTCCATCGCTCGCTCGATCTCGCGATCGCTCACGAGCCTGCGCCGCGACTCCAGCGCATAGTAGAGCCCGTGCTCCGGGTCAATATTGTGATACTCTAAGTCTAAGCTATAGAGCGCTTCATCCTGCCAGGTGAGCCCTTCTGTGTCCTTGAAGAGTTGGATCATGGAGAGCTTGGCTACCCAATCGAGCCGGTCTGCCAGACTGTACGGGTCGCGCTCCAGGGCATCGAGGGTCTCTTCCCACTCGTGGAGGATCTCATCGGTTTCGTGGTCGCGCCCGGCAAAGTGCTTCTGCGCCGCGTGCAGATAGAGACGCTGCAGGTCAATAGCGGAGATCGTCGAGCCGTCTTCGCGCCGCACGAGCCAGCGGTGGGTGGGATCGCGCGAGATCTCCTTCAGCGCGCGCAACGGCGCGGCCAGCTCCACCCCCGCGGGCACCGCGTGCTCCTCAAGTAAGTCTAACACTAAGATCGTCGTGCCCACCTTGAGGAACGTCGCGTACTCCGAAGGGTTGGCCTCGCCAAAGAGCAAGTGCAGCCGCGGACTGCGCGACAGCTCGTACATTTGGTCCCACTTGGGGTTGATCAGAGCGCGGCTGAAGCGCACCCGCCCCGAGACCGTGTGCAAGATATGATCCGCGCGCTGGGAGAGCTGGAAATCCACGGTGGGATCGGGCTCGACCCCGTAGGCCGAGTCCACAAAGACGGTGTCGGCCGGATGACGTGTGCTGAGCTTCGTCTGCCAACTGGTCGTGAGGCGATGGCCCCCAACTCGCCCGGCCCCCGCGAAGATCTGGCGCGTCACCAGGAACGGGACCAACTTATCGAGGGCATGGCGCCAGGAGAGCGACTCCGGATCGACTGAGTAATTCTCATGGCACCCGAAGGTATGCCCCGCAAAGTGGTCCACGCTGTTATTATAGAAGCTGACTTTGTCGTAGAGGCGCAGCTCGCGCAATACTCTCAGAATGAGTCTCTGCCCCGCGCGCTCGTAGGCGATCAGATCCCGCAGCGACCGGCACTCCGGGGTCGCGTATTCCAAATGCGACCCCACGGCGTCAATATAGAGCCGACCCCCATTAATTAAGAACCCTCCGGCTTCGGCGGGCTCGAAGTACATATCGCGGGTGTGCAGATCGAGCAGGCCCCAGCGCTTGTCGCGGAAGACCGCGTCTTTGACGCGCTCGACCACTTCTTCGTAAGGGCCCAGCCTCGGATCGCGCACGAGACACCCAAACTCCGTCTCCAGCCCGACCACTCGATGCTCCATCGTTCACGCTCCTTGCGAGACCCTCTACATTAGCGGATCAGAGCGAGCTTGGCAAGAACGGCTTGATCTCTTGTTCTCGTAAGAATCGAAAGCGCCGGTCGCGCCGCGACTCCCGCTCCAGCAGGGCCGCTTCCACTACGCCCTCCTCAAGCGCCTGCGCAAGCACCGCGCGCCAATTGGTCTCTTTGATCTCCAAGGCCTCGCGCCGGCCCACAGCCCAGGCTTCCAGAGCCTTCTCGAACGCTGCCTCCCGCGTGGGGAGCTTCTGAGAGAACTCGCGGAGCACGCGCTCCATGGCCGCGCGCGCCCCCTCGGTCCCCGCCACCGCCCCAAAGCGATACCCCAGCGAGAACTCCCCATCGTAATTGAGCATATAAAAGAGATCGTGCTCAGGGGAGTCACCTAGTTGAGCAAACAACCCCCGCACCACCAAGGGCAACCGCAATGGATCGCTGAAGCTGCGCTTCATGGCCGGGCTGAGGGCTACCCCCACGACCCGTTGGATCGAAACGTCTTGCGGGCTGCGCGCAAACCCCTCGGCGTGAGCGAAGTCCACCGCAAGCTGCCGAATGGTCTCTACATCCGACTGATTTCCCAGCCCCGCAAACGCCAAGCGGTCATAGATCTCAAAGATCTTCTGCTGCTGCGCGCGCCGCACCGTCACCAGCAGAACCCCCTCGCGACACGAGAGCCCCACGACGGGGCTCCCCTCGCGCAGCCGATCCTCGACATAGTCGGCCTTCTGCCTGAGCGTCTGCTGCCAGTCGTAAGGGGTAAACGCCATACGCTCACTCTCTCACGAGCGCCCTCTGAAGGGCGCGCAAGGTCTCCTCGGGGATGTCCGTGACACCATCAGCCGTGACCGTCTTGGCCAAGGGCAGATGGGGTCGAAGCCCCCCTGTCGCCGTATCTAACGAAGCCGCGATCTCCAGCAGCAAGAGCGCCTCTGCGAGGGCATCTTCGAGTTTCATCTTATGGAAGGGGCCCTTGGTGCGCACGATATATTCGAAAGCGCCGCGGATGCGTTCGGCGCCTGAGCCCGCTGCCCCAAACTCGCGGCTCTCGAAGCGCGCCCCCATCACGTCGTAGAAGAAGATGCGTCCTTCGTTCTTCTCCCTATCGAAGGCGCTGACGATGGGAAGAAAGCCTCCGATGCCTTGGAGTGCCCCAGGCAGGGCACGGCTGAGCACTCGCGAGACTTCTGAGAGCTTCCCTTCGAGGCTCAGCTCTTGGAGCTGGCTGCGCGCGTAATATTTGAACGAATGCTGGAGGAAGCGCACCGCCTCAAAGGCCGCGGCATACGAGCCCGCAATGGCGATGAGCGTCTCGTCGTCGAGCTTGAGGATCTTTTCGGCTTCCTCGGAGAAGATCGCGTTGCCCGCGGTGGCGCGCCGGTCGGCCACGTTGAGAACGCCCTTATGAAACTTTACGGCGATGACCGTCGTGCCCTCGACAGCGTGCGCGGGGCTAGGCGGCACGCCCGCTTCCCACGGAGGGAAGCGCAGGCCATGAGCCTCTAAGAGCTGGGCGAAGTTCCCGTAGCTCATGCTTTACTCTCCGCTGCGCTGGCGATAGCGCTGCGCCTGGCGCGGATCCACTCGCCGCATCCGCTCTAAGAGCCTTTCTGTATCGGGCTTGGGGACGTTGGGCGTGCGCGGACCGTCCTCCTGAGGCTTGGTGAGCGGGTCTTGCGGTATGGGTCTGACGATGCGCTCTGGCATAGCTATCCCCCTTTCGAGAGAGTCTCCTGTATGATACCCAAAAGCTCCCGCGGCGTCGAGCCCCCCTCAAGCAGGGGCGCCAGCGCCCTCACGCGGCCATCAACGAGCGCTCGCAGATCGAGCGTAAGCTCTTGCCCATCTTGCAGGAGCGTGATCCGCCCCCAATTGAGCGCTCGGATCGCCGCGGGGAATCTCTTTATGCAAAGCCCGCGGATGAGGGCGCGGGTATCGCGCGGGGGCTCAGCAAGAGCGCGCGCGATGTCTTCTTCGGTGACGAGCCGGCGCATCGCCCCTTGGTTCTGGAGCTCCACAAAGAGGCTGCGCTGCGGATCGAGGGCGTGATACTCTAAATCGAGGCTCTGCAAGACTTCATCGCGCCAGCTGAGCTTCTCAGACTCAAGAAACGCTTGCAGAAGTTCTCGTTTGGCCACCCAGTCGAGCCGATCGGCGCACCGGCGAGGGTCAGCTTCTAAATCGTCGAGCACGGCTTCCCATTCGCGCAAGAGCCAATCGGTCTCTTCATCGCGATGGCGCCACAGCTCCTCCGCCGCCCGCAGATACGCCCGCTGGACGTCGAGAGCCGAGATCGTCCCTTCTTCTTCGAGTTCCACGAGCCATCGGTAAGAAGTATCGCGCGAGAGCTCTCTGAGGGCTTTGATGGGATCTTTGAGAGTTCCTGGGGGGCCGTAGCCCGCTTCGAGCGTAGCGATCACCAGAGCGGTAGTTCCGACTTTGAGGGCCGTCGCGTACTCGCTGAGGTTGGCGTCGCCACAGATGATGTGAAGCCTTCGGTAGAGGCGTTCGTCGGCGTGGGGCTCGTCGCGGCTATTGATGAGGGGGCGGCGGTCAAGAGTATCTACACTACAGAGCTCTGTGAAGAAGTCAGCGCGCTGCGAGAGCTGATAGTCCACCCAGGTCTGTTCGCCCCCCACGCGCCCTGCCCCAGCAAAGACGACCCGCGTCACTAAAAACGGGATCAGCCCCGCCATGAGGCGCTCAAACGAGAGCTCGCGCTTCACAAGATAATTCTCGTGGCAACCGTAGCTCATGCCATGATAGTCTATATTATTTTTGAAGATGGAGACGGCTCGCCCGGTCTTCTGCGCATACGCCTGCGCGGCCATCCAGACGATGCGTTCCCCAGCTTTGTCGTGAGCGATCAGCTCCCTCAAGGAACGACATTCGGGGGTACTGTATTCGGGATGGCCATGATCGTGGTAGAAGCGCGCGCCGTTCGGTAAGACCCTATCGGCGTGATCCTCGGAGGCGCTCAAAGATCTTCGTGAGGGCTTCTCGTAGCGTTCGTCTTTGGGGTTGATCGTGAGAGCGGGAGCGCGCCAACCGCGGGCATCTCGGAGGGGATCTTCGTCGCGATAATCCCAGGGCTGGGCAGAAATTCCCGAATAGCTTTGCACCAAGGCGCGGGCTTCGTCCACCAAGTCGGTGACGTCCACGCCGTCAATGAAGATCCCGTATTCGGTCTCCAAGCCGAGCAAGCGATCCATGCATTCATTATGCCAGAGAGCGAGGCTTCTGTCACGCGGGGGATTTTTAGTGAGGCAACGGCCCAGCTAAAGCGCCCTTTTTTAGCGCTTGGGCTCTGACAAGCTCACAAGCTCAGACAAAGCAGAGCTCTTCTTCAGAAAGACTCCTACCAGCGGGCCCAGTAGAGCACAAACGAGACGACCACGACCGGCAGGCTGTAGAGGAACATCAACAGCCCCAGCTTCAGCGTGCGAGTGCGCAGGATCATCGTGATCACCTCCGCGCCTCTGTATTCTCGCACACCGAAGCTTTGATGGGGAGGTAATCCGTCTTACAGAGTGTCGGAATTAGGCACCCGCTGAGGGGACATACGTCTCAGTCTGATAAGCGCCGCACGATGACGTTGAAGTCCCCGCCGCCGCTGGCTAAGAATCTTCCGTCGGGCGAGAACCCCACAGCCAACACAAATTCGACGTGCTCGGTGAAACTCTTCAGTTCTTGAAGCGTTGGGACTTCCCAAAGCTTGACCTTCCAGTCCATGCTCCCTGTGGCTAAGCGCTTCCCATCGGGGGAGAACCGCACGGCGTGCGTGCGATTGCTGTGCCCAGCAACTGACGTGATTAATCTCTTTTCGGCTACATCCCAGAGGCGCACGACGCCGTCGCCGCTGGTAGAAGCCAAGAGCTTTCCATCGGGGCTAAAGTCGAGGGAGAAGACAGCCGCGGCGCGCACTGACAAAATCCCCACGAGAGCCCCGGTCTGCGCCTCCCACAGACGAATCTCTCCGTCCCCTCCCCCAGAAGCGATGATCTGACTGTCAGGGCTGATCGCCAGCGCGAAGACCGTGCTGCGATGGCCCGTCAAAATTCTCAGCAACTTCCCATCAGAAGCGTCCCAGACGCGCACGGTCTTGTCCTCGGCGCCCGTGACTAAGAATCTTCCGTCGGGGCTGTAATCGGCCGAGTGCACCCAGCCGACGTGCCCCTCAAGATTTAAGAGCTGTCTTCCGGTCTGGACATCCCACACCGCGCCGATCTCACTATCGCCGTTGGCCGTGAGCAGTCTCCTCCCATCGGGGCTGAACGAGAGCGCAAAGACCGTCCCCAGCGTCTCAGAGATGACGCGCACGGGTTGTCCCGTCGTCCAGTCCCATAAGAAGAGAGTTCCATTGCCCTGGCCCGTCGCTAAGAGTTTTCCATCGGGGCTGAACTCTAAAGAGAAGATCGTGCTCTGCGGGCTGAACGTCCGCACGACAGCTTGGGAGAGCCCCAACAATCCTAAAGCCGTCCCTACGAGAACTCCCAATAAAATTCCACGCACAAAGATCACCTTCGCTTTCTTTCAGATTCTACACGGGGGCCGCCACAGGCTCCCGATGCTCACACTGCTTGTTGCTGCAGACAAGCTCCCCATCCTTGCCCTCGATAAGCACCCCTTCTTTACACGATGGGCAGGGCTTGACTGGAGTCTGACTCACAGTGAAATCGCACTTCGGGTAGTGCTCGCACCCGAAGAAGCTGCGCCTGTCCTTGCGGGCATATCTCTTCAAGAGCTTGCCGCCACACTTGGGGCAGGGGACCGAAGATTCCTTCGGCTCCTCCAGCGGGCGCGTATAGCGACATTTGGGGAACGCCGAGCACGCGTAGAACTGCCCGTAGCGTCCCGTGCGTATCACTAATTTGCTGCCACACTCAGGACAGATCTCTTCAGTTTCGATGGGCTTGGGCTTGAGCGACTCCATCTCGCGCTTGGCGCGCTCAAACGCTTCGGCAAACTCTTTATAGAACTCCTGGAGCACCGTGAGGCGATCGAGCTTCCCCTCCTCGATCTTGTCGAGCTCTTCCTCGATGAGCGCGGTGAAGCCGACATCTACGATCTTGGGGAAGTGCTTCACCAACGCATCGGTGACGAGGAAGCCCAGCTCCGTCGGGACAAAGCGTTTTTTCTCGAGCTTGACGTACCCGCGCTCCAAGATCGTGGAGATCGTGGGGGCATAGGTGCTGGGCCGCCCGATCCCGTGTTCTTCCAAAGCTTTCACTAACGTCGCTTCGGTGTAGCGCGGCGGCGGCTCGGTGAAGTGTTGCTTGGGGGTGAGCTTAATCAAATCTAAGACTTGCTGGTCGCGCAGCGGGGGCAGCCGGCCTTGAGCTTCTTCGTCAGCGGGCTTGGCATCTTCGTCGCGAGCCTCTTCGTAGACTGCCAACCACCCGGCAAACTTCATCACGGAGCCCGTCGCGCGAAAGATATAGTCGTTCGCTTGGATATCCACGGAGACGACGTCGAAGACCGCGGGGGCCATCTGGCTGGCGACGAAGCGCTGCCAGATGAGTCTATAGAGCTTGAGCTGGTCAGGGGTCAGATAGGGCGCGACGTCCTCGGGCAAGCGGCGCACGTCGGTGGGCCGGATCGCCTCGTGAGCATCTTGGACGTGAGCTTTCTGCGGGATCCGAGGTTCCCCTTGCCGCACAAACTCCCTCCCGTAGTGCGCCGTGATGAACTCGCGCGCGGCGCGCTGCGCCTCCTCCGCGATGCGCACGGAATCCGTGCGCATGTACGTGATCAGCCCTGTGGCGCCCTCGGCTCCAAGCTCCACCCCCTCGTAGAGCTCTTGAGCGATGGTCATCGTCTTCTTGGTGGAGAAGCCCAGCTTCTTGTTGGCCTCTTGCTGCAGCGTGCTCGTGGTAAACGGCAGCGGCGCATGACGGCGCTGCTCCTTCTCCTCCACCTTGACGACGCGCCAGCTGGCCCCCTCGAGCGCGCGGAGGATCTCTTGGGCTTGGGATTCCGAGGAGATCTTGATCTTCTCGTCGGTTGCCGCGCGCTTGAGCAGCTTGGCCTCGAAGAGATGGGGCTCCTCCTGAGGCGTCAGCGTCGCCGTGATAGACCAATACTCTTCGGGGACGAAGTTTTGGATCTCGCGCTCGCGCTCACAGATGAGCCTCACGGCGACCGACTGCACCCGCCCGGCCGAGAGCCGGCTGCGGATCTTTTGAGAAATTAATGGGCTGAGCATATAGCCCACGATGCGATCTAAGATCCTTCGGGCTTGCTGGGCTTCCACGCGCTGCATATCAATCTCACGCGGGTGCTCCAGGGCGCGACGCACCGCTTCCCTCGTGATTTCATGGAACTCGATGCGCTGGAGATCCTTGAGCTTGAGGGCTTCTTTGACGTGCCAGGCGATCGCTTCCCCTTCGCGATCAGGGTCGGTAGCGACGTAGATCTCGCGCGCGTTCTGGACGGCGCTCTTGAGTTTCTTGAGGATCTCTTTGCGCTCCGGCAAGGGCTCATACGTGGGGACAAAGCCCTCAGAGATATTGACCCCAAAGCGGTGCTTGGGAAGATCGCGGATATGTCCCATGGTCGAGACGACCGCGAACCTCCCTTCAAGATACTTCTCGATCGTGCGCGCCTTGGTCGGCGACTCCACGATGACGACGCGCTTTTCCGTAGCCATAGATGGGTCGGTATTGTATCACGCCGCGGGCTGCTTTTCCAGGGCGGGCTCTGGCGGGGCAGAATATTTGGCGATGACCTCGCGGATGAGGCCGAGCTTCTCCACGGTCGCCTGCTCCCCCTCTTGGATGGGCAGATCGAGCTGACGCAACTGAAATATACGAATGCGATCGACCCGCGGCCGAATCACTATGAGCTTCTCCCCCAGGCGCTGGCGCATCAGCTCAAGCTTTAAGCGCACCAGCTCTTGAGAGGTGATCGCATTCGACTGAATCAAGACATCCAAGCTCGTCATCACGTGGGGGTTGAGCGGGGCCCCCACGTCCACGGCGATGACGATCTGCGCGCCCATAGCCACCGCCGCGTCCACTGGAACTTTATTGACGAGCCCACCATCCACGAGAAACCGCCCGCCCACAGGGACCGGCGGGTGCACCCCAGGGAAGGCTATGCTCGCGGCGATCGCGCGATAGAGCTTCCCCGACCGCAAGACTACTTCTTCCCCCGTATCGATATCGCACGCGATGACGCTCAAGGGCATCGCCAAGTCCTCAAAGGTGCGCTCCCCTGTAAAGAGCCGCAGAAATTCATAGAGCTGCTTCAAGCTCGGTGGCTCGTGGACGCGCCAATCGGCCCTCTTGAAGAGATACTCGGAGGCGGTCTTGCCCACCAGGCTCTCGAGGCCCTGCAGGGTCGTCTCCGGGATCCCCAAAAGTTTGTTTATGTCGAGATTCTTCAAGATCTTCTCGATCTTGTGGAGATCGAGGCCACAGGCGTAGGCGCCCCCGATGATCGCCCCCATAGACGTCCCAGCCACCACGTCAATGGGGACGTGATGCGCCAGGAGCGTCCGAATCACACCGATATGGGCGTAGCCGCGCGCTCCCCCTCCCCCCAGCGCCAGACCAACGACAGGACGCATCCGCTCACGCTCCTCAAAGCAAAAGGCCTCGATGCATTATAGCGCATCGAGGCCCCCTGTCCAAACCCCTCTGACCGATGGGCGAGGGACAGAGCGGGCTTAGTACTCCGGCATCGGTGCGGGCACCTTGTCCTCGCCGATCTCCTTGGTGACGACCAGCGCCCCGGTCGTCAGGAAGAGCCCGGCGACGCTGACCGCGTTCAAGACCGCCGAGCGGATGACCTTGGTGGGGTCAATGATGCCCGCCTTCATCATATCGACGTACTCGCCCTTGACGACGTCAAAGCCCATGTTGTTGCCAAGCTCCTTGACCTTCTCGACGACGATGTTCCCCTCGTAGCCGGCGTTCTCCGCGAGTTGCTTGAGGGGAGCTTCAAGGGCCTTCTGGAGGATCTTGACGCCGACCTGCTGGTCGGGGTCATCGAGCTTTAAGCTCTCCAGAGCCTTGGCCGCACGGATGAGCGAGACCTCACCGCCAGGGAGGATGCCCTCGGCCACGGCAGACTTGGTCGCCTCCAAGGCGTCCTCCATGCGGTGCTTCTTCTCCTCAAGTTCAGCTTCGGTGGCCGCGCCTACTTTGATGATGACGACCCCACCCGCGAGCTTGGCGATGCGCTCCTGGAGCTTCTCGCGGTCGTAGTCGGACTCGGTCGTCTCCATCTGCTTGCGCAGCTGCTCGATGCGCGCCTCGATGTCCTTCTTCTTGCCCTTGCCCCCGATGATCGTCGTGTTGTCGTCGTCCACGACGACGCGCTCGGCGCGCCCGAGCATATCAAGAGTCGCTGACTCCAGCAGCATCCCCGCGTCCTTGGCGATGACTTGTCCGCCTGTGAGGATCGCGATATCTTGCAGCATCGCCTTGCGGCGATCGCCGAAGCCCGGGGCTTTGACCGCGCAGCTGATGAGCGTGCCGCGCAGCTTATTAATGACTAAAGTCGTCAGGGCTTCGCCCTCGATGTCATCGGCGATGACCAAGAGGGGCTTGCCCGTCTGAGCGACTTTCTCAAGGATGGGCACAAGATCGCGAGCCTTCTTCAGCTCGTGATCCGTGATGAGAATATAGGGCTCCTTCAGTTCGACCTCCATGCGCTCGGCGTTAGTGATAAAGTACGGAGACGTATACCCGCGGTCGAACTGCATCCCCTCCACGACCTCGAAGTGCGTCTCTATAGTATCAGATTCTTCGACGGTGATGACCCCATCCTCGCCGGCTTTCTCCATAGCGTCGGCGATGATCCGCCCGATCTCGGGGTCCTTGCTGGAGTTCGTGGCGATCTGGGCCATCTCTTCTTTTGTCTTGAGCTCCTTGCTCATCTTCTGGAGCTCCTCGATGACCCGGTCGCGCGCGATCTCCAAGCCGCGCTTGAGCTGCATGGGATTGACCCCAGCGGTGACGTTCTTAAATCCTTCCTTGATGAGGGCGTAAGCTAAGATCGTCGCGGTCGTGGTGCCGTCGCCGGCATCGTCGTTGGTCTCCTTGGCGACTTGCTTGACGAGCTGGGCCCCGAGGTTCTCAAACTCGTCCGCGTATTCTTGCTCCTCGGCGATGGTCGCCCCGTCATCGATGACCTTAGGGCCGCCAAACTCCTTCCCCAAGATGACATGGCGCCCTTTGGGCCCCAAGGTGACGCGCACGGCATCCGTCAACTTCTGAACGCCCGCCAGCAGCTTCTCTCGTGCTTCCGCGTCAAAGATGACTTCCTTGTACTTCTTGACGGCCATAGTCCATCTCCCTCCTTAAAATTTACTGAATCATTGCGAGGATATCGCTGCTCTTGACGATGTAATACTCCTCGCCGTTGAGGGTGAGCTTGGTGCCGGCCAAGGCCGACAGCAGCACTTTATCGCCCTTTTGGACCTTGACCTTCTCCATATCCGTCCCGACTTCGACGACCTCCGCGCGCACGTAGTCGAGGTCCTTCTTGGCCTCCTCGGGGAGGATGATCCCCCCGGCTTCCTCTTCCTCGAGGCGTCGCACCAGGACACGGCTCCCTAAGGGCTTCAACTGCATCTTCTTCATGGTTCTCCCTCCTTTGGTGAAGATTTCATTGATGTCATCTGATTGGCTGTTGAATTAGCACTCTCGTGAGTGCTTTGCTAAAGCGCGCCATAATTCTACCCGACGGCTGGGAGGCTGTCAAGTCGGGGCAAAGATGCCCAATAGTATCAGACAGCTGGGATCGCTGGCAGAAGAAGCTCGCAATAGCATAGAATCGCTATGCCATCGGGGAAGACGCATCTGCGCATCGAGCTGTTTGTGTTGCCCCTCTGCGTCGCGCTGCTCTTTGCCGCGCAGCACTATCAGCTCATAGCTGTCAGCTGGGAAGAGATGGCGATCTTCGCCGGGGCGTATCTCTTCTCGAGCCTCATGCTCAGCCCCGATTTGGACCTACGACATAATCGCAGCCGGCGCCGCTGGGGGCCTTTGGGCTTTCTGTGGATCCCCTACACGAAGATCTTCAAGCACCGTGGGGTCAGCCATAGCTTGATCTTTGGGACTTTGACCCGCCTGGGGTATCTGGGGCTGATCGCCCTGTTGATCGCGTTGGGACTGAGCTATTTCAACGTGTGGGCGATCCCCTTCGATGCGCTGAGAACGTTTTCCATTGACCTCAAGCTCTTCAGCCTTCTCATCGCTGGCCTGTGGCTCCCCAATATTCTTCACACCCTGACCGATCACGTGCACAGCGCCCTCAGACGCCACTGAGAGCTGTTTGACAATCGCGCGCCCTTGTGGCACAATACATTCGACCACCTCCCGGCCCCTCTCCCCGCATCGGGGAGGGGCCGGGGAGAGGTCAAGGAGGTTCATCATGGGTGCCCGCGAAGAGCTCGAAGCCCAACTGAAGAGCGTCTTTGGCAAGGCCAAGTACCCCGTCAAGAGCGTCTTCGATCTGCTCCCCGTCCTGCCCCAAGGGCCCATGACCAAATTCACCGCGGGGAACAAATCGTGGACCGCGATGGAGCTGTCGCAAAAGCTCGGCGGTCAAGCGCGCTTCCCCTATAACGACGTGGACTCCTTGGTCAAGGACATCTTAGATGGTCTTGCCGCCAAAGGCGAGCTGTGACACCCTATGCGAAGCCGCGAGCCCGTCATCGTGGAAGCGGTGCGCACGCCCATCGGCAAGCGCGACGGCTTCTTCAAAGAGACTCGCGCCGACGAGATCGGGGTCATCGCCATCCGAGGGCTCCTGGAGCGCACCCGCATCAACCCCGCCGAGATCGAAGATCTCGTCTTCGGGTGCGTCACAGGCCGGGGCGAACAAGCGTTTAACATCGCACGGATCATTGCGCTGGAGGCGGGCTTGCCCATCGAGACCGCTGGAGTCACCATCAATCGTCTTTGCGGCTCCTCCCAACAAGCGATCCACTTTGCCGCCCAAGAGATCCTCGCAGGGGTGTGCGACTGCGCCATCGCCGGCGGGGTCGAGAGCATGACCCGCGAGCCGATGGGCTCCGACTTAGATAAGCCGCTCAACCCCAAATTATTAGCACAATATGAGATCGTCCACCAAGGGGAGTCCGCCGAGCGCATCGCCGACCGCTGGAAGATCTCGCGCGAGGAGCTCGATGAGTTCGCCCTGCAGAGCCATCTGAAGGCCGCGCGTGCCCAGGATTGTGGGTATTTTGCCAGCCAGATCATCCCCGTCACGATCAACGGAAGGGTGATCACGCACGATGAGGGCGTGCGACGCTACGCCTCCCCCCAAGACGGCCGCGCGCAGCTTGCCAAGCTCCCGCCGGTCTTCCGCCCCACCGGCAAGATCACCGCGGGGAACTCTTCGCAGATCAGCGACGGGGCCGCCGCGCTCTTATTGATGACCCGCGACAAGGCGAAAGCGCTGGGCTATAAGCCCAAGGCGCGCTTCCGCTCCTGGGCCGTAGTGGGAGTAGATCCGACGCTCATGCTCACTGGGCCCATCCCGGCTACCCAGAAAGCCCTACAGAAGGCGGGGCTCTCGCTCTCGAATATAGATCTCTTCGAGTGCAACGAAGCGTTCGCCTCGGTGCCCATCGCCTGGGGAAGGGAGCTAGACGTCCCCTGGGAGAAGGTGAATGTCAACGGGGGCGCTATAGCGCACGGGCACCCGCTGGGGGCGACGGGTGCGATGCTGTTCACGAAAATTCTCTACGAGCTGGAGCGCCGCGATGCCCAGTTTGGCTTGGTGACGATGTGCATCGGCATGGGGCAGGGCATCGCTACCGTGCTCGAGCGCCTCTAGACTTTGACCGTCGGATTGATTTGATACCTCACGGTGCCCTTGACGGCGCGCGAGATGATACACCGCTGTTCAGCAAGTTTCACGGCGCGAGCGATCGCTAACTCGTGCGCCTTGGGATCGCCCTCCAGCTCGAAGTGGGGCTTGAGGATGATCTCCGTGAAGTGGAACCCGCCTTCTTCGTGAGGCGAGACCCGCCCTTCGGCCTCGCATTCGAGCACCTTGACGGGCAGGCGCATCTTCTCCGCCACATATGCCAAGGTGATCAGATAGCACGAGCAGGCCGCCGAGAGAAAGAGCTCCTCAGGGTTTGTGGGGCCGCCGGTTCCCCCAAACTCCTGGGCGATCCCAAAAGGCGTGCGCAGCGTGCGCTCCTCGTTGACGATCTCCCCGGTGCCGTTCACTCCGCCATGCCACCGCCCGAAGACCCGAAAGACGTGCGTGTTGTGCATTGGGTACCAACCCCTTCGTCTTAGAGTAATACTCAAAGATACCAAAAACCCTTGAGCCTGCCAACTCGCGCGCCGACCCGCTTCTGATTATACTGAGAGGCGCATGACCGGGCTCGAGTTCCTCCAGAGGCTCCAGGAGCACCTGCGGGGCTTTGAGGTGCGCCCCTCTCAACAAGCGATGCTTGCGGCGTGCGAGCGCGTCATCACCGCGGGCGGGGTGCTCCTTGTGGAGGCCCCCACCGGCGTGGGCAAGACGTTCGCTTATGCCATCCCCGCGATCCTCTCCACCAAGAAGACGATCATCTCCACGAACAAAAAGAACCTCCAAGATCAGCTCATGGAGAAAGACCTGCCCCTGCTGGCGCGGGTGAAAGATTTTCGATTCTCGGTGGCCAAGGGATTTTCAAACTATCTCTGTCTGCTGGCGCTGCACGGGTTCCAGCCGAAGACCCCACTTGACGCGCAAGAGCGCGCGCGCCTGCTGCGCTGGGCCGAGACGACCCCAGACGGCGAACAAGACTCCCTCATGCCGCCCAGCCCCATCTGGGATGAAGTCTGCGCAGATTCTGCGGGATGTCTGCGACAAGATTGTCCCTTCTATGATCAGTGCTTTTACTTTCGTGCGCGGGAGCGCTGGTTCGGCGCGGATCTTTTGGTGGTCAATCACGCATTGTTGGCCGCCGATGCCGCCTTGGCGCTGGACGCGGGCCGCGGGCTCTTGCCCGAGGCTGAGGTCTTAATTATTGACGAAGCCCACGCCCTGGAAGACGCGTTCTCTGGGGCATTTACGCGCTGGATCAGCCGAAATACTCTTGAGAATCTTGTGCGCGAAGGGGCTACGCTTGACCGACGCCTTGCTGCCAAGGTCCAAGGGGTGCTCCTGCGGGTGCAGGCGCTCGCCTCGACGTTCTTCGAGCAGCTGCGGGCGCGATACCCCTGGGAGCGCCGCCGCATCGCTCCAGAAGAGTTTGCCTTGCGCGCCGAAGCCGAGCTCCTGCTCCAAGCCCTGGCGCAGCTCCAGGCAACTATAGAAGATTTTTTAGCGAAAGAATCGCCGATGCTCTTCGCTCACAGCGCGGCGCGCGCGCATCTTGTGAAGATCCGAAAGTACGCGGCGTGGGTCGCCCACGTCGGCGCGACGCTGCTGAGCTTTCTAGAGTCTGAGAGCTCGCCCCTGGTGCGCTGGATAGAGTCTTTTGAAAACAGGGCGACGATCGCTGTCGCTCCGCTCTACCCAAGGAGGGAGCTGCACGAGGGGCTGCTGGCGCGCTTCCCTTCGGTTATTCTGACATCGGCGACGCTGTCGGTCGCGGGGGACTTCAGCTATATGCAGCAGCAGCTTGGGATCGCGGGAGAGACGTTGGCCGTAGCGTCGTCGTTCGATTATGCGCGGCAAGCGCGGCTCTACGTGCACCGTCTGGAGCCGCCGGAGCGAGGCCAGCTCTCAGAAGAGTATATCAATGAGCTAGCGCATCGGATCGTGCGCGTGGTCGAGCGCACGGAGGGCGGGGTGCTCGTGCTCTTCACCAACGCGCGCGTGCTTGAGGAGGCAGCTCAGCGGGTGCGCGAGCGGCTTGGGCCACACAGAACTGTGCTCTGCCAAGGGGAGGCGCCGCGGGCGCAGCTGCTCGCGCAGTTTAAGACCGACGGCCATGCGGTGCTCTTTGGGCTCGACTCTTTTTGGGAGGGGATAGACGTGCCTGGGCCGGCGCTGCGCGCCGTGATCATCACGAGGATTCCGTTTGAGGTTCCCGACGACCCCGTGCACGAGGCGCGCGTGGAGCGCCTGCGCGAGGAGGGCCGCGACCCGTTCAATGAGTATATTCTGCCGCGAGCGGCGTTAAAGCTCAAGCAAGGCTTTGGGCGGCTCATCCGCACCGCGACCGACACCGGCGAGGTGCATATCTTAGATGGGCGGGTGCTGACGCGCTCCTACGGCAAGAGGCTCCTGCGCGCCCTCCCGCCAGAGATGGAGATCCGCGTCATAGACTGAGCAAGAGTTGAGAGAGCTCTGCCTGAGCGTGCTCCGTGAGCGGGGCTGCGGAGAGAGCAGCGCCGTCGGCGGCGCAGCCGGGGCCGCAGACTTTCCGGTGGCGGCGCGTCAAGCGCGAGACCATTGAAACGATAGTCGGGTAGAGCCAGAATGCGAGACGCGCTCCGGGCAATCGCAGAGACTGTACGATGCGCTGGGCTGCGGCGCGCCCCCAGCTGACAGAGTCTTCTTCAAAGAGAAACATCGCGAACCCGAAATCTGCGCCAAATTGAGCGCGTAATAATCTTTGAGCGGGCTCGCTCTCGAAGGGGAGCAGCGCAAATTTTTTAGAAAAGTCCAAAGCACGCGCCAGGCGCGCGAAGCCTCGGCAGTAGGCACACTGACCGTCGTAGATGAGCACCTTCGTAGCCATAACAGTGCTTCAGTTTTTCAGTTGGACAGCTCAGAACTGCAAGGGGCGAATCACGTACGTACAAGCCCAATCGCCTTTGAGCATGTGCTTCTCACGGGTGACCTCGGCGTCATCGAGGACGCGTCGGAAGAGTTCTAATTCATGGCCGCAGGCGGTAGAGCAGTGGCGCGCGATGTGGCAGATGGCGCAGTTATGCTCCTTCAGCAAGAAAATATTTTGGTCGAGCTCTTCCCAGTCGGCCATGTAGCCCTCTTCGGTGCGGATCTTGGCAAGCTCCGCGACTCGCTCTCGCAGGGGCTTGCCGTCCATACGCGAGCGATACTGGGCAGCTAAAAGCTCTGTGCGCGCCTCGAAGAGCCGCTCGATGGCTTGAGCGCCATCAAGGGCGCGGATCGTCTCCAAGACGCTGAGGGCAAATTGCGCGTAGGTGCGGGGAAAGAGTTCATCCCCAAGCCCTGTGAGCGCATAGGCGTAGCTAGGGCGTCCGAGCTTCTTGGGGACAGCCCTATGAGAGACGAACCCATCCCGCTCCAGGGAGGCCAACTGCCCGCGCACGCCCATCGGGGTAATCCCCAGGGCGCGACTGAGCTCCTCAGCGGTCATAGGGCCGTTGCGCTTGAGCAGCTCCAAAATTCTTCTTCGCGTCTCCGGCATCTGCTGCCCGATCGGTGCTTCCATAGCTTTATTATACCCTGAGCAGTCTTGCTTGGCAAATTTTATAAATTTAATACTTGACAAAATATTTTTTATGGCTATAATAGTCCTCGCCGGAGGTGAATCTCTATGCGTCCATGCCTGCTCTACGTCGGCACCGGAGATGGGATGTTCGTCTTTCGGGTGAGCGGGAAGGAGCTTGAGCTTGTCGGGCGGGGTATAGAAGGGAACGCCGTGCGCGGGATCGCCGTCCACCCCGAAGATTCGAAGATCGCCTATGTTGCTTGCGGGTTGCGCGGTTGGGGGCTCTATCGCACCCAAGACGCCGGACGCAGCTGGGAGCTGCTGGGATTCAAAGACCGTTGGGTCTGGGACGTTGTGCTCCATCCCAACGATCCCAAGACGCTCTATGTGGGCACCGAGCCGCCGATGCTCTATCTCTCTCGCGATAACGGGAAGACTTTTAAGGCCTTTGAAGGGATCGAGAGACTTCCCAGCCGCCCAAGCTGGAAGTTCTTCTATGAACCCTTCTATGGAGGGCACATTCATGGGATTGCGCTGCACCCCAAGCGCCCAGAGCGCATCTTCGCCGGGGTCGAGCATGGCGCGCTCATCTACTCCCACGATCATGGGAAGACCTGGCATGAGGCGCTCGTCGGGCACGACCTTCACCGGATCGCCCTAGACCCGACAAACCCAGATCGCGTCTTCGCGGGCACGGGCGAAGGGCTCTTCATCAGCGCTACGGCCGGCCAAACGTGGCGAGCCGTTCCCACGCTCAAGGACAAATACGTGCACGGGATCTCCTTCGACCCACGCGCCGTACACAGGGTGTACGTCTACGCTGGGGAAGCGGGGAGCCCTCTCTATCGCAGTGACGATGGAGGGCGCTCGTTTGTGCCCATCGGCAAGGGCCTGCCGGAGAACGGCCCGGCCGATAGCTTGAGCTTGCATCCTGAGGAGCCCAATGTGCTCTTCTACGGTGGTGAAGTCCAAAAGCGGCGGGGGCAGCTCTTTGTGAGCCTCGATGGCGGAGGGAGCTTCGAGCCTTTAGGCGAAGAACTCCCGAAGATCTGGCGGCTGCGCGCAGGGAAAGAACCCCGCGGATAAATCCACCAGCTCAGCAAGTGCAAGCCCCCTCACCCTAACCCTCTCCGTTTACGTACGGAGAGGGAAGGGGTGAGGTAGATGCTTACAAATCCGGCAGACTTAATAATCCTCCAAGTATCGCTCGATCTCCCAGGGCGTCACCACAAGACGGTAGTCGCGCAACTCGCGCTCTTTGGCTTCTAAGTATTTCTCTAAAATGTGCTCGCCCAAGATCGCTGCGACGACGCGATCTTGCTTCAGCGCCGCCAGTGCCTCCTCAAGGCTCCCCGGCAGCGAGCCGATGCCCAGCTCCTTTCGCTGCTCTTCCGTGAGTTCATAGATATTCTCTTCGACGGGATCAGGAGGCACAAGCTTGCGCTTGATCCCATCCAGCCCGCTTACAAGAATCGCCGCGTAGGCCAAGTATGGGTTGCACGAGGGATCGGGGCTGCGCAATTCAATCCGTGTAGATGTCTCGGGCGTGTTGCTCGCGGGAACCCGAATGAGCGCCGAACGATTGATCCGCGCCCAACTGATATTGACCGGGGCTTCATACCCTGGGACTAGCCGTTTATATGAATTGACTAACGGATTTGCGAGCGCCGTGATCGCCCCGATGTGGTCAATAATTCCAGCCAAGAAGCTCTTGGCGACCTCGCTGAGCCCGTAGGGGTCTTTGGGGTCGTAAAAAGCGTTCTCCGTGCCGCGCCAGAGCGAGATGTGTGTGTGCATCCCGCTGCCGTTGATGCCAGCGACGGGCTTGGGCATGAACGTCGCATGGAGCCCGTGCCTCATCGCGATCGTCTTGACGACGAACCGAAATGTCACGATGTTATCGGCAGTGCGCAGCACGTCGGCGTAGCGGAAGTCTATCTCGTGCTGGCTGGGAGCGACCTCGTGATGGGCGGCTTCGACCTCGAAGCCCATCTGCTCCAGCGCGACGACGATATCTGCCCGGGTCTCTTCACCCCGATCGAGGGGGGTGAGATCAAAGTAGCCCCCACGATCGTGGAGATCTAACGAAGCGCGCCCATCGGGAGTGCGGCGGAAGAGAAAGAACTCAGCCTCAGCCCCGGCGTACATAGCGTAGCCCATCTTTTCGGCTTCAGCAATGGCGCGCTTGAGGACATAGCGCGGATCGCCGGGGAAGGGCTTCCCATCGGGCAACAGCACATCACAGATAATCCGTGCCGTGCGGCCGTTCTCCGACCCCATCGTCCAGGGATAGATCGCAAATGTAGCAGGGTCGGGCTGTAAGTACATATCTGATTCTGAGATGCGCATGAAGCCTTCGATCGAAGACCCATCGAACGCAATGCCCTTCTCCAGGGCAGACTGAAGCTTCCCCGAGGGAATCTCGACGTTTTTGGGAATACCAAAAATATCCGTAAACTGCAGCCGAATGAAGCTGATGTTGTTGTCCTTCACAGCCTTCAAGACATGTTCGATCTGCTTGCTCATCGTTAAGCCTCCTATATACAGTGATGAGAGAGCATCGTATCAAAAATATCGCACTTTGTCAAGGAAATTCAGCAAATACGTGCAGAATATTCGCGATTTTATGAGATAACTTTTGATTATTCACACTAAAAGCAACTATTTGTCTCTCAACCGTCTCCCGATGGGCATGGCATGAGGGCCGGGTCTGCTTTAAAATGAAGATCTATGAAGATCCGATACACGATCGTGGACTGTTCGTTGGGCAAGCTCTTGATAGGAGCCACGGAGCGCGGCATCTGCACGATCAAGTTTGCAAGCTCCACGGCACACCTGAAGGCTGCTCTGTGGCGCGACTATCCCTCAGCCGAGATCGTCCTAGACGATAAGGGCCTTCGAAGCTGGGCGAGCGCGCTCCTGAAGTACTTCCAAGGGCCGCGCTCCCGCCTTGCTCTTCCTTTGGACATTCAGGGCACAGCGTTTCAGCGGCGGGTCTGGCAAGAACTGCAGAAGATCCCCTATGGGCAGACGCGCTCTTACAGTGAAATCGCCCAAGCGATCGGGCGGCCCAAGGCGGTGCGCGCCGTGGCCCGCGCCTGTGCGGCCAATCCCGTGCCCATTCTTATCCCGTGCCATCGCGTCATCCGCAAGGATGGAACGCTTGGGGGATATAGCAGCGGGATCGCGCGCAAGCGAGCACTGTTGATGCGAGAGAGGGCTTTATGAGCCAACCGCTTGCCGTCAAGACGGAGCACTTAGGGCGCATCTATCAGATCAAGCGCAAGCGCGGCAAGAGCGGACCACAGACCCTCGTCGCTTTAGAAGACGTGAACCTCGAAGTGCGCCAGGGAGAGCTCTTTGGGCTGCTCGGCCCCAACGGCGCTGGGAAAACGACTCTGATAAAAATCTTGACGACGTTGCTCACCCCCACCAGCGGGCGTGCGTTCGTGGATGGCATTGATGTCGTAGAAAATCCCCAAGAAGTGCGAAGAAGAATCAACATGGTCTCCGGCGGGGAATCGTGCGGCTACGGGCTGCTCACCGTCGAAGAGAATCTATGGATGTTCACGCAGTTTTATGGGCTTGACTTCAAGACGGCCCGCGAGCGCATACAGTCTATGCTGGAAGTGGTGGGGCTGGCCGACCGCGCCAAGACCAAAGTGTACCATCTCTCGACAGGGATGAAGCAGAAGATGAACTTCGCCCGCGGATTTCTCAACGATCCGAAGATTCTTTTCTTAGACGAGCCGACCCTGGGACTGGACGTGCAGACGTCAAGAATCTTAAGAGACTTCGTCAAGCGTTGGGTGCGCGAGCGCCCTGGAAAGACCATTCTCTTGACGACGCACTATATGGCCGAAGCTGATGAGCTCTGCGATCGCGTGGCGATCATTGACAAGGGGAAGATCCTCGCGTGCGACACCCCCGCGAATCTGAAGAGACAGCTCCAAGGGGCCTCGATCTTCAAGCTCCAGACGACGCCTCTGGACTCGCTCGAGCACTTCAAACAGCTCTCTGGGGTTATCCAGTTTGCTGGCTATCGGCGCAACGGGCACACCGAGTTGAACTTCATCCTTGAAGATGAGAACGCGCTCGTGAAAGTCTTGGATGCCCTGAAGGCCAAGGGCGGGCATTTATTATCGCTGGAGAAGCACGAGCCCACCCTCGAAGACGTCTTCATTCACTTGGTAGGGCGGGGGCTGAGTGACGAGGAGACTCCCCCAGAAAGACTCTTATGAAAAACTTTCGACGCGAGCTGGCGGTCTTCGTGCGCACCGTGATCGGTCGGGCGTATCCCAGACTGATCGGGCTGCAGCGCGAGAGGAGCTGGCTCTTCTTTGAGATCTTCCTCCCGCTACTGGGGACGTCGGCGTTCGTCTTCATCTATCGGGCGTTGGGAGCCAAGCCCGAATTTACGGGTTTTGTCGTGCTCGGCGGCGCGATGACGGCGTACTGGATGAACGTGCTCTGGAGCATGGCCACGCAGTTCTATTGGGAGAAGGAGACGGGGAATCTCGCGCTCTATCTCATCGCGCCTACGTCAAGAATGGCGATTCTCTTGGGGATGGCGCTAGGGGGAATGATCTCCACCACGGTGCGCGCTCTCGCTGTTTTAGTGCTCGGCTCGCTTTTCTTTGGGGTCACTTTTACGGTGAGCGACTGGGGGTCGCTGCTGCTCGTCTTCTTCTTGACTTTAGTAGCGCTCTATGGGCTGGGGATGATCTTCGCGTCGGCGTTCTTGCTCTACGGGCGCGAAGCTTGGCACATGGCCAATCTCCTCCAAGAGCCGGTCTTTTTGCTCTCGGGCTTTTATTTCCCCATCAAGAGTCTGGGCTTTTGGATCTCCGCCGGAGCGTCGCTCATCCCCATCACTCTTGGGTTGGACGCTATGAGACAGTTGCTCTACCCTCAGGCGGGCTGGGGCTTTCTCGATGTCTGGGTCGAGACGCTGATCTTGGCGATCTTAAGTGTAGTCTTTTTAGTGATAGCCCATCGGATGCTCTTGTGGCTGGAGAACGTGGCGCGGCGCGAGGGGCGGCTCACCGTGCGGGGGCAATAAGTTATGACAACCCAAGCATTACGCAAAGAGACATGGCGCGAGAGCCTGCGCAGCCTCAAAGTGGCCACCTGGCTGGGCTGGCAGATCGAATCAAACTGGACCGATCCGTTCCTCTTTGCGGCCTACTCGCTCATCAAGCCCATCGCCGGGGCGATGATCTTGGTCGTGATGTATCTAGTTGTCTCCGGCGGCCAGACCAATAATCCGCTCTTCCCGTATATCTATCTGGGCAATGCGTTCTATATCTATGTGGGCTCGGTGCTCATGGGGATCAGTTACGCCGTGATTGACGACCGCGAGCATTACGGAGTTCTCAAATATATCTACGTCTCGCCGATCCAAGTCTATTTCTATCTGTTGGGGCGCGGGGTAGCGCGCACGCTTACGGGGACGATAGCCGTCATCATCACCCTCGCGTTTGGAGTGCTCGTCTTCAAGCTGCCCATCAATCTTATAACTATGGACCATGCGCTCTTCTGGCCGGTCTTTTTGATCGGGCTGGCGGGCTTGGCGCTCATCGGCATTCTTTTGGCCGGGGTGACGCTCATCACGGCGCGGCATAATTACTTTATGGGTGAAGCAGTTGCAGGGGCTTTGTATCTGTTATGTGGCGCGGTCTTTCCGCTCGATGTGCTCCCGAAGTTTCTTCAGTATATTGGGCTGGGGCTGCCCATGACCTATTGGTTGGAAGGGCTACGCCGAGCAATGCTGGGCACGAGCGCCAGCCCGTTGCTTGCGCCCTTCTCCAACGAGACGATCTTACTCATCTTAATAAGCTCAACGCTCTTCGTTGGGGCGATTTCACTCAGTTTTTATCGGTGGTGCGAGCGCCACGCTAAGGAGAAGGGCCTCATAGATATGCAGACAATGTATTGATCTGATACACTAATCCAGCATAGCTGAATGAAGATCGAAAGGGTCGTATGGCTGAAAGAGATTGTAGACAAATTAGCCCGAAAGCATCATGTTCTGCCGGAGGAAGTGGAGCAAGCGCTGAGCAGCAAGCCAAGATTTTATCTCGTGCAGAGAGGGGAACGCGCCGGGGAGGACGTGTACATGGCTTTAGGCAGACCGATGCAGGACGCTATCTCACTGTGCTCTTTATTTACAAAAAGAAGGCCAAGGAAGCTCTTATCCTGAGCGCCAGAGATATGGCCAAGAAAGAGAGGAAGCGCTATGAAAAGAAGAGATAATTCGCGCAGCTTGCCCACTTTTGAGACGTTGGATGAGCTTGTCGAGTTTTTCGACACGCACGATCTGGGAGAATATGATCTCGCAGAGGCGCAGTTCGATGTGCATATCAAGAGGCGCGCGTATCTCGTAGCGGTTGATGCCAAGCTCGCCCATCAGATTGCGCACATTGCGCGAGCCCAAGGCACATCTCTAGAAAAGCTCATTCACCGGTGGTTGAGGGAGAAGATCCATGAGGGCAAGAAAGCGAGCGCCGCGCCAAAGAGAAGGGCCTCATAGATATGCAGACGATGTATTGATATAATTGCGCTATGAAGACTATGCTCAGAGTTCTCGCTGTGCTCGTACTCGTTGCTGTGCCGGCTCTTGCCCAAGAGCCCTTGGTTGTGAAGATCTCCTGTCGTGAGGGTGGCGCCATCGCTCTGGAGCCAGCTCAAGTTGACTCGCTCATCTTGCGGGCGACGGGACGCACCGTCCAGTGGGAACTGCAGACCGCCAACTGTCCGCAGACCGTCCATCGCGTCGAGGTTCGGTTCGCCCAGACAAGCCCCTTCGGCGAGACCCCGGCTGACAAAGAGCTGATCGTGCCGGAGCTGCCCTCGCCCCTGCCGGAGAGCGTCCCGCTCATCAGCCGCGAGATCACCGTTGCTGGGGAGCATCGCTACGAAGTGCTCTTGCTCGATGCAGAGGGCAACGTTTTGGGCAAGTCCCAAGGGCGGATCTCGGCACGCGCCATCGCTCCGGGGATGGCTCTTCCCAGCTTGCTCGTGGCGGTCTTCATAGTAGGAGCCGTCTTCTGGGTGATCCGGCGTCGTCTTGTTGCGCTCTCGGCTTCACGGTGAACGATCGCAAAGCCCTTGTGCGGGCATGGCTGACGTTAGTGGGCACTGTCGGGGCGTTTCTTGTGCTCCAGCCCGCGCTGATTGCGTTTGGCGTCGTGCGCTGGGCTAACGAAATAACAGCGCAGCTCTTGGCTTTTGCGCTCTCGCTCCTTGGCACGCCAAGCTCCGCCCAAGGGACCCTGGTGCGCTCCGAGATCTTCTCGCTCGAAATAATCTTTGAGTGCACGGCGATCCTGCCCCTCGTGCTCTTTCTCGCTGCTGTCGCTGCCACACCGTCACCGAAGCGCGCCAAGCTCTGGGCATTACTCTGGGGCTTTCCCGCGATCGTGCTCTTCAATCTCGTGAGGCTTGTCAGCTTGGTCTACATTGGGCATCTCGCCCCAAAAGCGTTTGAAACGGTGCACTTGTTGGTCTGGCAGCCGTTGACGATCCTCTTCGCTCTGGCGTTATGGCTACTGTGGGTCGGGCGCCGACGCGCAAGTCTATTATGAACCCGTCCCGGATCGCGCTCTTTCTTGTCGGCTGCACGGTGGTTCTGATGGTCTTTGCGTTTGTCTGGCCGCTCGTTGCGCCGGCGTATGCTCAGCTTCAGGTCTTCTGCATAAAACCCTTGATCAGTGCTGAGCTGCGCGTAGACGCTGCGGGCATCGCGGTCTATCAGAACGAAAAGCTTCAGGCCCGTCGGGAGTTTCTCAGCTTTGGCGGCTTAGGGTTGACGCTAGCGTTATGGCTCATGGTGCCGGGATTTTCGTGGAAGAGACGAGTACTCTGGACAGCCCTGGGATTGATTATTCTCTTTATCTGGCACGTGCTTGGGCTGTGGGGGCTGATCGCGTTCGCGCACGCTGTGGAAGCGCAACGCGCCGCAGGGCTCTATACGCTGCTCTATAGCGTCATCGCTGTGGGGGACTGGATCGTGCCGTTCTTGCTATGGGGCGTGGTGCTCTTGCGCGATTATTTGAGGGGATCGGGAGCGACCCCGTAGATGGCCGTCTTACGCCCCAGCCGCCACGCCCAGCAGCTATCTCCATACGACCAGTGCCACCACTCCCCGGCGTAGTTGGTGAATCCGGCTTTGGTCATAACTCTGATGAGCAGCTCGCGGTTCTTGCGAGCTTCCTCAGAGATGCCCTCAGCATACGTGGCGGCGACGGCGCGGGCCTTGGGCGTGCGCCACTTGAACGGCGCGGTCATGTCTAATTCTTTGCCGTCGGGGCCAAGGATAGTCAGATCAATAGCTCCGCCGGTGGAGTGCCCCGGCGGGGTCTTAATATCCGGGGGATGGACGAATCTGTTCGTCAACCGTCTCAAGATATTCTTTGGTGCGTTGGGGTAGCGCCGCTTCATGCGGCGATAGACTCTCTGATAGATCTTTTTCTGTTCTTCGAGGGAGCGATAGGCACTGAAGACGCCCAATTTATAGCCCTCAGGCAGGAGCCGGGCGGCTTTCTGGAGCATCTTAGTGACAGTTTTGCGAGCGAAGAGCCGTTGGGGCTCGCCGGTGTGCCAGTTGGGCAAGATGACAATGCGAGGATCGAGCCCGTTCAGCTCGACCAGCGGCTCGCCGTTGTCACGGATTTTTATCTTATTGAGCTCGCTGATCGGCTCAATGAGAGAGGTGCGCCGTCTGGACATGGCCGATCACACTCGCGCCAATGCGAATTTGTCCCCGAAGCGTCGCCGGAACTCCGCAATCAACGGGTGATTCGGGTCTTGCGCAACCAAGCGAAACGCCTCCGCGCGCGCGGCTTTCATCAAGTCTAGATCCGCAATGAGATCAGCAACTTTGAACGTGCTGTCCAGCCCGTGCTGCGCCACGCCGAGCATGTCCCCTGGCCCGCGAATCTTTAAGTCTTCTTCGGCGATCTGAAAGCCGTCCAGAGTGCTCTGGAAGACCTGTAATCGTCGTTGTCCATCCTCGCTGCGCGGCGTGGCGATCGCAAAACAGTAGGACTTATCCCCGGCCCGTCCGATCCGCCCCCGCAGTTGATGGAGCTGCGCCAGCCCAAATCTGTCGGCATGCTCAATGACCATCACCGTAGCAGTGGGCACGTCAATCCCCACTTCGATGATCGTCGTGCTCACAAGCACATCGAGCTCTCTCTGAACGAATCTCTTCATGACGGCTTGCTTGTCGTCGTCGCTCATGCGCCCGTGCAACAGCCCCACGCGAAAGCCCTGAAAGAACGTCTGCTCAAGCTCTTCTTTCGCTTGCGTGGCAGCCTTCAAGTCAAGCTCCTCAGACTCTTCGATGAGCGGGAAGACGATGTACGCCTGTGCACCCTTCTTCAGTTCTTGAGCGACAAACTCGTAGACTTGATCTCGTTTGTCTTCGGAGACCCAGAACGTCTGGATATTTTTGGGGAAGGGCAGCTCATCCAAAAGAGAGATCTCAAACTGCCCGTAGAGCGTCAGGGTGATCGTGCGGGGGATGGGCGTGGCGCTCATGACTAAGATATCTAAATTTTCGCCCTTCTGCTCAAGCTGCGCCCGCTGGATCACCCCGAATCTGTGCTGTTCATCAATCACGGCCAGCCCCAAGTGTTTGAAGCGTACTTCGTCTTGGATGAGCGCGTGGGTGCCGATGACTACGTCTATATCTCCCCTTCGGATCGCCGCGCGCAAGAACTCTTTTTCGCGCTCAGGCAGACTGCCGATGAGCAGAGCGACCCTGGGGGGCTTGCTCAGCCGCGAGAGCAACTCTGTAATTTTTCGGAAGTGCTGCTGGGCTAAAATCTCCGTTGGGGCCATGAACGCCGCCTGGTACCCAGACTCGACCGCAATGAGACACGCCGCGGTCGCGACCACCGTCTTGCCGGAGCCCACATCCCCTTGCAAGAGCCGGTTCATGGGCCGTGGGGCCGCTAAATCCGCACGAATCTCGGCGATGGCGCGCTCTTGAGCGCGCGTCAACTTGAACGGCAGAACTCCGAAAAACTCTTCTAAGCGCTCATCAGAGATCGTCAGGCTCCGCCCAGGGCGCTCCCCGATCCTCTGCTTCTCCAAAGCGACCCCAATCTGAAAGAGCAAGAGCTCCTCGAACGCGAGCGTGTCGTGGGCTCGTTGGTAGTCTTCGAGGCTTTGGGGAAAATGAATCTTCTCGAACGCCTCCGCGCGCGGCAACAACCCGTGGCGGCGCCGGATCTCCTCGGGGATCAGATCTGTAAGAGCTGGGCGATAGAGCGCCAGATTGTTCTGAATCAGTCTATAGAGCAGAGAGGGCTTCAGCCCCTCTGTGGCGGGATAGATCGGCACGAGCCGCCCCGTGAGGAAATTTTTCGTCGCTGGCTCCCAGACGGGATTGCTCATCTGCAGCTGCCCGTATGTGTTCTCCACCGTCCCGTAGAGCGAGATCATCTCCCCTTGGATGAGCTGATTCTTGAGCCACGGTTGGTTGAACCAGACCGCGTAGAGAATCCCCGTGTTGTCTTGGATAGCCGCCTTGATGATCTCGAGGTTCTCTCTGGGTTTGATGATATCTATAGCGCGCACGCGCCCTTTCACCGTGACCCTGTCGCCGTGGCGCAGTTGTATAATCTTTTTGGTCTCTCGGCGATCCTCAATGCGCTTGGGGAAGTACGTCAGAAGATCCTCGATCGTGTGGATGCCAAGCTTTTGGAGGAGCCTTTCGCGCTGAGGGCCCACCCCTTTGGCGAAGCGCACCGGGGCCCTCACCCCTGACCCCTCTCCCGTGGGTGAACCACGGGAGAGGGGCTGGGGGCACTCTAAAGCCCGCAAGCAATCTTCCAGTTCGCGCACGACCGCGCGTCGGGCCTCCGGGGGTTTGAGGGCATAGCCGCGCACGACTCTCTGCAGACGCTCCGCGAGAGATACTCCGGAGAGCTCCTGGGCGCACTTCTCGATAAAGCCCTCTAAGCCCCCAAGGACCGCAGCGTCTTGATATTGAGTTCGTTTCTCAAGCTGCAAGACCTTCTGCAATCGCCGTAACACCTCGTCGAGAGCCATACACGCTATCCTACTGAGGAGGCTTGGGCTTGGTCAACCCGGACTTTTTATGGTAGACTGTCACTTGGTCTACGCGACGATCCTAGAAGAAAGGAGTCATGACCATGAGAAGCATTCAGATTGCGCTCATGGTGGCTGTCTCTCTGCTGGCCCTTGGGGGAATGCGCCTGGGCACGGCACAGCCGGCAACGCCCAATATTATCTTTATCCTCACGGACGACCTCAATGCTGATCTCATTGAGTTTATGCCGAACTTAAAGCAACAACTCGTCGCGCAGGGCACGACGCTGAAGAACTTCTTCGTCAACGTCTCGCTCTGCTGCCCATCGCGAGCAAATATTCTGCGCGGGCAGTACGCGCACAACACCCAGATCTTGACGAACCTCATGCCCACGGGGGGCTTTGAGAAATTTTACGCGCTGGGCCATGAAAGCTCGACGGTAGCCACGTGGCTGCAAGCTGCAGGCTATCGGACGTGTTATCTGGGAAAGTACCTCAACGGCTATCCCGCAAGCGTCTCGCTGACCCATGTTCCGCCAGGCTGGACCGAATGGTACAGTCCCGTTGCGGGCAATCCCTACTCCAACTTCAATTACGTGATGAACGAGAACGGCAAGCTCGTCCGCTACGGCAGCCGCGCCGACGACTACCTCACTGATGTCGTGGCGCGCAAATCTATAGACTTTATCAAGCGCGCGGCAGCCGAGGGTCAGCCGTTCTTCATACACGTAGCTCTCTATGTGCCGCACTCGCCGGCGACGCCCGCGCCGCGCCATGCCCAGCTCTTCCCAGATGCCCAACTGCCCAGACCGCCGTCATTTAACGAACCTGACGTCAGCGACAAACCCAGCTTCATTCGCAACCGACCCCTCCTGACAGAGCGCCAGATCGCGCAGATGCAGGACCTCTATCGCAAGAGATTGCAGTCGCTGCAAGCCGTAGATGAGATGCTCGCCAGCCTCATCGCGACGCTGCAAGCCACCGGACAGCTTGAGCACACGTATATCTTCTTTACATCCGACAATGGCTTCCACATGGGAGAACATCGCCTCAACTCGGGCAAGCAGACCGCTTACGAAGAAGATATCCGAGTCTTGCTGATCGTGCGCGGGCCGGGGGTGCCTGCGGGGCGGGTGTTGGAGCATCTGACGGGGAATATAGATCTTGCGCCGACATTCGCCGAGCTGGGCAGGGCAGCGATCCCCGATTTTGTGGACGGGCGCTCGCTTGTGCCACTGTTGAGCAGCACGCCGCCCCCACTAGACTCATGGCGCCAGGGCTTTCTCATCGAGCACTGGACCCAACAGCGCCAGGAGAGCTTCAAGACCGAGGGCGTTTGGGAGTCGCCCGACCCTATGGAGCGCGAGCACACGCAGCAACAGTTGGCGATCCCGCAATTTGCTGCCGTTCGCACGAAAGACTATCTCTATGTTGAGTATGTGACGGGCGAGCGCGAGCTGTACGATCTCAACGCTGATCCGTATCAGCTTGAGAGCATGCACAGCACCGCCGATCCGGCGCTGTTGCAAGAGTTGTCCCAGCGTTTGGCAAGGCTGAAGAGCTGTGCAGGGAAGAGCTGTTGGGAGTAAGCTCAGTTGCGCAATGCTCTCTCTTGGAGTAAATTCTCTATACTATGGCGACCCTGAAGCTCTTCAACACGCTTGGTCGGCGCAAGGAAGAGTTCGTGCCCATCAGAGATATGGAAGTTGGGCTCTACACCTGCGGGCCGACGGTCTACGACTACGCCCACATCGGGAATCTCAGAACATATATCTTTGAGGACGTCCTCAGAAGGGTGCTCGAATACAACGGCTACAAAGTCAAGCACGTCATGAACATCACTGACGTGGGGCACCTCACAAGCGACGCTGACGAGGGCGAAGATAAGATAGAGCTTGGGGCACGCCGCGCCGGCAAGAGCGCCTGGGAGATCGCGGAGTTCTATACCCAAGCGTTCTTCAAAGATACGGAGCGCCTCAACATCTTGAGGCCCCATATCGTCCCCCGGGCGACCGAGCACATTGCTGACCAGATCGCGCTGATCAAGAAGCTCGAGGAGAAGGGCTACACATACAGAACGTCTGATGGGATCTACTTTGACGTCTCGAAGTTTCCCCGCTACGGGGAGCTTGCCGGGCAAAGCCTCGAGGAGAAGAAGGCCGGGGCGCGGGTCGAAGTCAACCCCGAGAAGCGCAACCCCGCGGATTTTGCGCTCTGGAAGTTCTCCCCGAAAGACAAGAAGCGCCAGATGGAGTGGGACAGCCCCTGGGGCGTGGGCTTCCCCGGCTGGCACATCGAGTGCAGCGCCATGAGCACCAAATACTTGGGCCAACCCTTCGACATCCACTGCGGCGGCGTCGATCACATCTATACGCATCACCCCAACGAGATCGCCCAGAGCGAAGCGGCCGAGGGCGTCAAGATGGCCAACTTTTGGATCCACGGGGAGTTCATGACCGTCGAGGGACGGCGCATGGGCAAGTCCGAAGGGAACGCGTATCTGCTAGAAGATCTGATCAAGCGCGGGTACGATCCCCTGGCGTTTCGCTATCTCTGTCTCAATACGCACTATCGCTCGCCGCTCAACTTCACCTGGCAAGCCCTGGAAGGGGCACAGACAGCGCTCGAAAGGCTGCGCGAGCACGTGCGCAACGCCCGCGAGCTCGGGGGCGACCCCGCCCAGGGGAAGATCCCTCCCGCGGTGCACCAAGCATTTCTCGAAGCGATCAATGACGATCTGAACATCCCGCAAGCGCTCGGAGTGACGTGGGAGTTTGTGCGTTCGCATCAGAACCCATCTGATAAGCTCGCGGTGCTCTTCGACTTCGACCGCGTCTTTGGGCTGAAGCTGAGCGAAGTGCGCCCTGAGGAGCCCGTGGAGGTTCCCGCGGAGGTGCGCGAGCTGGTGGCGCAGCGTGAGGCCGCGCGCAAAGCCAAGAACTTCCAAGAAGCCGACGCCCTGCGAGCGAAGATCGCCCATCTGGGCTATGACGTGATTGACACGCCGCAAGGCCCTAAGCTGCGGCGCCGCTGATCAGCTCTGCGCTACAAGGATGAGCCTTTGCTGCTCATCGGGCAGGTCATAGCGAGCAAGATCGTGCACGTCGGCCCACTCGGCAGCTTCGATGTCCGAGTCGGCGCGCAGCTCGCCCGACTTGTAGCGTGCGAGCAATACTATTAAGACATAGTGATACTGCACGCGGCCGTCAGGGTCTTTAAAAATTCGGTCTAAGACATCGAGGGTGCGTTCGATCTCGATCTCGATGTGGCACTCTTCGCGGATCTCTCTTCTTGCAGCGTCGCGCACGGTCTCGCCGAGCTCGACGACCCCGCCGGGGAGGCTCCAGCGGCCCTTGCGCGGCTCGTGCCCGCGACGCACCAGCAGAACCTTTCCATCGTTGAAGACCAAGACGCTCACGCCCACCATCGGGTGCGCGGGATAAGCTCTGTCAGAACCCATACAAACGCTATTATAATCAAGTTACTCTCCCCATCCCAGGGGCGGGAAGTTTTCAGAGGGGTCGCGCGCAGGTTCTCAGCGATCTTGAGGGCGAGCCCATCACCGAGACGACGGTGGGGACGCGCATCAATCGCGCGAAAGCACAGATGAGAGCCATGCTTGAGGAGATGCTATGAGCGAGCACGATGATCTCGAAAGAATGTTACTGAAAGTATCTGAGAGGCGGATCGAGGCTCTGGAGCGCGAGCTTGACAGGAAGCTGAGCCGTCTCTGGCGCGTGCCTTCAGCTCTTTCCCCTTCAACGAAAGGGCTGAGGGTCAAGATCGCGCTGGCGCTCGCTGGCCTTGCGGCGGTCTTCGTAAGCGCGTGGCTGTACGATCTCAGCCGAAGTGATCGCAGCGCGGCGGGCCTTGTTGTGCTAGACGAGCGTTTCGATCGCCCGCAGCTTGTGTTCAGAGGGCCGGGCGATCCCGCGGTTGTGACCCGGCAGCTCGCCGGGCGTCCGGCTTTTGAAGAGCTGAAGTTCGTGGAGCCGGGACCAAACACGGGAGTGTTTCGCTCTAATGAGGGCCTTGTCCTAGGCGTTACGAGCAAGGGCAATTGGTTTCGGATCGAAGGGTCGGAGATCGTCAAGCGAGCCCCAACAGGGGAGGAATCTGTGATCGTCAGCGGGCTGGATCGGCCAAGGAGTCTTGCGCTCGATCCCGAGGGGAATCTCTTGGTGTTTGAGGGCGGCACGGGCCGGATTCTGCGAGTGGAAGCCGTAGATGGCGAGCTCAAGCCGGGGAGCCCCGTCTCGGTTCTCGCCGTCGTGCAGCTCCCCGGGGAAGAGAGGAGCACAGAGAAGCCCGAGGAAACTCTGAAATCAGGGTTAGGGTTTGTGCTGCAAGATCTAGTCGCTGGGCCGGTCTATCTGACGGTCAACGAGCGTGGCGAGATCTTCGTCGGCGAGCGGACGGACAACGGCAAAGCCGTTGTCTACAAGATCGCTCGGAAGGGCTTTCAGTGGTGGAAGTTTTATTGTCTCTATCAGTGTTGATCAGAGAAAGGAGGAGCAATGTCAACAGTTCGCAAGTGCTATAGGGCGGCCCTTTTGGGTATAGCGGGTTTGCTGGGTGGCTTTGGGATCGTCGGGGCGCAGCCGTTTGAGCCCCCGTGGATACCCACGCCCAGCCAGGACTCCGTCGTGCTGAAGGACTACCGCGTGAAGATCGAGATAGACAATCAAGTGGCGCAGGTAACGCTCGAACTCACTTTCTCCAATTCGAGCGATTTCGTGCAAGAAGAGACGTATATCTTCCCGGTGCCCAAGGGCACAGTGATCTCGAACTTGACGCTCTGCGGCGACGGCCAATGCCACGAAGGCAAGCTGATGAGTGCTACCGAGGCGCGACAGATTTACGAAGAGATCGTGCGCAGGACCAAAGACCCGGCGCTCTTAGAGTATCTGGGCGAGCGGGCCTTCCAAGTGCGAGTCTTCCCCATCCCGCCCAAGGGCGAGCAGAAAGTGAAAATCTCTTATCAGCAAGTCCTGCAGCGCGCGGGAAATCTCATCGAGCTGCTCTATCCGCTCACTGCGCAAAAACCCATCGAGCAGCTCATGATTCAGATCCATCTGCGCGAGGACGAGCCCATCGCTTCGATCTACTCGCCGACGCACAAAGTCTTCGTCCAGAAGATCAGCGAGTCCGAAGCGACCGTGAGCTTCGAGGCGACGCACGTGAAGAGCGCTCAAGATTTCCGGCTCTTCTACACCGTGAGCGAAAAAGAGCTGGGCGTGGACATTGTCACTTATAGAGTTGGTGACGAAGACGGTTACTTTCTCCTACTGATCAGCCCGGCACAGGGCGAGATCGCTCCCGTGCCCAAGGATATCGTCTTCGTCATAGACATTTCGGGCAGCATGGACGGTGAGAAAATCCAGCAAGCGAAACAGTCACTCAAGTACGCGCTAAGCAAGCTCAACCCGCACGATCGCGTGGCGATCGTCGCGTTCAGCGACACCGTGACGGAGTTCAAGTCACAGCTTGTCTCCATAGACGAACTGGATCGCAAAGAACTCGAGGCGTTTGTGGACAGGCTCGAAGCTAACGGCGGCACGAACATCAACGACGCGCTCCTGCGGGGCTTGAGTTTCTTCGAATCCAACGACCGCTTGAAGATGCTCGTCTTCTTGACCGATGGGCTGCCCACCACGGGCGAGACCGACATCTCGCAGATTATTGAGAACGTCACGGCCAAGAACGCGCAGCTGCGTGCACGCATCTTCTGCTTCGGCGTGGGCTACGACGTCAACACGATCTTGCTGGACACGCTCAGCGGGCAGAACGGCGGCTTCTCTACCTACGTCGAGCCCGGCGAGTCCATCGAGACGGAGATCGCTCAGTTTTACGAGAGGGTGGGCACGCCCTTGCTGACCGATTTGCAGCTCAGCTTCGGCGATCTGAAGATTTATGATCTCTATCCACAGAAGCTGCCCGATCTTTTTAAGGGCAGCCAGCTTCAGATCGTGGGGCGCTACCGTGCGCCGGGCAAGGGCGCAGTCACCCTGAGCGGGAAGCACCAGGGGGCAGAGTGGTCGAGCACCTTCGAGATTGAGCTGCCGCGTGAGAGCACGCGGTACAGCTTCTTGCCCAGAATGTGGGCGGCGCGCAAGATTGGGTATCTGCTCGACGAGATCAGGCTCAAGGGCGAGAACCAAGAGCTCGTAGATACTATCAAGAAGTTGGCCGAAAGATTCGGGATCGTGACGCCGTATACGTCGTACTTTGCCGCGCCGCCGGAGGCGACTGCACGCACCCCGCTACCGTGCCCCACTTGCTTGGTGGGCCTTAGCTTTGATACGGCTACCGGTCAGGATGCCGTGCGCATGTCGCAAGGGCTGCAAGCCCTGCGTGAAGATGCCAGGGAGCTTGCGCAAAGCCTCGTGCGCTCGGTGCGGGGCATCTCGTTCCGACGAGACGAGGACGGCATCTGGAAGGCAGCTGGCTACCAGCAGCAGCCGACGCTCAAAATTCAGTTCGGCTCCGAAGCATACTTCGAGCTGGCGGGCAACGAGGCGTTCAAAGAGTATCTTGCGCTCGGCCCAGCGGTGATCTTCCCCGTTGGAGATCGCTGGATCGAGATCAGCCAGAGCGAGGGCGCGACGCAACTTGACCAGCTGCCGGAGCCGGCTTCCCAGCCCAAGAGAGCTGAGCGCCCTGGGCTGCTCGCGGCCATCGTCGGGGTGTTGATCTTGATCGGGGCGGGACTTGCTTTCTGGATATGGAAGCGATAGCAGAGAAGCCCGGTCGCGCATGGGCCGGAGGGAGCGCGGCCGGGCTCTCTTCTTTCACTGTGAGTCCGCGTCACTTTGACATCCCCCGGGGATGATCGCTACACTCTCACTATGGACCGCTGGATCGCATTGCTTGCGGGGCTACTAGCTCTCATCGTCGGCGTGCTTCTCTTTTGGCTACGCGGCCCCACGCCGCCGCTCGCGGAGACGGCGCCGCGCGTCTTCGTCGTAGAAATCCGAGATCATTATTTTGATCCCCCAGGGCTCTCCCTTCGGCCTGGCGACCGCGTCGTCTGGGTTTTAAAAGAGAACGCCCAAGGCGACGGGCACACCGTAACGGCGTATCATCCCAGCCAAGACCGCCCGTTGCGCATCCCCCCTGGGACTCCCCCGTGGAATTCTGGGCTATTAACCGAGATCGGGCAAACGTATTCGTATCTCTTCTCAGTCTCTGGAGTCTATGACTATCTCTGCGTCTTACACGAGCAGCAGGGGATGGTCGGGCGCGTCCGTGTCGGCAGCGCAGCGAGTGTCACTGAGCAGGGCCTGCCCGCGGCGGCCCAATCGTCCATCCCAACAGTAGACGAGCTCTCCGGGGTTGTAGGGGAAGCGTTCACGGCGATGGCGCTCTTGCAAGGGATAGAGTATTTGGTCGGGCAATCTCAGACGGCGCAGGCGCTGCGCCAACTCAATGAATTCCAGCGTGGCTTCCCTCAGAGCGCGTTGGCAGAAGCTTTAGCGAAGCAAGGGGTCCGAGAACAGTTTGAGAACAGATTAGCGGTGTTGGAGGCGCTGCTCAGCCGGGGGGCACCCCTGAATGCCATCGCCCAGACGGTCTCCCAAGCGAAGGCCCTGCTTGAGAGCGTCGCGAAGCTCTAGAGCGTACCGCTCTTCTCCTTGAGCTTCTCCTCATCTTTGATGATGATATAGTAGCGCTTCTTGTCCAAGATGCCCTCTTTGGCAAGGCGATTGAGGGCTGAGGTGGTGTTCTCGCGGGCAGACCCGATCAGATCAGCTAATTCTTTGTGAGTGATCTTGAAGCTGATCTGGGTTCCCTCGGGGGTCCGCTCGCCATGCTCCTCGATGAGTCTGAGTAACTGGCGCGAGAGCCGCGTCGTGATGTCTTTAAAGACTAGATCTTCGAGCTTTTGCTCCAAATCCCGCGCCCGCTTGCCAAAGAGCTGAATAATTTCTAGGGCTAACCAGGGCTTGCGCTCTAAGAGATAGAAGAACTTCTCGCGCTCAATGGGGTGAATGATCGCATCTTGCAAGACTTGGGCCAAGTGTTCACGGCGCTTGGCCCCGACCAAGACCATCTCCCCGAAGATCTCGCCTTCGCCCAAGATCGCCAAGGTCAATTTGCGCCCGCTCTCGTCGAGATACGCCAACTTCACCTTGCCGGCCTTGATATAGTAGACCCGCTCGTCTACATCCCCTGGCTGGTAGATGACCTCGCCCTTTTTGTAGAACCGCCCGCTAGTGGATTCAACAAGCTCGCTGAGGGCTTGCGCGATCTGTTCGCCTTGGCGTCCGGTCATGCTCAGCATCGTGAAGTGATTGACCATAGTCTCTCCACCCTCTCAAGGAGCGCCTGATCGGAGCGCTCTAGGATGCTCTTACTCTAGCGGGCTGAAGAAGAGACGAGAAGGACCTCTGGTAGAGTGGCGATGGGGGGTTCGTGACGCGGGCGACAGCCGAGGGCGCGTTTTTGGGACAACTGCCGTCACTTCGCGATGGGACAGAAGACCGGAAAGAAAAAAAAGAGAATGACAAGCTTGGATAGCATGAGCAAAGCGCCCTCAAGGAAGATCGTCTGCAGCTCTAAGGAGAGAACTCCTTAGAAAGGAGGTGATCCAGCCGCACGTTCCCGTACGGCTACCTTGTTACGACTTCACCCCCCTCACGAAAGCGGCCTTCGGCCCTTGCGGGACTTCGAGCCGCTCCCGCTCGGCTGGTGTGACGGGCGGTGTGTACAAAGCCCGAGTACGTATTCACCGCGGCGTGGCTGATCCGCGATTACTAGCGATTCCGGCTTCATGAGGTCGGGTTGCAGACCTCAATCCGAACTGAGGGCGGTTTTTTGGGATTGGCTCCCCCTCGCGGGTTCGCGACCCTTTGTACCGCCCATTGTAGCACGTGTGTCGCCCAGGGCATAAGGGCCATGCTGACTTGACGTCATCCCCTCCTTCCTCCGGCTATTCACCGGCAGTTCCCCTAGAGTGCCCAGCGGACCTGGTGGCAACTAGGGGTAGGGGTTGCGCTCGTTATGGGACTTAACCCGACGCCCCACGGCACGAGCTGACGACAGCCATGCAGCACCTGTGCCCGCTGCCTCCGGATTTCTCCGGAGGCTCGTTCCCCTTTCGGGGTCCTACTACGGGCATGTCAAGCCCTGGTAAGGTTCTTCGCTTACCATCGAATTGAACCACGTGCTCCACCGCTTGTGCGGGCTCCCGTCAATTCCCTTGAGTTTCAACCTTGCGGCCGTACTCCCCAGGCGGCCGACTTACCGCGTGAGCTGCGGCACTGGCCCAGCATGTGCGAGGCCAACACCTAGTCGGCATCGTTTAGGGCGTGGACTACCCGGGTATCTAATCCGGTTTGCTCCCCACGCTTTCGTGCCTCAGCGTCAGGAACCGGCCAGGAGGCTGCCTTCGCTATTGAGGTACCTTCCGGTATCTACGCATTTCACCGCTACTCCGGAAGTTCCGCCTCCCTCTCCGGCCCTCCAGCCGCGCAGTTTCGTTGGACCCCTCCCCGTTGAGCAGGGAGATTTCACCAACGACACGCGCGACCGCCTACGCACCCTTTACGCCCAGTGAATCCGGGTAACGCTCGCCACCTCTGTCTTACCGCGGCTGCTGGCACAGAGTTAGCCGTGGCTTATTCCAGGGGTACCGTCATCATCCGGGCATTTCCTCCCGGACTTATTCGTCCCCCTGAAAAGGGGTTTACGACCCGAAGGCCTTCATCCCCCACGCGGCGTCGCTCGGTCAGGCTTGCGCCCATTGCCGAAGATTCCCCACTGCTGCCTCCCGTAGGAGTCAGGGCCGTGTCTCAGTCCCCATGTGGGGGGCCACGCTCTCACGCCCCCTACCCGTCATCGCCTTGGTGGGCCGTTACCCCACCAACAAGCTGATAGGCCGCAGCCCCCTCTCCGCGCGCTCCCTTGCAGGAGCTTTCCTCGCAGGGCCGAAGCCCCGTGAGCATATCGGGTATTAGCCACCCTTTCGAGTGGTTATCCCCGTCGCGGAGGCAGGTTAGCTACGTGTTACTCACCCGTTTGCCGCTGCGGTAGGACCGCAGCCCCTCCTGAGGGCAACCCTTGTGGGGCTCCCCTCAGCAAGGCTGCGGCCCTGCCGCCGCACGACTTGCATGTGTTAGGCGCGCCGCCAGCGTTCACCCTGAGCCGGGATCATACCCTCTAGAAAATCCTAGAGAGACTCAAGGGCCCATCTCCCTTACGTAAAAGAGAGATGGCGCTTTGCTTCATGCTATCCACTTGTCAAAGAGCGACCTTCCTTGAGGAGCGCCCGCATTATAGCACAGAGTTAGTCACTTGTCAAGGCCCCCAAAATCTCGTTGTTAAAAGAATTTTCACGCAAGCCCCTCCAACGCCGCCCGGATGGCAGCTAGGTCCGGCAGTTGCCGCGGGTCCTCGCTCACCCACTTATATCGAACTACCCCTTGCTTGTCTATCACGAAGACGCTGCGCTTGGAGACCCCCTTCAGCCCCATCAAGTCCTCGTGGAGCACCCCGTATGCTCGGCTGATCTCTCTGTTGAAGTCCGTCAAGAGCTTGAACTTCAGATCGTGAGCCTTGATGAACGCGTTGAGCACAAACGGGCTGTCTACGCTGATCCCGTAGACGCGAGCCTTTAGTGAACTAAACTGACTTAAATTATCGCGGAACGAGCACATCTCGTTGGTGCAGACGGGGCTGAACGCCAAGGGGAAGAACGCTAAGACGATATTCTCCTTGCCCAGCTCCTTGCTGAGCGTAAAGTCTTCAAACTTTTCGCCGTCACAGACTTTGGTGGTGAAGTCCGGAGCTTTCTGATTGAGCTCTGCAGGCATGATCGAGCCTCCTTTGGGATACGCTGAGATAGCTGTATTGTAAAGCAGACTGGGAGAGTCTGCAAACTAGTGAAACTCAGGGTACACCTGGGAGCTATATATTCCGTCCATCTCTCAGCAGAAAGGGGTGAGCACAATGACGGGCAAGAAGATCGTGCGCATGATGGCGCTGGCTCTGCCAGTGATGGCCCTCATGGCCGCCGGACCGATCTTGGTGACTCAATCGCACAGCAGCGACTCTGTCTCCGCGGGCATCAGCGAGCGGCCGGGCAAGCAGCTGACGCTCACCTTCACCAACGACACGGGCGTCGAAGTCGACGGCCTGCAGATCGAGTTCAAGAGAGTTCCTGCGGGCATACAGTCCGTCAAAGTCGAGCCGTTCAAGAGCACGATGGCGATTCTCAAGAGCAACGTGTTAGTGCTGACGAACGGGCGCGTCGGGCCGGGTGAGAAGGTGCGCCTGACGGTGCTTGCCGATCCGATGGGGCTTGCTGTCACGGACTTCCAATGGATTCGCCAAGGGGTGCTGATCGCCGGGAAGAGCCGGCAGATCGAGATCGAGGAGCGTGTCATCAATCGTGAGACGGTCTTGATAGATCGCACAGAGAAAGCGCTAGAACCACTGTTGGTCTCAGTGCGCTTCGAGCTGACCAATGGAGCGAGTCGGCTCTTTGTGACCCAAGGGATGATGGTCGCCGAAGGGGCGCTGCTGGCGATCAAAGACCAGGTGCGGTTTGAGCAGCTCATGAACGAGATCGCGCGGGCGAAGAACCTCAAAGAGCGCGAGAAACTGCAAGCTGAGATGAAGAAGCTCGAGGTGCGGGCGCCGATCAGCGGGCTGGTGCGCGAGCTGGCGTTTGACGTCGGGGAAGAGACAACCAAAGTCGAAGCCAAGCTCATGGTCGTTGCCGGGGCAAACGCCCTCCAGTAAGAACGCTCATGCCAAGGAGCGCCGAGAAGCCACGGGGAAACCCCCGTGGCTTTTTGTAACATTAGAGATCGTTTCATGCCTAGCCCCAGTCGGTTTCTTGAGCCAGCATCACACCTCACCCTTGATAACGATCTCTTAGCGTAGGGCCCTTGGGGGACTTGACAGGCGAAGGGAAAAAAAATTATAATTGGCTCTGTAGACATCCTTGGGAGCCGAATGCTGAAGCATCCGGCTCAGCAGATGAAAGCCCGCTGAAGCGGGCTGTAGGAGCGTGCTTCAGCACGCTTCCATCTGCTAAGACGGCGGATACAACAGTAAGGGGGAAGGTTAAGGTATGGATAAGGAGAAGGTTCTCCAAGCCTGGGAGAGCGCAGACGCTGGCTTGAGCATAGTTGCTTTAACACGTCTTGCCCTCGAACAGGGATGGACCTCCGTACCGGAGGGGAACCAAGAGGAGTTACTAGCTTCGGCTCGGCGCTGCGACCAAGCGTTCCATGAAGCAAGAAAGAGGATGTTCGAAGAGCTCATCGAAGGAGCTGATCCACGGGAGGCAGCTCAGAGGTTTGGTCAACAATTAGAGCAGATAGCGAAGAAGTTTATCCTTGAAGGCATACGGTTGGGAGAGCTCTCTAACGGAAGGCCTCTCTTAGAGGTTCTTGAAGAGCTCGCTAACAACCCGTGCTTTTGCTCTGACACAGAGTTAGCAGAGATCGGGGAGGAGTTCGGCATAGAGACAGACAAACTTTGGAAGATCAGGGAAGAGGCGAGAGAAAACATGAAGCGATTTGTCGAGGAAATCAAAGCTGAGCTCAGAGGGGGGAATTCCAAATGACTCAGAAAACTGCGCTTTCTCGACGTTCTTTCCTCAAAGCGGTTGGAGCAGCCCCTGTCATCATAGGTATTTCCTTCATAGTCCCCGGTTACGCACCAGCAAAAGATCCACGATCGTTCCTCCTCTCACCTGCAGGACTTGCACCATCGCAAGTTAATGGCAATTTTTGTTTAAGGTTCGTGCTTCGCGCGTGTTCTCGATTCCTGTTTACACCAAGTCTCTATATTGCTTGTGTAGGTGTTGTGTATGCAGCATGCGTGCGCGCAATACTGGCACCATGATGCCTGATCTTGTCCTATAATACTCTGTCTATGGCTTGAGCAACCCACAGATGTGCCCTGGTAACAATCTCTTGGCTCAGGGGCTTATTTATGATATAGTAAAGACAGTATGGCTAAGTCGAAACCTTCTACAGTTGAGATCGAGGTACACTACGACGAAGGCTGCTGGCAAGCCGCAGGAATCCACCACGGTATCTTCACAACGGGCCAGACCCTCGACGAATTATGGGCAAATCTTTGCGAGGCGGCTTCGTTGTATTTTGATGTGCCTGCTGAGCGCCTTCCCCAGATCGTGTTGAAGATCTCCCAAGATGCGACTGCCGCAGCTACGAGCCGTTGAAATCTTGCGTTTGCTGGACCTGAGCTGATCGAGCAGTTGCACCGCCCAGAGAATTTCAGTATCTTAACGGGGATTATCCCAGTCTGTCTTTTGCACGAGAGGAGTCGGGAATATGCATCGCAAGAATGAGCTATCATGGCTCGTGGGAGGCGCTCAGGGCAGCGGTGTAGACTCCGCTGCCAATGTCTTTGCCAAAGCCTGCGCCTTCGGCGGATTGTACGTCTACGGCCAACGCGAGTACTATAGCAACATCATGGGCGAGCACAGCTACTACCAAGTCACGGTCAGCGACCGCCCCGTCCGCTCAACTCGTTCTTACACAGATATTTTAGTGAGCGCCGATGCTGAGACGGTCTTCCTGCATGCGCGCGATGTCAACCCCGGCGGCGCGATCATCTACGACCCCAAGCTCGCAGAGACCGCGCTCAGCAAAGTCGCGGCCCTGGAGCATCGCGCGCGCCATGACCTCCAACGCTATCTGAGCTCCAAGAATCTCCCTGAGACTCTGGGGGGAATGCTCCACGACGCGCACGCGCGCGGCGTGCGGCTCTACCCCGTGCCGTTCGATGAGCTTCTCCAGAAGATGACAGGGGAGAAGGCCCCACAGCTCTCCGTAGCCAAGCGCATGGCTAATACTATGGCCGTGGCGGCGTCGTGCGCCCTGGTGCGCTACGATCTTAAGTTCATAGAGCGAGCCCTCGAGGACGTCTTCCAGGGGAAAAAGAAAGTGATTGAACTCAACTTGCGCGCCTGCGAGCTAGCCTATGAGTACATCTTGAAAAACTTCGCGCAAGATTTTCCCATCGCTCTGGAAGCGCTGAAGGCGAGCGAGCCGCGCATCTATCTGACGGGCAACCAAGCCACAGCCCTGGGGAAGCTCGCCGCAGGCTGCACGGTGCAGACGTACTACCCCATCAGCCCGGCGACCGACGAGAGCACCTATCTTGAAGCCCACGGGGTCTTCGATCGTGGTGGCGAGCGCGGGGCAATACTAGTCGTCCAAGTCGAGGACGAGATCGCCGCGATCACCATGGCCACGGGGGCGGCGCTCGCCGGCGCGCGCGCCGCCACGAGCACCTCCGGGCCGGGCTTTTCGCTCATGGTCGAAGCGTTGGGCTGGGCAGGCATCAACGAAGTCCCAGTCGTCGTGACGCTCTATCAACGGGGCAGCCCCAGCACCGGGCTCCCCACCCGCCACGAGCAGGGCGATCTCCGATTTGTGCTGCACGCCGGGCACGGGGAGTTCCCCAGAATCGTGCTCGCCTCAGGAGACTTAGAAGAGTGCTTCTACGATGAGATTCGCGCGTTCAACTACGCCGAGAAGTATCAAGTGCCCGTGATTCATCTCTTAGACAAGTCGTTGGCCAGCAGCAGCCAAACGCTGACGATCTTCGAGCCCCAGCGGTGCCGCATCGAGCGAGGGGCATTGCTCAAGGGGTCGGCAGGCGAGGGCTACAAGCGATTCGCGTACACGGAGACGGGCATCTCCCCGCGGGTTGCCTTGGGCACCCCCGGCGGGGTCTTCTGGAACACCGGCGATGAGCACGACGAGCTGGGGCACATTACCGAAGACCCCATCGAGCGCGTTCGGATGATGGAGAAGCGCGCCAAGAAATTAGAAGTTGCCGCGCGCGAGATCCCGCTCTCTGAGAAGCTCACTATCTTTGGCGATCCCAACGCTGAAGTATTAATACTCAGTTGGGGCTCGCCCAAGGGGGCTATTCTCGATGCTCTCGAAGTCTTGCACGCTGAAAAGCACTCGGTCTGTTTCGTGCAGTGTCGGCTGCTCTGCCCCCTGCCCAGCGACGACTTAGCCCAGCTGTTGCAGAAGGCGAAGCGTCGCGTCTGCATTGAAAATAACTACTCAGGGCAGTTTGCCGGGCTGGTGCGCGAATCTACCGGGATCGCTATGGACCATCTGATCGTCAAATTCAACGGACGGCCCATCACTATGGACGAAGTCTATGACGCTGTGAAGCAGATTCTTTCTGGCAAAGCCCCACGAAGGATGGTGTTGACGCATGGCGCGTAAGCCACAAGACTACAAGACGGACGTGCACAACAACTGGTGCCCCGGCTGTGTGCTGCCCGGCTCGCTCATCCACACAAACCCCGACGTCAAGCCCATCGAATCCATCAAGGAAGGCGATCGGGTGCTGGGGTGGGACGGGCGCTACCACAGGGTGACGGAGGTCTTCAGCCACCGCCACCAGGGGATGATGTACAAGATCCGCGCGAAGTGTCTGGGAGAGGTCACGCTCACCCCAGAGCATCCCGTGCTCATCGCAAGACGAGCTCACCCGAAGCGACACAATGAGAAGTTCGAGCTGATCTGGGAACGAGCTGACCAAATCCACAAAGGGGACTATTTGGCGTATCCTATCCCCGCTGAGGTCGTTCCCCAAGAGAGCTTACAGCTCCCATCTCCCAAGGAGAAAGATCAGCGCAGCACCCCACTGCCAGAGCGCGTCCCCATTGCTCCTGATTTTCTGCGTCTAGCAGGGTATTATCTTTCTGAAGGGTGGATAGACCATCGCTCGAGTGAGAAAGACTATCTCGAAGCTTCCGTCTGCTTCACTGTTCACAGAAAAGAGAGGGCACTTGTGCGCGATATAGAGACGATCGTGGCCAAGCTCTTCGGGTTACACGTGTCGGTGACCGAAAGACCCTCTCGCAACACCATCGAGCTGGCTGTGCATTCTGCGCGATTGGCGCGGGCCTTCAAAGAATGGTTCGGCGATGGAGCTGCAAACAAGAAAATTCCCCATGAGCTGATGCTCTTGCCCCCACTGCACCAGCGGGAGTTGCTCAAGGGGCTCTGGCGCGGCGATGGCTGGGTAGATTCTCGACGAGCCCGGGCCAGCTATAAGACCATCTCGAAGACGCTGCGAGAGCAGCTCAAGCTGTTGCTCCTGCGCCAAGGGATCGTGCCCTCGGTCTACACCACGCCCGCTCGCACGGGCCACCGCGAAGTCTATAGCATCTTCGTCACGAGTGCACGGGACTACGAACGCTTGATGGAGATATTGGGCGTAAAGCCCAAGAAACTGCCCACAGGCAAGCCCCCCTCAACAGTGATCGGGCAGAACTTCGTGATGGTCCCCGTAGCAGATATCGAGACCTTCGAGTATGACGGCCCGGTGTGGAACCTTGAAGTCGAGGGGGTTCACAGCTATGTGAGCGAGTGCGCGACCCTTCATAATTGCGGGGACTTCGGGATTTTGAATGCAGTGCAGATGGCCCTGGCTGAGCTCGACTTAGAGCCCCATCGCGTGGCGGTCTTTTCGGGGATCGGCTGTTCGGGCAAGACCCCGCACTATATCAACACATACGGGATTCACACGCTGCATGGGCGCGTCCTGCCCTACGCTACGGGGGCGAAGCTCGCCAACCCCGATCTTACTGTGATCGCCGTCGGCGGCGACGGCGACGGCCTGGGCATCGGCGCGGGGCACTTCGTCAACGCCGGCCGACGCAACGTGGATATCACGTACATTCTGCACAACAACGGGGTCTACGGCCTGACCAAGGGCCAAGCCTCGCCAACGCTGAAGCTGGGCATGCAGACAAAATCCCTCCCACAGCCCAACATCAATCAAGGGATCAACCCCTTGATGATCGCGCTCGCGGCTGGGTATACGTTCATCGCGCGCAGCTACGCCTATGATATCAAGCACTTGGTGAGCGTGATCAAGCAAGCGATCGCCCATAACGGCTCGGCGTTCATTGACGTGCTCCAGCCCTGCCCAACGTATAACGACATCAACACGCGCGAGTGGTACGGCGGCGAGGACCGCAAAGACCCGCAGACGGGCAAGCCCCTCCCGCGCGTCTACAAGCTCGACGAGCAGGGCTATGACCCGCTCATCACGCCAGGGATGAGCGACGCCGAGATTACCGCGAAGCTCAATAAATTCATCGAAAAAGCCCTGGAATGGGGCGATCGCATCCCCATTGGAGTCTTGCTGAAGAACGAGACGGTGCCGCCCTACGAAGACCGAATCCTTCAGAGGATCCCGTTCTACCGGGAGGCGCCTCCGGCCAAACAGACGATCGCGGACGACCAAGGCCGACCGATGATCGACCTGACGAAGTTCTTAGAAGAGCTGAAGGTCACCTAACAGTTAGAAGCGACGTTCAAGGAGCACGACTCTATACGTCAGGGTGGACTCTTGAGGGGGGGCGATCGTGGCGCCGATGTTGTAGCCGAGCGTCGCGCCCAGCGCGGCCATCGTCACCGGGTTTACGACGAGCGAAAGATCCGTGGGCTCGAGCACCCAGTTGCCGGCGACCGCTGTTCCTACGATAGTGCCGACGATGCTCCCGGCAAAAGCTAAGAATACATTCCCCTGCACCCCGACGATCGCTCCGGCGAGCGCCACTCCCAGAAACGTCGCTCCTGGAGGAATCCCCAGATTGGGCCCGACGATCAGCGAGATGAGCGATGTTCCCAGCTCACAGGCGCGGCGCTCCGGCTGGGTCGGCGGGCAGGGCTGCACGAGCGAGAGCGTCCAGTACGTCGCGTAAAAGCCCAACCCGCCCCCCACGATCGCCCCTTGCACGCCAAAGAGAAACTCGAGGAAAAGATAATCAGTCGGCTGCCTGGGGCGCTCGGCGCGCAGCTCCCCTGAAACGAAGCACACAATGAGCATATAGACGACGATACTTATCAGAACTCTTTTCTTCACCCTCACCCCCATCCCCTCTCCCCTCGGAGGGAGAGGGGAGCTAAGGGGTGAGGGGAGATAAGCCCTAGAAAAGATCATAGTTCGCCGTGATCGTCAGCCCTTGAGTCCACTCTTCAAAGTCGCTCGCCAGCGTGAATTCGAGCTGCACCGCAAGATTGAGATTGGCCTGGACTTGGAACGTCAAGCGCAGCTCGAGACTCTGAATATCCAAAGGAGTGCGATCTTTGATCTGCGTGCGCACGAAGTTATACGACGCTTGAGCGTCTATGCTCTCGCTGATGCGAAACCCATAGTGCGCCTGGGCGATGAGCACATAATCTTCTAAAAGGGCAAGCGAGGAGCTGAAGCGCAGACTGCTCTTGAACTGCGAGCGCGGCGCAGGCGCGAGCGCGTACTCAAACGACGCCAGCGTCAGCCAATCACGAGTTCCCCCGTGTGGATCAAGCAGCTCGTAGCCCATCCCTACGCGCAATTCCCAGCCGCACAGCTTCTCGTCAGCAGTTTCGTTGAGAATCTCTTCAATGCGCAGGAGCGCGACAGCTCCCAGTTGCCCCTGGGGGACGAAGCCCGTTGCTTCAATAATCTCTTCTAATCTCTGGACGAGGCTTGCTACATCGGGGAATTCGAGGCGGCGCCCGATAGTGTCGGCCAACTCAAAGAGCACCGCGGCGGGCAGGGGCGCCGAGAGCGCCTTGAGGTTGAGCAAACGCTCTTGAATTTTGAGGGCTTTGGAGAGCGCCGTCACATCTTTAAAGCGCCCGTACCCCAAGCCTGCTGAAACCCGCAGCCCAGGGCTGATGAACGTCGTTGCCCCTTGGGCTTCGAAACCAACAAACCCAAAGAGATTCGTCTGCTCAAGATACGCCCGAAGATTCATGGCGCCGTCGGCTTGGTAGCTGAGCGCGTCTTTGGAAAGATCGAGCTTGAGGTTAGCTTGCTGGGAGAGCCCGAACGCGGGCGCATCGAGCAGCCGAGAGAACGAAGCCCGGAAGCTCCCGGAGTTGACGTTGTCGCGATCGTCCGCGAACTGATCGTTATAGTAGCGATAGTTCGCAGAGAGCTTGAAGTCTCGAAACTCGCTGCGCGGCGGCGTGTACCCGCAGAGCGGTCCGACGCGCGGTTGCGCCCACACACTTTCAATATCGAAGACGACGAAAACCGTCAGAGCCAATAAGAGTTTTTTCATAAGTATTGTGCGAAGATTGTACTCTATCGGGTACGGGTGGCGTCAAATCCCTCTGGACGGCGAACGGGAAATTTGGTAAAACAGAAAGCAAGATGCGCAAGCGATATTTTATTATCGGGGTAGTTTGTTGTGTCATAGCTGGTGGTGCAGCAGGCTGGCTGTGGTGGGCGTTGGGGCCGGGAGCGCCATCAAGTACGACGGCGTTGCCGCCGGTGCCGCCTCTGCCCGAGCCCCCTCCGGCAGCTCCGCCGTCGGAGCCGCCTTCTGAAGTATCAGACGAGCTTCCGAAATTCTTGAGCGGGATCATTGATAGCGGGACGCTCGTCATCGAAGCTCGTGGGCAGCGCCTGGGCACGGAAGAATACACCCTCGAGCGCCGCGAAGACGGTACGCTCTCGCTCCGCTCGCAGGGAACGCTGAATTTTAAGATCGCGTTCTTCAGCGCCCAAGCGACGTTCGTCCAAGCTATAGAGTTCACGGCGCAGCGGCGCCCCATCAGCTATCAGCTCGCACTGGACGGCCCCATCGGGATCGGCAACCGACACGTGAGCGCGAGCTTTGGCACGACTATCGCGATCATTGACGACGGGCAGAAAAAGACCGAGATCGCCCTTCCTGAAGAGCCGTTCTTACTCTTAGGGATGTTCAGTTCTTACGCGATCCTGCCCCTGTGGGCCACGCGCGAGGCTGCTCAAAAACTCAAAGTGATCAGCTTACGAGGCGACCGTCGCGATCGAGAGATTTGGGTGCTCTTGGAATATTTGAGACCTGTCCAGCTCAGCGATGGCAGCTCTACGCTAGAAGCTGACGAGTATCTCCTCAAAGATGAACAATTCACCCTGAAGCTCTATCTTTCTGGAGATCGTCTGGTAGCCCTCACAAACGACTCGGCCGAGCGCGACCGAAGCTTCCGGCTCTATCGTAGCGATCTCTTCCCTCAGGGGTTGAAGCCCTAGACGCCCAAGACGGCGCTCAGGGGACAGCTGCCCTTGTCAGGCAAAAGTCACGGTGCTATAGATAAAGCCGTGAAGGGAGGAGGTCACAGCCATGAAGGGCCTGGTCCGCTGGGTGTGGGCGGGCGTCGTATTGGGCGTTCTCGCGGTGTTGGGGTATGCGCAGCTGCAAGGGGGTGGGGGCAGCCCGCTCTCTCCAGAGATCTTGGGAGTAGACTTGCGGCCGACCATCCCCGCTGATGGGAGCAAGGTGTTCGGTGCGGTGCGCTTCCGCGATGCCGACGGCGATATCGTGCAAGCGCGCTTCGACGTTGTCGAAGCTGTAGATTTCGCGCCGTTTCGCTTCAACCCCAAGATTAAGGGCCAAACAAGCGGAAGCTTTCCGTTCTTCGTCTTCTCGAAGATCCCTCAAAGAGTTCGGCTCCGCCTCACGTTAATAGACGAAGCAGGCAACCAGAGCATTCCTGTGGAATTTAGCTTTGAGGCCGTCATGCTCATTGAGGTCTTGGGGAAGTGGGGGACGCGCGGGGCGGGAGAGGCCCAATTCAACGGGGTGTCGCACATTGCCCTCGACGATCGCAGGCGCGTCTACGTGACGGATTTCGGTCTGGATCGCGTGCAAAAGTTTACAAGCGATGGGCAGTTGCTCGCCCAGTGGGGTGGACGCGGCAGCGGCAACGGCCAGTTCACCGGGCCACTGGGGATCGCTGTAGATTATCAGGGCAACGTCTACGTCGCCGACGCGGGGAATCAACGAATCCAGAAATTCACGGAGAGCGGGGCTTTTATAACAAAGTGGGGCAGCTTAGGGACGGGCGAAGGACAGTTTAGTTTTCCCACAGGGGTCGCGACTGACCCGGCGGGCAACGTCTACGTCGCCGATAAAGTCAATAACCGAATTCAGAAATTCAGCCCGACGGGCGTCTTGATCGCGCGCTGGGGGATGTTTGGCCAAGCCGAGGCACAGTTTAACTCCCCCAACGATATTGCCGTGAGCAGTCAGGGAATCGTCTATGTGCTCGACACCGGCAACGGGAGGGTTCAGAAATTTATGGCTGATGGGTCGTATCTGGGGCAATGGGGGTCTCCAGGGGATCGCGAGGGGCAATTCCAAGCCCCTAGGGGGATCGCCGTAGATGCTCACGGCTTCGTCTACGTGGCCGACACGGGGAACGATAGAATCCAGAAATTCTCTGGGGACGGGGCATTCATTGCGAAGTGGGGCAGTCTTGGAGCGGGCGATGGGCAGTTTAACCAGCCTGTAGATCTCGCTGTTGACCCCGATGGGGTCATCTACGTCGCCGAAGAGGGGAACCATCGAATTCAGAAGATTAAATTTAAGTAGACTGTTGCAGATACCCTTGCAAGATCAAGACGGCGGCGAGGGCGTCGCGCTTGGCTTTGCGCTGGCGACGGCTCATATTCGCTTCAAGCAGGGCGCGCTCGGCCTCGGCTGTCGTGAATCGTTCATCGAACGTGTGCACGGGGAGCTTGAGCGACTCCTCAAGGGCTCTTTTGAACTCCAAAACTTGCTGGGCTTTCGGCCCCAGCGAGCCGTCCATGTTGAGGGGCAGCCCCAGCACGATCTCTGTGATCTGATAACGCAATATAAGATCGCGGAGAAAGCGCAGATCGCTCTGGAGGTCTTTGCGTTCATAGACAGCCAAGGGGCTAGCGAGCGTGCGGCTCTCGTCGCTGAGAGCTAAGCCCAGACGCTTCTCGCCGAAATCTATGCCGAGCACGCGGCTCATACGCGAAGCTTAGAGAATTTCTCAGCGCCGTGCAACGTGCGCTATACTCTCTTTGGGAGTGTGAGAACGCATGGCCATCGAGACGTTAGCCGAGACCGTCGCCCCAAGCGAGACGTGGATCAGCGTCTGGCACGACGACGCCGAGCATGAGATCTACATTCAGTACGGGTACGTAGACATCAGCATGCCCGTCGAAGACTTTGAGGAATTGGTCGAGACGCTCATCGAGGCGCGGGAGAAGCTGAAAAGCTCCAGACCGCGCCAGGCAGGCCAGCGAAAAACTCGCTAAGAGCAATCAAAATCTGTAAGAGCAGCCCCTCGAGAGAGCTGATCAAGATGACAAGAGGGGGCAGCGGAAGAGCGCTTGCGATCAGCAAGAATATGCCGCCCCAGAGCGCAACCGTGACGAGCGGGACTATTATGAGATTCCCCACGATCGCGCCCCACAGATAGACCCGATGGAACTGATAAGCGGTCACCGGCGCGACGGCGAGCTGTGCCGCCAGCGAGACGAGCACAAATATCACGAACCAACGGAGCCCACGGCGCCACCAGGACTCTTCCCTGGGGAACTGTGGGGCAAGCCGAAAACGCTCTTCTATGCGCGGCCAAAGATAGATTACTGCGAGCAGAATCCCTAGCGTCCCGGCAAAGCTCAGCTGAAAGCTCGCTTCAAAGAGCGCCTCCGGATCGAAGAGCAAAATAGCAAGTGCTGCCGTCGCTAGACTCTGTAAGGGATCGGCCCAGCGCTTGAGCATCCAGCCGCGCTCAGCCAGAAAAAACCCAATAGTGAGAAAGAAGAACATCACCGTCGCGCGCACGAGGCTCACCTCAAAGCCGACAACGAAGAGATAGAGCAGCACGATGGGCGTAGCGAGAAAATACAATCTTGTGAAGTTGAAGCCCCACCATCTCAATACGAGCGCCAGCAGCGCCAAGATCATCCCCAAGTTCGCCCCGGAGACCGCGAGCACGTGCATCACGCCCGCGTCGCGAAAAGCGTTTTGGATCTCTTGGGGAAGGCTCTCGCGCTCCCCAAAGAGCAAGCCCTTCAACAGCGCACTCTGCTCAAAAGAGAGATTTTTCTCTATCCGAGCGAAGAGCTCGCGGCGCAGGTCATAACCCCATTGCAAAAGAAAGAAGCCCTGCCGGCGAGCGACGAGCCGCACCTGGCTCTCGCGATAGACCCACACGATGCCCCAGATGTCGCGGCGTCTCAGATATTCTGGGTAGTCGAAAGAATCTTGCTCGCGCCGCGTGGGCGCGCGCACCGGCGCGCGGATGACGAGCTCGTCGCCGTAGTCTATCTGAAAATATTCGGGGTCGCGCGTGTGATCGTAGATGACTTGCAGATACCCTGGGGCATTGAGGGGTTTGAGCACGAAGCGCGAGCGCTCCGGCCCATGATCGGGATAGCTGACGACGATGCCTCGGACGTGTTGGATCTTGTCGATCTGTTCAGAGAGACTTTCCGTAGGAAAGCGCGCGTTGGTGTAGAGCAGGGCGCCGAGGGCGATGCACGTGCTCAATGCGAAGGGGGTGCTGAAGGCGTGCAGTCTTTCGCGGGCGAGGCTGATAGCCGTCAAGAACAATAGAGAGAGCGTCAGTCCAGCAAGCCAAGCGAACGAGAGCTTATATAGATGTCCCAAGAGAATGCCCAGGGCGAAGAAGATTGAGATAAGAAGCAGCGGTCGGCGACGATTACGAGATGCCATAGCAGATCAGCACGGCTTGGGCACAACCCATAGGTCCTGTCCGGGTTCTAGAGGGCCGATGGGGGCGCAGAGACGGAGCACTCCATTGCGAAGCACAATCTGAAGGGCTCGCCCGGCGGGCACGGTGACGGTCACCCATCTCCGCTCCGACGAGATGAGGCGTTCAGGAAGCCCCGACGCAGAGATCTCGAGCTGCTCAAAACTCCCCAAGCTTGTCAGATCAACGTGCACGTCGGCCGAATCAAGCAGCTCCAACAGATCGTGAGCTTGCCAGCCCTCGGTGTCGGGTGAGGGCCCACTGCCCCAGACGCCCATGAGCACTTCTAAGTCTGTGAGCAAGGAACCGTTGAACTCGGATCTCATCTCTCGGCTGATGAGGCCATCGCCGTTGAAGTCGAAGCGCGCATAGGCGTTTTCGGGGATCGGGCAAGTCTTGGGATCGGCGTCGTGGACGCAGCCGTCGCCGTTCAGGTCTTTCTTGGGATGGTTGGGCGCGCCGTCAAGATTTTTGAGTTTGCCTTCTGCATAGAGCAGCGCGTCCCGAAAAGCCCTGAAATCGCGCATATCTATATTCCCGTCGCCGCGCAGGCCGTCGGGGCAAAGCGCTTCGATCATGCGCCCGTGGGCGTCTACCCTGAGATTGCCGTCGGGGGTGCAGTCGTCTACGTCCACCAGGGCGCGCTGGACGGGCCGATCTGAGCGAAGGGAGTCGAGCGCGATGAGGGCGCTGAAGGCGTCAATTCTCGGAGCGGGGCCTTCGCCGTTGGGGCCGCGGCCGCCGGCGCTCTCCGGCTCAATCGCTCGTGCTGATCTCTGCAAGAGCTCTTTGATCTCGGAGACAGTCAAGCTCGGATCGAACGCTACCAGATAACTGACTAAACCGGTGACGTGCGGCGCGGCCATGGAAGTCCCATCAAGCGTATCGTATTTTTCTCTTAAGACCGTGCTCAAGATTCGGCCACCGGGAGCCGAAAAGTGCCCACCAACGTTGGAGAAATCAGATTTTCTATAGTTGTGCTCACCGGGCAGGATCGCGTCAAAAGACTCTATCACCAAGATATTTTCGGCGCGTTTGAAGAGTTCCCCGTCAAGTTCGAAGTCGGGGGCGAGCGCGGCCCAATTGAGCGGGCTGGCCCACTGGGCGTGAATCTCCGTGGGATAATTGAAGCGCTTGGGGCTGTCGTTGCCAGCAGCGGCGACGAAGAGCACATTCGGATAGAGAGCAGCTAAGCGTCGCATCAACAGCCCGTGCCCGATGACGAGCTTCTGCGCTTCTCCGTCAAGATTGGGATTGACTTTCAGGCGCGTGTTGACCGGCCAGTTGTAGCTCATGCTCACATTGACCACGCGAATATTGGGGAAATGCTTGAGGAGCTCTGCCAATGTCTCGATGAGGGTGCCCCAGGAGGCGCGCCAGTCTTGCCCTTGAGGGATCTTTGGAGAGATGCCGATCATCCGGGCGAAGGGATTGACCCCGTCAATGCCCAGACGGTTATTGAACGTCGCGCCGATGATCCCCGCCACATGTTGGCCGTGATAGTTGGTGACCGCGCCCGGCTTGGGCCTCCCGTCTTCGCCGAGCATCACCATCTTGAGATTTTTGAGATCGGGGTGATCGCTCACGCCGTCGCTGTCACGATCTTCGAAGCCAGCGTCTAAGATTCCAACAAAGAACTTCTGCCAATGGCCAGCGCGCCGAACGAAATCGTTGAGATTCCAGAGTTGGGGGACTCTGATCGCTTCTAATCCCCAGTTGCCGTCGGTCTCTTTCCCCGAAGAGGCGGGGAAGTTCCAGCGCCAGGGGTTGGGGTTCAATCCCGAGGGTATATCTGAAGAATTGTCTTTGACGACCGGGTCTTGCGCGTCGGTGGGTGCCGAGATGATAGCTACGAGAAAAGCTTCGGGCTCACTGGAGCGGAGCCCGCCCGACAGCAGAAGGGCCAAGAAAAACAGACGCAGCGTGCGGACCATCCCGCTTGATTATAGCAGGGCAGACGCACGCTGTGAAGAGCGATCCAATCAACTACACTCTAGTGGAGATAAGACCCTCAACGAATTCAGCGAGGCTTTCACTGCTGATGATCTCGATCTGGCAACGATGATGCCTGATCAGCCCGCGTCGAGAAAACTCGCCGAGGGCTTTCGAGACGGTCTCAGGGGTGCTGCCGAGAAGCTCAGCGAGGTCGTAGTTGCTCAGAGCGAGGGTAGAGGAGTTGCACAACTGAGCCGACAAAGAGCTGCCAGCACAAATGTTCGCGAGGCTGCCCCCCCCCCCACAATTGGGCAAATGTTCGCTTCTGATGCAGATAAAGCAACAGATAGGCGAGCTTCTCTTCGAGCCCGGCGTGGAGGGCATAGCTCAATCGTCGTTGCACCGTCCCGCTGGCTTGGGCAACCCTTTGGCCGACTGCAAGGGCAACTTCCGGGAAGCGCCGCATCAGATCGAAGAGATACGCGCGATCTATCCAGAGGGCTTGGACTTCGCTGACGGCCTGGGCGAAGAAATCAAAGACAGATTCCTGGGCCAAGAGGGCGCGGGCACCGACGAGCTCGCCGGGGCCGCGAAGATCTATGCCGGCGACCTTGCCGCGCACGCTGCGCCGTGCCACCTTGATCCACCCCGAGCAGATAGACCAGCACCCCAGAGCAGGATGTCCTTGCTCGATCAGGATCGCGCCACGGCGATAGACGATAGGGCGCACAATGCGCTGCTCGTCGCCTCTCAGATGATGGAGCAAGCACCGGTCGTTGGGGCAGAAAGGCCGAGCGTGCGTGCGGATAGGGGAAGTTGCTATAGCCATGGCACCTCCTTTGAATCACGGGAGCCACAGGGGAGCACAGAGAGCACGGCAGACTACTTCTGTGTCATCCGCGATGCTTCTGTGCTTTCCGTGATTCTGCTTTTTGCTTCGAGTTCGTCCAGGTACTTCTCGACGGCCTCCAGGACCAAGAAGTTGAGCGACCGTCGCTCTTCCCGCGCGATTTTCCTGAGCCGCTCCAGCAGCTGTTTGTGGCGCTTCTCTTTGGGTATATAGACCGTAAGCTGCCAGGGCGTCTCGCCGTTGCTCCGTCTCACCGTGCCACCTCATTATACTCCAGTTGAGTTTACTTGTGAAGTCTCGGTTCGACCATAAGCTCGCTTAAACTTTTTCTTAATCTTGCTTAAGGAAGAACTTAAGCAAGCCGAAGTTGTTTCTTAAGCGAGCTTATGGTCAGGGGTGGGGGATGGTGCTAGAGTGAGGGCGCAGTGTGCGGTCCATCCCGCAACCAGATGAAGAGAAGTGTGGGGCGGGGTGCC
>Ga0079992_135914_pt1 | contig 97268 bp, 79 predicted proteins | sample FaiFalFF_MnMetaG_3_FD_69197 | JGI IMG/M metagenome (GOLD analysis project Ga0079992, IMG submission 69197) | Freshwater microbial communities from Yellowstone National Park, Wyoming, USA - Fairy Falls B (FF_Mn_B) MetaG (SPADES assembly) (version 2) | ecosystem: Environmental > Aquatic >...
GCGTTGGACATTCCTTGTGGGTGTGCGTTGATGATGGATTGTGGGTACACAGACGATGTTGCGGCGGATTTGTTGCGTGAGGCGGAGGGGCTGGAGGGGTATCCTGTGCGTTGGCAGACCTCTGGGCGTTATGCGGGGTGTCGTCAAGACTTGGCGGTTGTGAAGCGTTGTTTTGTAGAGCGCGTGGGTTTGTGTTTGCACAGTGTGTTGCCGCGTTGTGTTCACGCGGTGACTTTGGATGGGTTTATGTTGAAGCTGATGTGTTTTATCTACGCCCACAACTTCAACCTACTGCACAAGGTGGCAAGTTGAGTTAGAGCGAAGACGGAAAGTGTCAGCGCATACTTATATCCCCCCAGCTGACAGTTGCGTGACGCAGGAGTCGGAGTGCCGTGATGAACGCCAATGCCCGTTTCATCGTCGCCATCACGGTCGCCCTCCGTAAGATTACGATGGAATTATACACCATTTTTCGCCGTTTGTCGAGGGAGGATGGGCGCGACCGCCGTGTCGCCCGCCAGATAGAACCCTTCCGTGATTACGAAAGGCGCGAGTGCCTCAAACACGCGCTGCATCGGCGCGGGCATCACTTCGAGGTGCAACTCGGCGGCCATAGCGGTTGCGTGCGTTCGCGCAGCCAGCGTTTGACGGTGTGCTGGCGCAGGAATTCGGGCAGGCGCGTGCGGGTGTCCATCGTTATCGCCCCCGTTTGACCAGCGCGACGCTGAGCCGCTCGAAGTCCACTGCAGGGCGTACCCACGCCTTTTTGACCGAGTATTGCCGATCGAGCCACACTTGTTCCACGACGCCTATCGTGAGGTTGGGTGGGTACTTGCCACCCAGCCCTGCGGTGACGACGCGGTCGCCTGCTTGCAGGGGCGCCTCAGGCGGGATGAAGTTGAGCAGCAGCATGCTCTCGCCGCGCCCTTCGCACACGCCTGTGCTGGCTTTCTGCGCGTTTAGGGCGCGTGCGCTGACCGCCATGCGCGGCGCGATGAGCATCCGCACGAGGCTGGTTGTGGCGTCCGCGCGCTCCACGACGCCGACCAGCCCCTCGCCTGCAACCACAGGCGCGCCCGCCATAACGCCGTCGCGCGAGCCGCGATCGATAATCAGCGTCTGCTGCCCTGCCTGCGGGTAGACGGCGATGACGCGGCAGCCGAGCCATTCGCCCGCCAGTTGCGGGCGCAGGTTCAGCAGGCGACGCAACGACTCGTTCTCTGTGGCGACCGCGCGCAACTGCTCTAACTCCTGCTTCAGGCGGGCGTTTTCCAGCGCGAGGTGGTCGTACTCGCGTAGGGCTTCGCGGGCTTGGGCAAGCGTGGCAAAGAGTTGCCCCACGCTCTCGGTGGTGGACTGCGCCGTGCGCTGCAGGGGGGTCAGCAGCCCACGAATCAGCGCGGTAATCAGGTTCGCCTCGCCGTGATGCACGCGGTGGTTGTGGTACACGCCGAGCAACATCCCCGCCATCGCCAGAACCAACCAAGCCCATCGTCGGCGGCGGCGCATTGCGTTCACCTCTTACGCGGCGATTGCGCCGTCTGCAACACCTTGCGCAGCATCGGGTTATTCTCCAGTTCCTCCAGCACCTTGCCCGTGCCCAGCACGACCGCCGAAGTGGGGTCGCTGGCGACATACACGGGCATCTGCGTCTCGTGCTGGAGCAGTTTGTCCAGTCCGCGCAGCAGTGCGCCGCCCCCACACAGCACAATGCCGTTGTTCATGATGTCTGCTGCCAGCTCAGGCGGAGTAATCTCCAGGGTCTGCTTGACCGCTTCCACAATGGCATTTATGGGTTCAGCAATCGCGTGGCGTATCTCTTCGGAGGTAATCACCACGCTACGCGGTAGCCCGCTAATCAGGTCGCGCCCCTTGACCTCCATCGTGAGCTCCTCTTCCAGCGGGAACGCGGAGCCGATTTCGATTTTGACCTGTTCGGCGGTGCGCTCGCCGATGAACAGGTTGTAGGTGCGGCGCACATAGTTGGCGATGGCTTCGTCGATTTCGTCGCCCGCGATGCGGATGCTGCGGCTGGCGACGATGCCCGCCAGCGAGATGACGGCGACCTCCGTTGTGCCTCCGCCGATGTCGACCACCATCGAGCCTGTGGGTTCCACGACGGGCAGCCCGACGCCGATGGCGGCTGCCATCGGCTCTTCGATGACATACGCTTCGCGCGCGCCTGCCCGCATCGCGGCTTGCAGCACCGCGCGCCGCTCCACCTCCGTAACTCCGCTGGGGATGCCCACCACCATGCGCGGCGGGATCCAACGGTTGCGCGAGACCTTGCTGGCGTAGTATTGTAGCATCTTCTCAGTTTGTTCGAAGTCAGCAATGACGCCGTCTTTGAGCGGGCGCACGGCGATGATGTTGGCAGGGGTGCGCCCCAGCATCCGCTTGGCTTCCTCGCCGACTGCCAGCACCTTGCGTGTGTCTTGGTCAATCGCGATCACCGACGGCTCGCGCAGCATGATGCCCTTGCCGCGCACATGCACCAGTGTCGTTGCCGTGCCTAAATCGATCCCCAAATCGCGCCCGAAACGCCCGAACAGCTTTGAGACAAAGAACACGCTCCTGTCGCCTCCGCGTTAAAGTGTACCCGCATAGGGGGCGGGAGCTACCCATCGCTGCGTTCGGGCTGGGGCTGAGGCGTCTCTATCTGTACCACAGCGTACTCGGTATGCACAGCTTCAGGCAAGCTCTCCACAGCCGCTTCGATTGCTGGCACGCTCATGCGACGCGCTATCCAATAACTGGCAGCCAGTAGCACGCTATAGATTGCCAGCAGTATCCACCCGTTCCACCGAAGCGTTGAGTTGGGGATATTCAGATATGTGCCGATTAAACTTGCCACCAGTGTCAGTAGGAGCATGTGCGCCCACGCGAAGAGGTTGCCTTGGAGCAAACGCCTACCCAACCAGAAGGCAAGGGGCGCGCCTACAGCCCACACGAGCGCGTAGATCTGCATGCGCTCGCGCACTTCCTCCCAAGAGGCTGCGCCGATGGCAGCGGCGGGAGCAAACAACAACGCGAGCAGCGCCAGCCGCCAGACGGTGCGGATGTAGCGACGATATAACCCCACTGCTCCCAACGCCAGGCCACCAAAGACCAAAGTTACCAGCCCAGCCGCTGCACAATCCCCCAGCCACGGCAGGCTCCAACCCACCGAGTCGCTCGTGTCGGGGAAGAAATAGCTGCTAAGCCCGACGACTCCGCTGGTGAGTGCGGCGAGGAGCCACCCCTCGCGCTGCGCTCGTGGGTGGCGTAGCGGCGAATCGGGCGGCACGGTGCGCCAGCGCGCAGGCGAAAGCCACACTGTCAGTGGCACCAGGTGTCCCAGCCGCGTGCGCCAATAACTCGGCTCCAAGCCTGCGTAGAGCGCCCCAACGAGCAATCCTGCCAGCACAACGCCAAAGAGCATCACGCCTCCTGTGAGCGTCAAATGGAGCGCAGGCGGCTGCGCAGGGTCGTAGTCGCCCCACAAGCTGTTCTCCCAATCGGAGAGTACGAACGCGCCGCCACAGAGCATGCCAATCCCCCCAGCCATCAGCGCCAACCGCATAGAAAACGAGGTGGCGTTGCCTTCGCGCCATTCCCAAAACAGCACATAGCCTAACAACGCCAACACGAGCGTTAGCAACCACGCAGCGGCGAACACCTCCCACGCGCGGAAACGACGCTGCTCGAAGCGCCACGACTCTGGGAGGTGCCAGAACTCCACTGCATCATGCGCCAGTGCGCCCTGCACCTTCACAACCAGGCGTCGGCGCGCCTCGCCAAACCGCAGCGTGCGATGCTCGTAAGTGAACTGATAGTCGTAGCGGTTCGGTCGCTCGATACGGTCGCTTTCGATGAGTCGCCAGTCGGCGGGATCTGTGCCGTATACCTGTTGGAGGTACTGTTCAGCGCGTGTGCGCGCCTCCGATGGGGTGAGCTTGACTTGGCGCATCCCGCGCTCTGCAGGCAAGTTGCCGGGCGACTCTTCGGGGAGCCGACGCACAATATCCCATACCTTACCATCAAGCGTGAGCGAGACGAGCCACTCGGTACGCTCCTGCGGGCGGAAAAAGCGGACACTCCAATAGTCTTGCCGCCGCAGTTGCTTCTCAAGCGATTGGTAGGCGTCTTCTTGGTCGATGTGGCGGGCGTAAGCGTGCGCGTCGTCGTCAGCTTCGGCTTCCACATACGCGACGATGGCTTGGTAGCCTTCGATGGGTGCCCCTATCCGCTGGAGGTACTCACGCGCCCGCTCAATGGCGGCAGCGCGGTCGATGGTGAGGGTGCGCAACGCCTCGCGCTTGTGCGGCTCATAATAGTAAGCATAATAGTAAGCATTGAGCGCAATCAGCCCTGCGCCGAAGGCGACCCACTCCCAGCGTTGCAGTGGGCGATAGGGCGCAACGCGCGGCTCGACAGGCGGAGGCGGCGGTGGGATGTCCATCGAAGGCGGATCCACCTCCTCCAGCGTGCGCAGACGCCCCGTCCGCACGCGCATAATCACCGCAGGCAGAAGCAGCAGCAACACGCCCAACCCCGTAACCAGTGCGGAAAGGCGCAGGTACGATGCGTCCATATTAAGGTAGGTGTATGCCGTCAGCAGGGCGTTGTAGGTGTAGTGCGCCGCCACTGGTGCAAGCAGCCCATACCGCTGCGCCAGCCAACAGAACGCCAAGCCGACAGGCAGCAGCTCCAAGCCGCGCACATAGGCAGGCTCCGTCGGATACCCCACATGCAAAAACGCCCAAAGCAGGCTGCTGAAGAACGCCGCAACCCAAAACCGCTTGAGAACCCGCCATAGTAGGTACAGCACGACGCCACGGTAGAACAGCTCCTCTTGCACAGCAGGCAGTAGCCCATAGAACAAGGGTTCCATAAACGGTAGGGGCGTCGCCACGCCGTTTGTGTAAGGCACATACAGGGGCGACCACACCCCAAGTTGGGAGCTGAGCTGGTAGACTGCACACACATACGCCAGATGCACACCTGCTGCCCCCAGACCGATAAGCAAGGCGCGTACCGCAGCGTCGGTTGTCCAAAAGCGCAGGGTCGTTATCTTCGCCAACGGAACCCCACCTAAGGGTCGCTCCCGATTGAGCCACTCCGCTGTCAGCGCGAATAGGAACCACACAAGAGCAATCCCGATTAGCGCGCCAATTGCTACCCGAAGCAGCCGTTCCGCCAAAAAGTTAATCTCAGGCACGGCTGGGTTATAAGTCACCCACCACAGCGGTGCGAAGTTAAGCGAGGTGAGCGTCCATACCCCTGCCAGCGTCAGCGCGATGCGCAGCGCGAACCGCCACCCCAGCGGCTGGCGACGCACAACCAACCAGACCACGAGCCCTATCGCAACTAATCGGAAAAGCGTGTCGAGGCTGCCAAAGATGTAGCCCAGGGTCGTGCGTAGGCTCTCGCGCTGGCGCTGCTCGAACGCCCACTTGTCGGGTGTATGCAACCAGTTAAGCGAATAGCCACTTACAGCATCGCCTGCAACGGATATGCTGAGGCGCAGTGTGGCTGGTGTTGGCGAATCGGCAGGGTATTTGCGCGTTCGATGCTCGTACACGAAGGTGTAGTCGCGTCGGTTTGGGCGCTGGTACTCGAAGGCATTGAGGGGCCGCCACGCGCGCAGGTCTACTTGGAGTTGCTCGCGCAGGAACTGTTCTGCAATTTGGCGCGCGGCATCGCGGGGCAGCGATGCACCTGGCATCTCTTCGGGAATCTGCACGCCCGCGCCGACGACCCTACCCGACGGGCTAACCCGCGCCCAGTAGCGGGTGCGCTCCCCTTCGCGCTTCCAGACGCCCTCGAAAAACCAAACACTTACCTGCTCGCGCATTACAGTATTCGCCTGCGCCAGCCCCAAAGTTTTCTCCAGGTAGAACTTGGCGTTGCTGTCCCAGGCAAACCTGACCGCGCTGCGCCAGTCGCTGAGATCTAAGTCGGGGCGGAGTTGGCGCAGGGCGTCGCGCCCGATTTGCTCGGCTTGGCGCGGCGTGATGGTGAGGTCAATACTCGCTTCGGGGAACACGCGCGGGTATGCCCACCAGGCAAACGCCATCCCGAACGCGCCTACCATTAGCCACCCAAGAACTGCCCGATGCTGCATAACGCCTATTAAATAATCGTTTACGCACGCAATTCCTGCCCTTCGGACAAGGGCGGAAAGCCCATCTGAGTGTCAGCAGTTGGGGGTGTAGCAGGAGGCAAAGTGAGGGAGGCATTTCTGGTCGGGCTGGCCACTTCGGCAATAATGGCGTGCTTTGCACGCCCCCAGCCCGTATGCCTATACGACAAAGCAGACTATCCAATCTCCAACGCTTCCAGTTTGCGTGCCTGCTCCTCTGCCAGCAGCGCATCGATAAACGGCTGCAGGTCGCCGTCCAGCACGCCCTGAATGTCGTGGATGGTCAGCCCGATCCGATGGTCGGTGATGCGCTGGTCGGGGAAGTTGTAGGTGCGGATCTTCTCGCTGCGTTCGCCCGTGCCGATTTGGGTGCGTCGCTGTTGGTCGCGCTCGGCGCGAATCCGCTCCTGCTCCATCTCGTACAGGCGCGTCCGCAAGATTCGCATCGCTCGCTCGCGGTTCTGCAGTTGCGACCGCTCGTCTTGGCAAACGACTACTAACCCCGTCGGCTTGTGCGTGATGCGCACGGCAGTTTCGTTTTTCTGCATGTGCTGCCCGCCTGGACCCGACGAGCGGAAGGTTTCGATGATTAGGTCTTGGGGGTTGATGACCACATCGACCTCCTCTGCTTCGGGCAGTACGGCAACGGTGGCGGTGGAGGTGTGGATGCGTCCGCCACTCTCGGTGACGGGCACGCGCTGCACCCGATGCACGCCTGATTCGTGCTTGAGCTGGCTGTATGCACCCTCGCCCTGAATACTGAGCACGATATACTTGTAGCCGCCCAAGTCGCTCGGTTCGGCGTCCATAACTTCGTATTTCCAGCCTTTGCGCTCGGCGAAGCGCATATACATTCGGGCAAGGTCGGCGGCAAACAGAGCGGCTTCCTCGCCCCCTGCAGCCGGGCGTATCTCCATGATGACATTTCGCTCGTCGTTTGGGTCGCGTGGCAGCAGGCGCGTGGTCAGCGCGCGCCCGTAGGCTTCGAGCTGTTTTTGGGCGGTTTCGCGCTCTTCGCGTGCCAGCGCGACGAGGTCGGGGTCTTCATCCGCTTCCAGAATCTGCTCTGCCTCGCGCAGTTGCGCCTCCGCCTGTTGGTAGCGCGTATAGAGGTCGTGCAGCTCGGTCAGCTCGGCGTGCTGCTTGCCCAGTCGTTGGAGGGCGCTGGGGTCGCTCAGCACGGCAGGATCTGCCAGTTGCGCTTCGATGTCAGGCAGTTTTGCAAGGGTCTCCGTGAGCTTCGTGCGCAGTTTTTCGGGCAGCATCGGAGGAAATTGTACCACACTGAGCGTTTTCCCCAGCGCGTCTGCCGTGCTCGTCAAGCTACCGCCTGCGGTTCGGTTGGCGGGGGGCAGGTCGCGCAGGCGGTTTGCGGGGTGAGGCAGGCACTGTCTCCTCTGCCAGCGTCTGGCGGAAGGTCGCTTGCACCTGCCACTCTGCCCATTCTTCGATAGGCTCCCACTCACGGACAGTCTGTGGGTCGTACTCGGCGCGGAGCTTAAGCTTCTCGTAGCCCGACGCCTGCACCAGCGAGCCGTCGGAGAGCGCGTAGTAGTAGTCGATCTCGCCCTTAATCGTGCCTGTGATTCTGCCGCGGGGGATGTTGCGGTCACGCAGGCGCGAAATTTCGATGAGTAGGTCGTCTAAGCGGATGTCGATTTCGGTATCGGTGATTTGCTTGACATGGAGCACAGGGCGCCCCTTTATTTCGGTTGTGCCAATCACGCGCACAGTGGCGGGATAGGTGTAGAGCGTTGCCTGCTCCAGCGAGAGTTTGCCCCCGCGCGTATCGATGAACGGCGTGGGATAGCGCACTTGCCACTCGTCGCCCTCGCGCACTGCACCGGGGGGCAGCGGCGCGAAGGGTCCAGGCACCACATTTAGACCGATCAGCTGCAGGAAAAACGACGGCGGTAGCAGGAAGTCTAATCCGGGCGAGCTGGGCTCTTCGCGTGGTTCGTCGTCTTTCTTCTCGCCGCGCTTGACCCGTTTCACCACGCGCGCAGCGTCATCCTCGCTGGGGAAGCCCGACGGGGTGACTTTGACAGTTTCAGTGTAGGGCGGCGGCAGCTCGGTCTCGGCGAAGTAGTCGATGCTCTGCTTAACATAGCGGGCGGAGACGCGCATGCGTGCTTGCCCGTTCTCCAACACCTGCAGCACTTCGGTATCGAAGCGCAGTTGGGCGTCGACCGCGATGGGCATGCTCTGTTCGAAGGTAGACGAACGCACATCGCCCCGCAAGGAGTAGACGGCGTTGAAGCGCTGTTTCTGCCCTGGCTCATACAGTCGGCGCACCACATAGCTGCGCATGCCCGCCTGCGTCCAAGCAGGTGCTGCACTCGCCCAGCAAACGACAAACAGTCCCCAAAGAAGCATCCATCGGCTCATGATCTCACCTATGCTTTGATTCGGTACGCCACGACCTGTTCCTACTGTGTACCTAAAACCGTGCGCAAGTGGGGTATACTTTTTGCGGGCGGCGCGGACGAGAGAAGAGTGGGATCGTGCCCACTCTTTTCTTTAACACCCGACACGCCCCCAAAGGGGGTATGCACGATGGTTTGCAACGAGATCGTGGAGATATTGAAGCAGTTGGAACGCGAGCGTGGGATACCCTACGCAGAATTGGTGGCGACTCTGGAAGGTGCGTTCGCGAATGCGTATCGCAAGCAGATGCACCTGCCTCATAGTGCGCGGGTGTACGCCAAATTCACGCCCGACCAGCCAGGCTGTTTCCGGATTTTTGTGGAGAAGGAGGTCGTCGGCGTCGTTACGGATGATAGTGTGCAGATTTCGCTGGAGGAGGCGCAGAAGTTGAACCCTGCGCTGGAAGTGGGTGACACAGTACAGATCGAGGCGTCTATCGAACAGTTCGGGCGCGTTGCTGTTCAGAACGCCTTCCAAGTGCTGACCCAGCGATTGCGAGAGTTGGAGCGCGAACACGCCTTGCGCGAGCTGAATGCCAGCATTGGCGATGTGATTACTGCGCGGATTGAACGCTTCGTCGGACCGAAGGTGCTCCTCTCGTATGGGCGCATTGAGGTGGTACTCCCCGAAAAGCACCAAAGCCCACGCGATACCTACGAGATTGGAGAGCCGCTGAAGGTGTTGGTGCTGGAGGTCAAAGCTCCGCCGACCGAGCGCGGACGCGAGCCACGCCTGCGCGACATGAAGGTCATCGCCTCGCGCACGGAGCCGTTGCTGGTAGCGCGCCTGTTAGCGCACGAGGTGCCCGAAATCGCCAGCGGCGATGTGGAAATCAAAGCCATCGCTCGCGAGCCGGGCGAGCGCACGAAGGTCGCTGTACATTCCAAAAACCCGCTCATCGACGCCGTCGGCGCCTGCTTGGGACAGCGCGGCATGCGCGTGCAAGCCATCACCAACGAACTGTTCGGTGAGCACATCGATATTATTGAGTGGAGTAGCGACCCAGCACAGTTTATTCGTGACGCGCTGAGCCCCGCACGGGTGAACCGCGTGATTTTGGACGCGGCGAAAAAGAGCGCACTGGTGGTCGTGCCCAACAACCAGCTGCGTCAGGCGGTAGGGCGCGGCGGCGTGAATGTGCGCTTAGCCGAGCAACTCACGGGCTGGAGCCTCGAAGTGCGCTCGGAGGAGGAGATTGCCAAAGCTGAGAAAGAGAAGTCCGCATGACCCGATACGGCGGTGCGCTGCGTGTCGGCGCGCCGCCCCCAAGTCCAGCCTCCTGCGCTTCACGCGCGATCCTCACACTCACCAAGTCGCCTTTGACCCCAACCAGCGCATGGCGGGGCGCGGCGCGTACCTATGCCCCAGCGCGGCGTGCTTCCAAACTGCCCGCAAGCGCAACAGCCTCGCCCGCGCCTTGAAAACACCTGTAGACCCCAGCGTGCTGGATGCGGCGCAGGCGCACATACTGCCTACAGAATAGGCTCCATATCGCGCCAGTTCGCGCCGACTTTGGCATCCACTGTAAGCGGCACGCGCAGCGGGTACGCCGACTCCATCTCCGTGCGCACGGCTTCAGCGACCGCAGCAACGCGCTCAGGCACATCGGGCGTCTCCAGCAGCAGTTCGTCGTGGACTTGCAGCAGCATTCGCGCTTTAGGCTCCAGCGCGGGCAACCGCCGATGCACCCGTATCATTGCGAGCTTCATGATGTCGGCGGCTGTGCCTTGAAATGGCATGTTAATCGCGGCGCGTTCGGCAGCCAGCCGCTCGTTGCGGTTCGCGCTGCGCAGTTCGGGGATGTCGCGCTTGCGCCCCAGCAGCGTGCGCACATAGCCCTTGGCGCGCGCCTCCTCCAAAATCGCCTGCGTGAACGCCTTAATCTGCGGGAACCGCTGGAAGTATTGCTCGATAATCTGCCTCGCCTCGCCGACGCTAATGCCCAGCTCCTGCGACAGCCCGTAGTCGCTCATCCCGTACAGCACGGCGTAGTTGACCGTCTTGGCGCGGCGGCGCAGCTCCTTGTCCACCTGCTCTGGGGGCACGCCGAACAGAATCGATGCCGTTGCGGTATGGATGTCCTCGCCGCGCTCGAACGCCTCCACCAGCACTGGGTCGCCCGACATGTGCGCCAAGATGCGCAGCTCGATCTGCGAGTAGTCCAGCGACAGGAGCAGGTAGCCCGTGTCAGCGACAAACGCGCGACGGATTTCGCGTCCAATCTCGGTGCGAATCGGGATGTTCTGCAGGTTCGGCTCGCTGCTGGAGAGGCGCCCTGTGGCGGTCACGGTCTGGTTCAGCTTCGTGTGGATGCGCCCTGTGAGCGGGTTGATGAGCTTGGGCAGCGCGTCGGCGTAGGTGGAGCGCAGCTTGCTTAGCTCGCGATACTTGACAATCAGCGCGGCGATGGGATGCTCCGCCGCGAGCGTCTGCAGCACCTCCGCATCGGTCGAGTAGCCTGTTTTGGTCTTTTTGACGACGGGCAGCCCCAGCTTCTCGAACAGAATCGCGCCGAGCTGCTTGGGCGAGCCGATATTGAACTCCTCGCCTGCGAGCGTGTAGATGTCTTGCGCCACGGCGTTTATTTCGGCTTCCAGGCGCACGGAGAGTTCCTGCAGGTAGGGCGCGTCGACGCGGACGCCGTGCCACTCCATCTCGGCGAGGACGGGCGCGAGGGGCAGCTCGATGGTGTCCAACACCTGCAGCGTCTCCTCGCGCTGCAAAATCTCGCGCAGGCGGGGCTGGAGCATCAGCAGCGCGCAGGCTTCGGCAGCAGGGCGCGCGTTGGGATCGTCGGGCAGGCGCAGGCGCAGCACATCCTCACAGAGCCAGTCGAGCGTGTAGGTGGCACGGCTGGGCTGCCACAGGTACGCCGCCAGCAGCGCGTCGAAGTCCGCAGGGCGCGCGTCGATGCCCGCCCCGCGCAGCAGCAAGCACTCGGTCTTGAGATCCCACACGGCGCGTACTCGCTTGGGGTCGTTCAGCAGGCGCGTCAGCGGCTCAGGCAAAAACAGGCTGCCGCCGAGTTCCAGCCACACGGCGCGGTCGGACGCAACGGCGAGCGCGACCCCGTACAGCGTCGCATCGCGCAGGCGGTTCAACGCGCCTATAAAGCGCACGCCCACAGGCGCATCGCCCTCCAGCAGGCGTGCGAGCGTCGCCTCGTCGGGGTTGCGCACAATGTGGGGCTGCAGCGTCTCGTAGACCGACTCTACCGTAGCGGGCGCGCTCCCGAACCGCTCCACCAGCGCGGGCAGCCGCCTCAGAATCGAGCGGAACTCGTACTCTTCCAGCACGCGATGCAGCGCCTGCACGCGCTCTGGCGTGAGTTCGAAGCGCGGGATTTCGTCAATCGGCAGCGGCGCGTTGTCCAAGATGGTCGCCAGCATGCGGCTTTGGCGGATTTGGTCGGCATACTGGCGCAGCGTCTCGCGCAGCTTTTCGTTCTCAACCTGCTCCAGGTTCGCCAGCAGGTTCTCCACACTACCGAACTGCTGCAGGAGCTTGACGGCGGTTTTTTCGCCGACGCCGGGCACGCCGGGGATATTGTCCGACGGGTCGCCTGCTAAGGCTTTGAAGTCCACAATCTGCGCGGGGGTCAGCCCGTACTTTTGCAGCACGGCGTCGGCGTCGAAGATTTGCAGTTCCGAGACGCCGCGTTGCGGGGCGCACACGCGCACATGCTCGTTGATGAGTTGCAGTTGGTCGCGGTCGCCTGTGAAGATGAGCGCGTCGTAGCCGTGTTCGACGGCGTAGCGAGCGAGCGCGCCCACCAGGTCGTCCGCTTCGAAGCCCTCCTCGCTGAGCGTTGGGATGCCCATCGCTTCCAGCAGGCGGCGCGTCATCTCCACCTGCGGGCGGAACGCTTCGGGCGTCTCGCGGCGGTGCGCTTTGTATTCCGTGAATGCCTCGTGGCGGAAGGTAGGCGCAGGTGCGTCGAAGACGACCACCAATGCGTCGGGCTGTACCTGCTCCAGCAGCGCAAGCAGCATGTTCGTGAAGGCGTAGACGGCGTTGGTCGGTCTGCCGTCGGAGGTGGTCAGCGGGCGCGTCGCATAAAAGCCCCGATAGAGCAGGCTGTGCCCGTCAATGATTGCCAGCGTCGGGCGGCGTTCGGCTTGGGTCATCGGCATGGGATTGTACCTGAGCCGTCCACGCGGGCAAGGCAACCGTGAAGCGCGTGCCGACACCGACCTCGCTCTCAACCGTGATGAAGCCCTTGTTCTGCCGCACGATGCCGTACACCGTCGCCAGCCCCAGCCCCGTATTGCCTACGCCTTTGGTGCTGAAAAACGGCTCGAAGATGCGCTCGCGAATCTCCGCGGGGATGCCCTCGCCTGTGTCTTCCACAACCAAGCAGACGCACTCGCCGTGCGGCAGCTCCTCGTCTTCGGGAGCAGGCAGTTGCTCTTTCGTGTAGGTACAACGAGTGGTTGCAATTGTCAGTGTGCCGCCGCCTTTATTTTGCATGGCGTCGCGGGCGTTCAACGCGAGGTTCATCACCACCTGCTCGAGCTGCGCGGGATCCATAAAGACCGTGTTCTCGGCTTCAGTCAGGTTGAGTTGCAGGCGGATGTTCTCACCGAGGCTGCGCTGCAGCAGGGGGAGCAGGTCTTGGATAACGGCGTTCACGCTGATGGGGCGAGGCTGGGTGAGCTGCTTGCGGGCGAAACCGAGCAGCTGGCGCACGAGGTTCGCCGCGCGCATGCTCGCCTGCACAATCCGCTCCAAGTCCTGCTGGGCGGGGTGGTCTTTAGGGAGGCGTCCCTGCGCCAGCTCCGCAAAGCCCAAGATTGCCGTGAGCAGATTGTTGAAGTCGTGCGCGACGCCGCCTGCCAGTCGCCCGATGCTCTCCAGTTTCTCGGCTTGGAACAGGCGTCGCTCCAACGCCTTGCGCTCCGTGATGTCGATGTCAGCGCAGATGAAGCGCGTCTGCCCTTCGTACTCGATGGGGAAAAGGGAAGATAGGATGACGCGACGCTCGCCGTTGGCGGTAGTGATTTCCCACTCCTTCAGTGGTGCGGGCTTCCCCGATGTGCGCACTTGTTGTAGGAGTTGTAAAAACTCTGCCTGCTCATCTGGGGTGAAAATCAGCGCGTCGAGCGTCTTGCCGACGGCTTCTTGCGCCGCGTAGCCATAGAGCTGCTCCGAGGCGCGGTTCCAAAATAGCACGCGCCCCTGCTCATCGTACATTTGCATTGCGAGCGAGGGCGCGTTTTCCAAAATGTTGCGTACCTGTTGATATGCCTGCTCCAGCTCGCGGCGCGACTGCTCCAGTTGGTAGGCGTACTCGCGCTGTTTGGTGACCGACACGGCAAGTGTCATCAGCGTGCCGAAGCTGATTGCCAGAAATAGCCACCCGAAGAAAGCGTCCCGAAACTCTAAGGGTTGCGCGTCGTCCCAGCCTTTCGCGAAGGTCGCCAACAGGAGCGCGGCGGACAGCGTCAGCAGAGTCGCGCCGCGCTGCTGATACAGAAACGCGCCCAGCACCATCGGCGGTAACAACAGCGCCAGCGACGGCGCAGGCAACAGACGAACCGCCCGCAGGTAGAACGAGAGCCATGCCGCAAGCCCCACCAGAAACACCATACCGATGAGCGCAAGCCCATCGCGCGTGCGCAGTTGCCAGTTATCCCACCACACCAGCAGGAAACTGCCTATCAGCAGGTAGCCAAGCCAGTCGCCCATCCAGCGATACACAGCAGTGATTAGCCAACGCTCTTCAGGGATAACCCCGTAGGCTACCCGCAGCAGCACATTCGGTAGGTTAATCATCCCTCCTACCAGGATACCAATCAAGGCGAACTTGAAAATGTCGGGCAGGGTGTTCAGTTGTGGGGGCACTTGCCAGCGGCGCAGGATCGCAACTCCCGCAGCCGTTGCGGCGCACACCACAAGAGCGCTCAGCAGTGCGAGGTCCCACCGTCCCCAGCGTTCCCAGACCAACAAGGCAACCCCAAGCGCCGTGCCCAGCAAACCAACGCGGTAGCCCCACCAGTAGGTCAGCCCCACAGCGACGCCCGCAGGCAACCACAGCAGGCTGCTCCCGTCTTCCAGCACCGCCGCTTGCAAGCTCACCCGCGCCAGCAGCACATACGCCACTGCCGTGAACGCTATCCGCGCGAGGAGAACCGCCAATGACTCCCGCCCCTGCGTCATACAGTGTTGCTCCTGCGCTCTAATTATGCAGCTCGGGGCGCAATTCCTGCAACAAAATCTCGCGGATGCGCACGGCGGCGCGTCCGTCGCCGTAGGGGTTCACCGCGCGCGCCATCTGCGCGTAGGCGTCGGGGTCGGTCAGCAGGCGCGCGGTCTCCTGCACAATCCGCGCAGGGTCTGTGCCCACCAGTTTGGCTGCGCCCGCCGCCACGCCTTCGGGACGCTCGGTCGTCTCGCGCAGCACCAGAATCGGCTTGCCAAACGCGGGCGCCTCCTCCTGCACGCCGCCCGAGTCGGTCAGAATCACATCGGCGCGGCGCATCGCGTGCACGAACGGCGCGTAGTCCAGCGGCTCGGTCAGTACCGCGCGCGGGTGGTCGCCCAGAATCGGCACAAGGCTCTGGCGCACAATCGGGTTGCGATGCATCGGCGCCAACAGCAGCAGGTCATCGAACTGCTCCAGCAACTCGCGTGCGGCGCGGGCAATCGCTGTCATCGGCTCGCCCCAGTTCTCGCGGCGGTGGGTGGTTAGCAGCAGCACTCTGCCCGTGTGAGTCAGCACGCGCTGCAGGGCGGGGTCGACGCACTTCAGCGGCTGCATAGCCACCCACTGCACGGCGTCGATGCCCGTGTTGCCCGTGACCCAGATGCGCGCGGCGGGTATCCCCTCGCGCAGCAGGTTCTGGCGGGCGGTTTCGGTCGGTGCGAAGTGGAACTCGGCAATCGGCGCGGTGAGCCGACGGTTCATCTCTTCGGGGAACGGCTGGTACTTGTCGTAGGTGCGCAGCCCCGCCTCTACATGCCCGAACGGGATTTTGTGATAGAACGCCGCCAGCGCGGCGACGAAGGTGGTGGTCGTGTCCCCCTGCGCCAGCACGACCTCGGCGGGCGTCTCGCGCAGCACTCTGTCCAGCCCCTCCAGCGTGCGCAGGGTAATCTCGGTCAGCGTCTGGTGGGGGGTCATGATGTTCAAGTCCACATCGGGCGTCAGGTCAAACAGGCGCAGCACTTGGTCGAGCATCTCGCGATGCTGCCCTGTGGCAACAAGGCGCACGACGAAAGCGGGATGTTCGCGCAGCGCACGCACCACGGGCGCCATCTTGATGGCGTCGGGGCGCGTGCCGCACACGGCAAGCACGCTAATCGGGCGACTCATGCGGTTCAAGTGTACCCACTTAAAACTGCGGGCGGCGTCCCATCGCCGAGACGCCGCCTGCCCCTCCCACGCAAGGAATGCTGTGCCTACTTCAACTGGAACAGGCTATGCGACGCTTTGAGCAGTTCGTCTGCTCGCTGCAAGAACAGCTCCGACTCCTCCAGCGTCATGTTCAGGCGGTTCAGCACGCGCGTATCGAACGGCTCTTGGGGCGCTTCAGGGTTCATCTGGTAGCCGAGTTGGTTCGCGCAGTAGTCGGCGTATTCGATGAGCGCGCATGCGGGGTCATCCACCTCCAGCGATTGGTGGTGGTAGCGGATCATCTGGGCGATGTGGGTGGGCAGTTTCCAGCGTTCCACCAGCAGCGCACCGACCTCCTCGTGCGTGAAGCCGAACAGTTCGCGCTCCGCCTCATGCACGGGTTTGCCCTGATGATGCACCATGTCGTGCAGTTCGCCCATCCAGTTGGTCAGCGCGGCGCTGATGACCAGTTTGCCGACATCGTGCAGCAGCCCTGCGGTGAACGCCTCGTTGCGCACGCGGGCATCGAACTGCCGCGCGCCCATCTGGGTAATCAGCCCCACCGCCAGCGAGTGCGTCCACATCCCGCTCACATGGGGCGTGTAGCCAATCAAGGCGCGCTGGAACAGCGGGTAGGTCGCCGCGATCAAGGCGAGGTTCTTGACCGTGTTCATCCCCAGCACCACCACCGCCTCCTCGATGGTCGCGACTTGGCGACTCATCCCATAGTAGGCGGAGTTGGCGATTCGCAGCACGCGCGCGGCGAAGCCCTGATCCTTGCTAATCTCCTGCGCCACCTGCTGCGCATGTACATTCGGGTCGTCCACCATCTGGTACACCTGCATCACGACCGCAGGCAGGCTGGGCAAGTCCTGCGTGCGGGCAATCAGTTCCTCCGCCGATTGGAAACTCCGAGTAAGTGTCGTTGGCATAGCAGTCCTCCGCACGGGAGTCTTTCCACATCGGGAGGGCGATTTCACATCGGGTACACTTATGGCTGATGCGCCAGCGTGTGGCTTATCGGTTCGCGTTTGAGGCGTCGCACTTTTACCGCCTGCCGCACCTCAGCGACGAGGAAAACGCGCATCTGTTTGGTAAGGCGTCGCGCCATCACGGGCACAACTACCAAGTGGAGGTCGTCTACCGCCTCACGCCGCAGACGCCACTCGCCGCGCTGGAGACGCTTGCGCACGCCACGCGCCAACGCATCGACGCGCAGTTCGACCACCGCTGCATCAACTTGGAGCATCCCGCCTTCCAGGCGCAGCTGCCCACCACCGAGAACCTCGCGGTCTACCTGTGGCGCGACCTGCGCGAGGGGCTGAACGCGCCTATCGAAGAGGTCAGCGTCCACGAATCGGAGACGCTTGCTTCTGCCTACGCGGGCGAGCAGGCGACCGACTCGGAGGGCATCGCGCGCCCTGTCGTGACGATGACACGCTTGTATATCTTCTCCGCCGCGCATCGGCTGTATAACCCCCAACTCAGCGACGAGGAAAACCGTGCGATTTACGGCAAGTGTGCCAACCCCTACGGGCACGGGCACGACTATCGGCTCGAAATCACGGTCAGGGGCGTCCCCGATCCCATCACGGGCATGGTGATGAACCTCACGGAACTGGACGCGCTGGTGCAAGCGGAAGTGTTGCGCCACTTAGACCACAAGTATCTGAACGAGGAGACCCCGCCGTTTGACCATATCCCGCCCACCTCGGAGAACCTCGTCGCGTTCATCGTAGAGCGGCTGACCCCGCATCTGCAGGGCAACGCGCGCCTGTATCGCGTGCGCCTGTGGGAGACCCCGCGCAGCTATTTCGAGTGGCAGGCGGAGCCATAAGGCAGGATTCCCCGCCCGCTGACCGAATCTATAGAGCGCCATGCAGACGCTACTGAGTTGGAGTGTTTCGGGGCTTGCGTTGGCGCTGATGCTGGCAGGCGCGGGGCGCATCACATGGAACGCGCCCAAGTCGCCCGCTGCCGACCTGCCCAAAGTGCGCGGCGACTGCCAAAGCTGCCACCCGAACGAGGCGAAAGACTGGGCAGAATCGCGCCACGCCGCCGCATGGGAAAGCGAATCGTTCGCCCAGACCTCGCGCAACCGCACGCTGAAGATGTGCCTGCCCTGCCACGCGCCTGAGCCGATTCTGGTCAAGGGCTTCGGCGAGCATCCCGCCCTGCGCGAGGACGAACGCCCGCACGGAATCGACTGCATCAGCTGCCATCAAGACGCCAACAACGCCTACCACGGCACACTCGGCACGAAGACCGACGCGCACGCCACCGTCAAAAACGAGAAGTTCGGTACGGTGGACATGTGCGCCACCTGCCACGAAATCTTCGGCACGGTGGACTGGTACAAACAAAGCGAGTGGGGCAAAGACCCCAACGGCTGCGTCAACTGCCACATGCCCGTCGTGGAGCGACCGATTGCCACAGGCGACGGTTTGCCCGCCCGCAAGGCGCGCGTGCATAAGTTCGAAGGCGCGACCCCCGCGATGTTCCAGAAGGGTGTCAAGATGAGCCACGAGCGACGCGACGACTACCTGCAAATCAAGATGGAGAGCGTCGAGGTCGGGCACACCGTGCCGACGGGACCCGAATATGTGGTGGTGATTGTGGAGGCGCGCTTTATGAACGGCGAGCAGGAGGTCGGCAAGCACCAGACGCTGCTGGCGGATAATGTCGCCATCGACGGCAACGACACGCGCCTCAAGCCGGGCGAGCGGCGGGTCATCCGCGCGCCCATCCCCGACGGCGCGAAGGAAGCCATCGTGCGCGTGCTGCACAAGCGCAACCGCGACTGGGGAGACGACAAGGCGCGCGTGCTGTACGAGGCGAAAGTCGCGCTATGAGGCGAGCCTGCCTACTGACGCTGGCGTGGGCGATACTAAGCCTTGCCTACGCCGACCGCCTCATCGAAATCCCGACGGGACGCCTGATTTACCCCGAACGGCTGACCCTGGAGGCGGGCTTCCTGACGGGCAGCCCGAAGCGCGAACGCGCGTTGGTGAGCCTGCGCATCGGCGGGCTGCTGGAACTGCAAGGGGCGCGCACAGGCTTCGAGAACCGCCTCGAACTCTACGGCGTCCAATACAGCCTCTACCCAGAGATTCCGGGCTACGCGCCTGGCGTCTCGGTGGGCGTGACAGATGTGTTCAACCGCTCCCTGCAGGGCAGAGGCTACTACCTAGCGATTTCGTATGGCATCGCCGCGCTGGGCAAAACGCCGTTAGACCACGACCTGCGCGTGCATCTTGGCTTCGGCTGGGAGGGCATGCCGAGCTTTTTCATCGGCTTCGATGTGCCCCTGACGAACCAACTCTTTCTGCGGGCGGAGCATACGGGCGAACGTATCAACGCCGCGCTGGCATGGCGACCGAACAACCAGATTGAACTGCGCGGCGCGGTGATTCGCGACCGCACCAGTTGGAGTATCATGATACGGCTGTGGGAGGAGTAAGTGCAGCTGACCGAAACGCGCTGGGTGGAGCTTGCGCCTGTGTCGGGCTGGGCGCGCTGGAGCCACGCGCTGCTGCTGCTGGGCGTGCTGGTGATGGTGGCGGTCGGGCTGTACCTGACGCCTGACCCTGCGGGGCACGGTACGCACCAGCAGTTGGGGCTGCCTCCCTGCACGATTTACTACCTCACGGGACGCCCCTGCCCCTCGTGCGGGCTGACCACCAGCGTAAGCGCGATTCTGCACGGGCAGTTTGGGCTGGCGTGGCGGGCGAACCCGATGGGGTTCGTGATTGTCGCGGCAGCGGTGGTCGTCGCCCTCAACAGCATGTTTGCGCTGCTATGGGGACGCAGCGTGCGCATCGAGAACACGCGCTTCACCTTGCTGTTGCTCGCGCTGCTGGCGCTGTGGTTGCTGCACGGGGCGGTGCGGTTCGCGCTTCATCCATGAACCCGCCATCGCCCGAACCGCTCCCACGGCGAGGGGAAGCGCACGCCGCCGTCAGACGCGCCCGCGCGCGGAGCCTGCGCACGGGTCAGCGGCTCCAGCAGCGCAAGCGCAATCAACACAGGCTCTGGCGGTGAGGTGTCCACGCGCGAGACCCTATGCTCCGCAAGGAACCCTGTGTGCAACTCACCCGCTTGGAACGCAGGGTGTTGCAACAGGTCAATCAGGAAGGCTTGGTTCGTGCGCACGCCCAACGCGACGGTCTGCTCCAGCGCGCTCACGAGGCGGCGAATCGCGCTCGGTCGGTCAGACGCGTGCGCGATTACCTTGGCGATCATCGGGTCGTAGTGCGGAGTGATGACCGCGCCTGTCTCCACGCCCGAATCGAAGCGCACGCCTGGCAGGTGGGGCTGCGCGTAGGCGAGCAGCGTGCCCAGCGCGGGCGCGAAGTCGTTGTCGGGGTCTTCGGCGTACAGCCGCGCTTCGATGGCGTGCCCACGCGGTGGGGGCGTCTCCAGCGTCAGCCGCTCGCCCGCTGCGATGCGCAGCTGCCAGTGCACCAAGTCCACGCCCGTGACCATCTCGGTGACGGGGTGTTCCACCTGCAGGCGGGTGTTCACCTCCAGAAAGTAGAACCGTTCGCCGTCGGGGGTCGCTTCGTACAGGAACTCCACCGTGCCCGCGTTGGTGTAGCCGACGGTCTCGGCGAGGCGCACGGCGGCGTCGCAAATCATCGCGCGTGTTTCGGGGCTGAGCGCGGGTGAGGGGCTTTCTTCGATAATCTTCTGGTGGCGTCGCTGGATGGAGCATTCGCGCTCGTGCAGGTGTATCACGCGCCCGTGTTGGTCGGCGAGGATTTGCACTTCAATGTGGCGCGGTCGGGCGAGGTAGCGTTCGAGCATCAGGCGCGGGTCGCCGAAGGCGTTCTGCGCTTCGCGCGCCGCGCTCTCGGCAGCCTCAAGAAAGGCGTCGGGCGACTCAACGACACGCATGCCCTTGCCCCCGCCGCCAGCCACCGCCTTGAGCAGCACGGGAAAACCGAGCCGCTGCGCCTCCCTGAGCAACTCATCAGGCGTCGCGGCATGCGGGGGATTGTAACCCGGCACGGTAGGTATGCCTGCGCGTTCGGCGGCGCGCTTCGCCTCACCCTTGTCGCCCAGCAGCCGTATCACCTCTGGGCGCGGACCGATGAAGGCGATCCCCGCCTGCGCGCACGCCTGCGCAAATTCGGGATTTTCGGAGAGGAACCCATAGCCAGGGTGTATCGCCTCCGCGCCCGCGCGTTGGGCGACCTCCAAGATGCGCGGGATGTTGAGATAGCTCTCAGAGGCAGGCGCGCCGCCCAGCAGGTACGCCTCGTCCGCCTCGCGCACGAACGGCGCGCCCGCATCCGCCTCCGAGTAGACCGCGACGCTCCGTATGCCCAGCTCGCGACACGCCTGGATAATGCGCCGCGCGATCTCGCCCCGATTCGCCACCAGCACCTTGCGGAACATCGGGGCGAGTATACCCTGCCTATGGCGCTTGTTGACAGGAAGGTCCGTACATCGTCGACTCAGGAAACGGTACCTTTGGGCAGAAGTAGTGCTTGGGCACGGTATCGCGGCACAGCCCGATGCGCGACTCCTGCGCCGTGTGGCGTGCGCGGATCCATTTGGAATGCCCGTCGAAGAACTGGAAGTTCGCGCCGCCGTTGTGCTTGATGGATGGGCAATCTACGAACTGGTTGCCCGCCAGCGCGAAGAAGTAGCCGTCGTTGAGCGTCTCGCCCTCGTCAATCAAGTGTACGAACTCGGCTGGGCGCTCCACCACAGGCTCGGGAATGTACCCAGCCACAGCGTTCATCGAGTAGCTAAGCTTTTTCTCCTGGCCGCGCCGATCGGAGGGGCAAATGTAGATGTCGGGATTTTTCACATAAGGGTAGATGACCCCCTTCGTCACATGCCCATACAGTAGCCAGATACCGCTTACGGGGGAGTCGGGGTCAGTTATTCGGATCAGCACAGGGAAGCATGGCACCCATTGAGCGTCCAAGCGCGAGATGAAGCCTGTCATCCAGCTGGGCCACTCCGGTTGAAACCACTGCCCAGGACAGTGCCCGCCGTCGCCCGGACCAGGGTTTCTTCCATCCCAGTCGGCGCGGTACATCACAAACGCCGTTCCCAACTGGCGCAGGTTCGACAAACAGGTCGTCTGGCGCGCTTTCTCGCGCGCCTGCGCAAACACCGGAAACAGTATCGCCGCCAGAATCGCGATAATCGCGATGACCACCAGCAACTCGATTAGCGTAAAGGCTCGCGTTCGCATCAGTGCCTCCTTGTATGGGTAATTATAGCCCAATTTTTTCGTAAGCGGCGCGGGATTCCTGCCAATTATCCACACCCGAACGACGCGCCGCAGTGGAGGCACTGGCAGCACGCGCTTTGCCGTGTAGCGGTATAATACCAGTAGGTGGATAGCCATGCCAAATGTGCTTGAGGGGACCCTTGAGGAGATTGTGAAGCAACACCCTGAGCTGTCTGGTAAGCGAGTGCGGATATATGTGCTGGATTCGGAGGAGTCAGCAACGAATCTGCGCGACTTCCTGGGCGAATGGGTGGGGATTATCCGAGTGCCCCCCGTAATCCAAGCCAGCGAAGTTAAGCGTGTCTTTGAGGAGTCGCTTCAGGAAAAGTTTGGCGTCCCTTCAGAACGATGATTATCACCGACTCCAGCGCGCTCATAGCATTACTGAACGCCGAAGACCCTGCGCATGCGCGCTGTGCAGAGGCACTTCAGTTTCTCCCAGCACAACCCCTATTGATAACTGTGCCCAGTCTCGTGGAGGCGATGTATTTTCTGGGGAAGCTTGGCGGCTTTGCGCTCCAGAGTCACCTCTGGACGCTCTGGACGCACGGCAAGATAGCCATCCACTGCCCCTCCGATGCAGAATTGCGACGGATGCGTGCGCTTATGGAGAAGTACGCGGACATCCCGATGGATTTGGCGGATGCCTCCATCGTGGCGGCTGCAGAATCGCTCAATTTGGATACGGTGTTCACTCTCGATTCCGATTTCCATGTGTATCGCTTGTACGACAAGCGTCCGTTTAATGTGATTCCCTGACGCCCAGATTCCGAAGCGCGTCATCCACACCCGAACGACGCGCCGCAGTGGAGGCACTGGTAGCACGCGCCTGCACGGGTCATCATCATCCCGCAGGTAGGGCAGGGCGGCGCATCCTGCTGCAGCCTAATGAGTTTCGACCAGTCCGTGGTCAATGCGCCCTGCCCGTGGGGAGAGACCGTTGCGCCTGTGCCGCCTTGCACGCCCGCTTCCAGAGGTGGCGACTCAGTGGCGACCCCGTTCTCGTGCAAAGGTTCGGGGGGCTGCGGCGGCTCCTGAAGGAATTTGGAGGCAAGCCAGCGGAAGATGTAGTCCACAATCGAAGTCGCAATCGGAATCTGCGGGTTGTTCGTGAAACCGCTGGGCTGGAAGCGCGTGTAGGAGAACTTCTCGACCAGTTTTTCCAGCGGCACGCCGTACTGCAGCGCAAGCGATATAGCGGTCGCGAAGGCGTCCATCAGCCCCGAAATGACCGAGCCTTCCTTCGCCATCGTCAGGAAAATCTCGCCGGGCGTGCCATCCTCGTACATGCCAACCGTGATGTAGCCCTCGTGCCCTGCAATGCTGAACTTGTGGGTGATGCTTTTGCGTTCGTCAGGCAGGCGTCGGCGCACAGGCTGACCTACAGGCGCAGCCTGCGCGTCGGGCTTCTTGGTGGACAGCGGCTGCGTGCGCTTGCTGCCGTCGCGGTAGATGGCAATCGCTTTCAGCCCCAACTTCCACGCCTGCATGTAAATCTGCTCGATGTCTTCGGGCGTGGCGTCGTGGGGCAGGTTCACCGTCTTGGAAATCGCGCCGCTCAGGAACGGCTGCACTGCCGCCATCATCTTCACATGTGCCATTGGCGCGAGGCTGCGCGTGCCTTTGGCGGGGCGGAACGCGCAGTCAAACACGGGCAGGTGTTCCGCCTTCAGGTACGGCGCGCCCTCAATCGTGTCGTTCTCGTCGATGTAGCGCAGAATCGCCTCAATCTCCTCGCTGGTGTAGCCCAGTTGCTGCAGGGCAAGCGGCACGGTGGTGTTCACAATCTTCAGCACCCCGCCGCCGACCAGCGTCTTGTATTTCACCAGAGCGATGTCGGGTTCGATGCCCGTCGTGTCACAGTCCATCAGAAAACTGATGGTGCCTGTGGGCGCAAGCACCGTCACCTGCGCGTTGCGGTAGCCGTACCGCTCGCCGAGTTCAAGCATCTCGGCGTACAGGTCGCGCGCCTCCTGCAGCAGGTCAGCAGGCACGAGGTCGGCGGGGATTTGGTTCAGCGCGTCGGCGTGCATGCGCATCACTTCCAGCATCGGCGCGCGGTTCAACTCGAAGGCAGGGAAGGGGTTGCCACAGTCGCGGGCGATGATTGCCGACTGGCGGTACGCTTCGCCGTGCATAAGCGCAGTGATGAGCGCGGCGTAGGCGCGTCCTGCGTCGCTATCATACGGCAGCCCCAGCGACATCAGCAGCGCGCCCAAGTTCGCATAGCCCAGCCCCAGCGGACGGAAGTTGTGGCTGTTATCGGCAATCTTCTCCGTCGGGTACGCCGCGTTGTCGACGATGATCTCCTGCGCTGTGATGAAGATGCGCACCGCAGCGCGAAACGCGTCTGAATCGAAACGCCCGTCGGGGAGACGGAATTTCATCAGATTGAGGCTGGCGAGGTTGCAGGAGGTGTCGTTGAGGAAAACAAATTCCGAGCAGTTCGCGACCACCACCCCGTTTACGATGTAGGAATGGTGCAACGGCTCAGTCAGGTTGTAGGTCAGTTCGTAGCCATCGGGCACGCGCTCTACGAGATGGGCGTCCACGCGAACCTCGTAGAACTCGCGTTCGCGCAGCCACTGCTCCAGTACCTGCTGCTTGCTGGGGAGCGCGAAGCCAATATACTCACAGAATCGTTTGAGCGAGACTCCCGTGATACGCAGTTCGTAAGAGTTGCCATGCGAGTCATAGACCACCTGCTGCCCATCACGTTTGCGTGTGTAGCGGAAGCTTGGCTTTCGTGGAGGCTGGGTGTAGATACGACTCTGTATGCCGAACATCAGGAGTAGCTGCTGCACTTGCTGCAGGAGCGTCAACGACTTGCTTCCCAAGCCGACATACCGAGTGCCTTTCTTCTGGTCATCACGGGCACAGCCGTCAGCGGTAAACAGCCCGCGTAGGTAGGCAGCAACGATTTCTGGGGGCGCTTGAAAAATCGACTCAGGCACGCGCTTCTCGTGCGCTTTTGCGCGGGTCATTCCCAGTGATTCGAGGAAGCGACTGACAGCCGCACGCACAAAGCGCATCTGGACCGTGCCGTTGGCTTGCTGGCTCACATGAGGGCGCAGCCCGAACGACTCCAGAACGGCTCGATGACGCGGGAGCAGGTACTCTCGCTCTTCCTTGCCCCCGTAAATCCAGATGACCATCGGACTGGAGCGGACGAATGACCCGTCGCCTGTGAGATGTCCCAGTAGTTCAGCGAAGGCTGGCGACCACTCCGTCGGCAGGTTGAGGGGTGCGCGCCGTTCACCCTTGGCGCGCAGTCGCGCTCCGTCGGTAGTTGAGGGGAGCTGCCACGAGGCGTCCGTCGGCAGACATGGCGCGTCCACCACCAAAACCGAATCCTCAGGAGTCAGCTCGTCGGCGCGCACCATCCCACGATTGCGCGTGAAGAAACGATGATTCGGCGTGCAGCGCACCTCGATGCCGTTCGAGAAGCGCAGACGCAATACCTCGTGAACGCCCGTAATCATCCACTGCGTCGGCTCGCTCAAGCGGACGCCATCGTGCGGTTGCCCTGCCGTCTGGTTGTGCGTGTAGACAAGAAACGACTCGCCTGCGTTCACGCGCTCAATTAGCTCGCGAAATCGGATTAGCCCTTTGTTGGTGTAGACGAGGCTGTCGCCTGTGAAGCACGGGTTGCTCGCCTCAATCACGCCGCTGTTTTTGACCGTGTGCCAGCGATTGGTCGTGTCGTGGAACTGCAAGCCTGGGTCGCCGCACACCCACGCCGCTTCGGCGATTTTGCGGAACAGTTCGCGTGCGCGGTAAGTGCCCACCACCTCGCCTGTCGTGCGGGCGATTGTATGCCACTCGCCGTCCGCCTCCACCGCCCGCATAAACTCGTCCGTGACGCGCACGCTGTGGTTCGCGTTCTGGAAAAAGACCGAATCATACGCCCCGCCAGGCACATTGAAGCCAGGGTCGTAGCCTGCCTCAATCAGCGCCCACGCTTTTTGCTCCTCCTTCGCCTTGCACTCGATGAACTCCACGATGTCGGGGTGGTCGATGTTGAGGACGACCATTTTGGCGGCGCGTCGGGTTTTGCCCCCGCTTTTGATGACGCCCGCGAAGGCGTCGAAGCCTCGCATAAACGACACAGGTCCCGACGCGCGCCCTCCGCCCGACAGGTACTCTTGGGAACTGCGTAGCCGCGACAGGTTTGAACCCGACCCCGACCCGAACTTGAAAATCATCCCCTCGGTCTTGGCGAGTTCCAGAATCGACTCCATCGTATCGTCCACGGATACAATGAAACACGCTGAGGCTTGGGCGCGAGGCTCGATCCCGAGATTAAACCAGACGGGGCTGTTGAACGCGCCGTACTGGTGCAGCAGCAGGTACTTGAGTTCGTCGCGGAAGGCGTCGGCGTCTGCGTCGGTTGCAAAGTAGCGCATTTGCTTGCCCCATTCGGTGAGGGTGTCCACCACGCGCCCGATGACTTGCCGCACGCTTGTCTCGCGTTCAGGCGTGCCGAGTTGCCCGCGGAAGTATTTGGAGACCACCACATTTGTCGCCAGTTGGCTCCAGAAAGCGGGCACTTCCACATCATGTTGTTCGAACACCACGCGCCCACGCTCGTCGGTGATGACCGCCGAGCGTCGCTCCCACTCGATCTCATCGAACGGGTCTACGCCCGCGCGGGTGAAGTATCGCTCAATGGTCAGCCCTTTGCCGATGTTAATTGAGTCGAACTTCTCGCGGGGGATGTAGCCGTAGCGTTCGGCGGCGCTGCTGGGTTTAGGGCGGCTCGACTCATGCGCCTCCACGACAGCGCTGTTGCTCGTCAGCCCTGTCTCGGCCATGCTCTCGTGCGGGTGAGCCATCGCCGTCCTCCTGCCTATTGTTCGGTGCGCGAGGCGCGTTTCTGCTGGCGGGTCAGCATCTGCACCACGCGACTGAACTGCTGCGGGTCGTTGAACTCTTCGTAGACCGATGCGAAGCGCACATACGCGACAGGGTCGATCTGCAGCAGTTTGTCCATCACCATGCGTCCGATTTCGACGCTGCTGATTTCCGCCTCGTCGCGGTTCTGGATTTCCTGCTCAATTGCTTCGACGGCTCGCTCCAGCACCTCCATGCTCACGGGTCGCTTACGGCAGGCGACTACCATGCCCTGTAGAATTTTGTTGCGGTCGAAGGGCTCACGGCGCCCGTCCTTTTTGATGACCATCAGGGGGCGTTCCTCATAGCGTTCGAAGGTCGTGTAGCGTTTGCCGCAGCGCAAGCATTCGCGTCGCCGTCGGATGACCGCCCCGCCTTGTGAGGGGCGCGAGTCCACCACGTGGTCTTCGTCTACGCCACAGTATGGGCACCGCATCGTTTCGCCTCGCTTAGCCACATATTGCAGGGGAATCGCGTCGCGCCCTACATCTTGTGGCTGGGAATATTATAGCATATCTGCGCGCGTTTGTCAAGGGGTGGCGCGGGTGCTTGGGAATTGATTGGTGCGGTAACTCTGTGGAGCTGAGCAGAGGCGCAGCAATCACACCGACGCGAGACCTTTGCAAGCCACACCAAGTACGGGCATCGGAACGCGCCTACGCATGCCTGCCGCCTCGGGCGGGCGTGAACGCTCCACGAGAGTAGGCATTGCCACAGGGTACAATCATTCTCGATGGCGATTCGCGTCAGGTTGGGGCAGGACGAGGTGCAAGTTGAGCCAGGCGGCTCGGCGCAACTGCTGGCGGTCGTGCGCAACGAGGGCGACACGCCCGATCAGGTCGCGCTGGAGGTGGAAGGTATTGACGCCGAGTGGTGCGCCATTCCCATCCCGTCGTTTCGACTTGCGCCTGGCGAAGAGGTGCAGGAGCGGATTCTCATCCGCCCGCCGCGCAGCACCGAGAGCCGCGCGGGCACCTACCCGATTCTGGTGCGCGCTCGCTCGCTCGAAAACGGCGGCTCTGGCGTCGCGCAAGCCAGCATCACGATTCGCCCCTACAGCATGCTCACGCTGGAGATCGCGCCCAAGCGGGGGATTGCGTCCCCTTGGCGCAAGCGTGTCCCCTACGAACTCACTCTCGCCAACTACGGCAACACAGAGCAGACCGTGCAACTGTACGCCTCCGACCCCGAAGATGAGTTAGTGTTCGAGCTGGAGCGCGAGCGCGTGCCCCTGGCGCCTGGCGAGACACAGAGCGTGCTGGTCTACGCGCAGCCGCGGCAGATGCCGATTTTGGCAAACCCTACCGTGTACAGCTTCACGGCAACCGCGCGTAGCATCGAAGACCCCTTACGCTCGACCTCCGTGCAGGCGCAGCTGGAGCGGCGTGGGCTGATTAGCCCGCTCGTGCTGGGCTTTCTGGCAGTGTTGGGGCTGCTGCTTGCGTTGTGGGTGTATACGCGCCCGCTACCCGTCGAGATCGAAGAGTTCGTCGCGCAGCCCGCCCAAATCACTGCGGGCGAGACGACCACCCTTAGCTGGGTGGTGCGCAACGCCGAGAAGGTGCTGATTGAACCCGGTCTTGGCGAGTTCGACCCGAATCAGGTACGCTCGGTGCAGGTGCAGCCGCAGACGACCACGACCTACCGCCTAATCGCTCGCAACCGCTATGGCGAGCAGATGCGCGAGGTGGTCGTGATTGTGCAGAATGCGCCTGAACCCCCTGCACCCGTAATTGTCCGCTTCTACGCTGAACCACCTCAAATCAAGCGCGGCGAATCGGTGCTGCTGCGCTGGGAAGTGAAAAACGCCACCGAACTTATCCTTATCCCCCCAGGCGGGCAGAAGTTAGACCCCGCAATGCCTGGCTTCGAGCATCGCCCCTCGCGCACCACTGAGTACGAACTCATCGCACGAAATGCGGTTGGCAAGTCGGTTAGCAAGAAAATCAAGGTGGAAGTGATTGACCCCTCGCAAGCGCAGATTCTGAGCTTCACGGCGCAACCTGAGAAGATTGTCGCAGGCGAGAGCGTCACGCTGCGATGGGAACTCATGAACGCCGCTCGCGCCGAGATCGACAACGGCGTTGGGCGCATCGACCCCAAACAGGGTGAAATTACAGTGTCTCCCACAGCGACCACCACCTACACCCTCACCGCCTACGACGCCGAAGGACGCCCGGCGCAAGCGAAGGTGACCATCACCGTAGAGCCACGCACGGAACCCTCTGGCGAGACGCCTTGAGGTATAATCTGCTGACTACAACCCCATAGAGGAGGCAACCGATGGCGATAACCTATTCCATCAAGGCAGAACCACGCACTTTGTTAGGCAAGAAGGCGAAAAAACTGTTCCGACAGGGTTGGGTGCCTGGAGTGGTGTTCCGCTCCAACGGCGAGTCGATGCCCGTGCAGTTCGAGGAGCGCACGCTGGGGCGCGTGCTACGCCAAGCGGGTACAACGCACCTGATCGAGGTGGAGCTGAACGGTGAGCGGATCCCCACGCTGCTGCGTGAGGTAGACCGCGAGCCGATTACCACGCGCATCCGCCATGTGAGCTTATGGGCGATGGCGATGGACGAACCCATAGAGACCGAAGTACCGATTGTGCTGGAGGGCGAGTCGCTTGCGCTCAAGGCGGGCGGCGTGCTAGTTCATCCTGTGGAGAAACTGCGGGTCAAGTGTCTGCCCACGCAGATCCCCGAAGCGATTCATGTGGATATCTCTCCCCTGGAGAGTTTCGGCGATTCGATTCACCTGCGCGACATTCGGTTGCCTGAGGGCGTGCAGGCGTTAGATGACCCCGACACGACTATTGCGTCGGTCGTTGCGCCGAAAGCTGAGGTGGAGGAAGAGGAAGCCGCTGAAGCCACCAGCGAGGGCTAACGCTTCGCCCACTGCTCCAGCGTCTGCAGGGCGCGCTCGCGGCTTGCATCCAGCGGTTCCTGAGGGTAGGGATAGTCTTTGCCCAGCGTCACGCCCGCTTGGCGCAGCACGCTTTCGGGCGCTTCCCATGGCGCGTGGATATATTGCGTCGGAAGGTTTGCCAGCTCAGGCACCCACTGGCGCACATACGCGCCGTCAGGGTCGAACTTGCGCCCTTGGATGACGGGGTTGAAGATGCGGAAGTAGGGCGCGGCATCTGCCCCGCAGCCCGCTGTCCACTGCCATCCCAGCACATTGCTTGCGGGGTCGGCGTCGACCAAGGTGTCCCAGAACCACGCCTCGCCCAAGCGCCAGTGGTGCAGCAGGTTTTTGGTCAGCCACGAGGCGACAATCATGCGTGTGCGGTTGTGCATCCAGCCGATGTGCCACAGCTGGCGCATCCCCGCGTCCACCATCGGGATGCCCGTGCGCCCGCGCGTCCACGCCTTGTAGGCAGGCGTCTTCACCTCCGTCCACGGGAACGAGTCGAACTCTGACCGCAGGGCGCGCGTCTGGGTGTAGGGGTGGTGGTAGAGGATGTGGTAGGCGAACTCGCGCCAGCCGAGTTCGCGCAGAAAGTGCTCTACGCCCTTGGTCCACTTGCCCTTGCTATGGCGCAGGGTGGCGTGCCAAATCTGGCGCGGGGTGATCTCGCCGTGCTGCAGGTGAGGCGAGAGGCGCGAGGTGGCGTCCAAGTCGGGTCGGTCGCGCAGGGTGTGGTAGTCCTCCACCGCGTTGCGCAGGAACCATTCGAGTCGTCGGTGCGCCGCCGCCTCGCCCACCTGCCAAGTTTCGCGCAAGCCCGCCGCCCAGTCGATTTTGGGCAGCAGCGCCAGCGATTCGAGCGGCTCGGAGGCGGGCATACGCTCAGGCGTGCGCAGCGTCTCTGGAGCAGGCAGCGGGTCGGGCACTTCCACCACCTGCAGCATCCGCTTCCAAAACGGCGTGAACACCGTGTAGGACTGCCCTGCGTCGGTGCGTACAGCGTTCGGGTCGTGCAGTAGGTAGCTGGGAAACTCGCGCGTTTCAATGCCCCGCGCGCGGAAGATTTTGTGGACGCGCTCGTCGCGTTCCCACAGTTGCGGTTCGTAGCGCGTGTTCCAATACAGCGCGTCCGCGCCTGTTTCGGCGAGAATCTGCTCCAGCACGGGCAGGCTCTGCGTCGCGCGGCGGATAATCAGTCGCGCGCCCAGCCGCTGCAGCGACTGGTTCAACGCCTCAAGCGAGTGGTGCAGCCACCACTGGCGCGCCGCGCCTGGGGCGCGTTCGCCCTGTTCTTCGGGCGCGTAGATAAAGACAGGTATAACCGCGCCGCGCTGCGCCGCCGCATACAGTGCAGGATTATCTGCGACGCGTAGGTCGCTGTGGAACCATACAACGGTCGTTTTCATACGCCAGCCTCCTACGAGTCACTCCGATAGTCGTTTTTGCAAGCGCTGGATACTCAGCGCCTTGCCCGTGGTGCGGTCTAAGTCGATAAGGATACCACACACGATGGCGGCTCCTTTGGCGACATCGCTCTTGGCGGGCATGCCTGTAAGGAATCGGCGGATGGACGGCTCCAGTTCCATGCCGATGGACGAGTGCAACGCGCCGCACATGCCCGCGTCGGTGATGAACGCCGTGCCTTTGGGCAGGATGCGCTCGTCGGCGGTCTGCACATGGGTGTGTGTGCCGACGACCGCGCTTGCGCGCCCGTCCACATAGTAGGCAAAGCACGCCTTCTCGGAGGTCGCTTCCGCGTGAAAGTCCACGAACACGAAGGGCGTCTGCAGTTGCGCGTAGATCTCGTCGAACTTGCGGAAGGGGCAGTCGGCGGTCTCCATAAAGATACGCCCTGCCAGCGAGATGACCGCGAGGGTTTTGTCCAGCACCTCGAAGTAGGTGACGCCCTTACCAGGCGCGAGGGGCGAGTAGTTGGCGGGTCGGATGATGCGCGGGTCGGTGTCCAGCGTAGGGTAGATGTCGTTTTTGTCCCAGATGTGGTTGCCTGTGGTGAAGCCCGCGATACCCAGCGCAAGCAGGTCGTGCATCACGGCGGTGGTGATACCCTTGCCACCCGCGGCGTTCTCGCCGTTGGCTAAGATGATGTCGGGCGCGTAGCGTTCGCGCCATTCGGGCAGCGTCTTGGCAACCGCCTGACGCCCTGTGCGCCCCACGATGTCCGCCAGAAACAGGATCCGCACAAGCCAAAGTGTACCCGCTACGGCTGCTTCGGCGACTTCGGTTCAATAACCATCGAGCCGATGGGGATGCCGTCACGCTCTTTGGACTTGGCTTCCACGCGCTGTAGGTCTTCCTCGAGGTAGACCACGATGCGCTCGTTGTCGCGCCAGCGGATGCGGTAGAACTCGTCCTCGCCGTCGAGCGACACATCGCCCTCCAGCGTGATGGTGCGCTTCTGGTCGTCGTAGAGGGCGCGTCGTGCCGTGCCATTGAGTTTGCTCAGCGGCTGCAGGCGGTCGTAGACGAACTCCACCTGTCCCGATGCTTCTGCTGTGCGCAACACGAGACGCCCCCGCTCATCAGGACCCAAGGTCGCCTTCAGCTGCATGCAGCGCATCGTGAAATACTGTTCTGGGGATAGCACACGCACAGGCACACCGCGCTTGCCCCGTACCTCCACCTCAAAGACATCCCCCTTGAGACGGCGCGTGGAGACCAGCACATCGTAGCGGATGGTCACCCTGCCGAAGCGGATTTCTTGCCCGCCCTGCGGCGGTTGTTGCCCCTGCAGCAGCCATACGCCGATGAGTAGCGCCACGCACAGCCCGCGCATGGCATAAGTGTACCCGTTGCATCAACCACACTCGTGAGGTATAATCGATGTGGCGCGAGGCACTCGCGCACACTACAGAAAGGAGGACGATGCGATGAAGCGATACTTTGGCTTTACTCTCGCGCTTGCTTTGGCAAGCGGCATGGCGCTGGCGCAACCGCGCGTGGTGATTAACGAGTTCGCCTACGACGATACACGCACAGACAACCTCGAGTTTATCGAACTCTACAACGCCGATACTGTGCCCGTAGACATTTCTGGATGGATTGTTGAGTGCGGCGACCAGCTCACAGGCGACAACAACCCCGACTTCGTAATCCCCCCTGGCACCATCTTGCAGCCCGGTCAGTACTATGTGATTGGCACTCCCGACCTCAACGCCCGCTGCGGTGGATGTGTGAACCTGATTATTAATCCTGGTAGTGCGGGCGTCCTTGAGAACGACAACGAGTGGATTGCGCTGATTATCCCAGGCGAACCGCGTGTGGTTGTGGACGCGGTGGCGTATGAGGTAAACAAGTCGCCTCTTTTGTCGAGCTGGGTACCTGCCGACATCATTCCCCAGTTAGGCGGCGGCTTGTGGGGCAACTATCAAAGCTTGGAAGCGAGTACAACCACTGACGACGCCTTCATGACGATTGGTCGCTGGCGCGACGGGCTGGACACGAATGTGAACGGGCGCGACTTTGGGCATATGCGTCCATCACCAGGCGCGTCGAATAACCTCCCTGCACTGCAGGGGCGTCTGTGCTTGGACTTCGATAACTACAGCGTCGGAGACCGCCCCAGCGAGTTCACAGGATCGTACCGTGAGCCGCGCGTGATTGACCCCACGCAAGCGGACAACACTGCGGCAACTGCCTTCAACCCCAACGCGCTCCCGGCTTCGCCACAGGGCGGTAATGCAATGATGGTGCGCGACTGGGCAGGCGGCGGTAATGTCGCCGTGTCGAACTTCGTTTACGAGGGCAACGCGGGCTACGACCTGTATGTCTACATCAACCCCGACATTAGCACGTTCAGCGCAGGTCAGGTGGAAACTTGGATGATCGGGATTGGCGGCGCCGATTCGGTGCATAACCATCCTCTCTTCCTCGAGACCGCCACAGCAGGCAGCGCGAACGGGATGACGGGCGTCGGTTGGGTCTTCCGCCGCTCGCGGGCGGCAGCAACCAACCCGACGCAGCCTACGGAGGTCAAGCTCCGCCTGGTGGACGCGGGCAAAGGCGGGGACAGCCGCCTCAGCGGACCGAACAACACTTGGAACATCTTCGGCGAGATTGATCTGACGGGCTTGAGCGCGGGCTGGTATCGTCTCCGTCTGGAGGTCGTCAACGGCGCTGTGAAGGGCTACTTCTACGGCGACCCGAACAACCCAACTGTTATCTGCGGGACGACAGCGACGGGCTGGGTCGGCGGCTTCTACATCGGCTACCGCGAGACGCTGGGCAATAACGCTGTGCGTATCAACCCCGTCCGCATTGACGATGCATGCTTCTATGTGCCTGTAGAGGGCGATGTGGACGGCAACGGCTGTGTGGACGACGCCGACCTGCTGCAGGTACTGTTCGCGTTCGGCGCGTCCGAATGCTCGCCCGCCGATGTGAATGGCGACGGCATCGTGGACGACGCCGACCTGTTAGTGGTGCTGTTCAACTTCGGTAGCGGGTGCTAAGTCCTCACTCCCCCCTCTCCCGCTTCTCAGGAGAGGGGGGTTTTTTAGTCGATGGCTTCCGCCAGTTCGTCGGCGGCGCTGGCGACGACGGCGGTCGGCGTCATCTGCGCACGCACCTGCTGCTCGATTTGCTGCGCCAGTTCGGGGTTCTGCTCCAGGTAGGCGCGGGCGTTCTCGCGTCCTTGACCGAGGCGCGTCTCGCCGAAGCTGAACCAGGTGCCCGACTTCTGGATAACGCCCAGCGCAAGTGCTTGGTCAATCAGGTCGCCCAGTTTCGAGATGCCCTGCCCGAAGATGATGTCGAACTCCGCCTGTCTAAAGGGCGGCGCGACCTTGTTTTTGACCACCTTAACGCGCGTTCGCACACCGATAACTTCGTTGCCCTGTTTGATGTTGTCCACGCGGCGCACTTCCAGGCGCACGGATGCCCAGAACTTGAGTGCCCGCCCGCCAGGGGTTGTTTCAGGATTGCCGTACATCACGCCGACTTTTTCGCGAATCTGGTTGATGAACACAACAGCGGTATTGCTTTTGGCGGCGGATGCGCCCAGTTTGCGCAGTGCCTGTGACATCAGGCGCGCTTGCGCACCGACTGTCGCATCGCCGATGTCGCCCTCCAATTCTTGGCGCGGCATCAGCGCGGCGACTGAGTCCAGCACGGCGATGTCGAACGCGCCGCTGCGAATCAGCATGTCCATAATCTCCAGCGCCTCGTCACCCGTGGAGGGCTGCGAGATGAACAGCCGATCGACATCGACGCCGATTGCACGTGCGTATTCGGGGTCTAAGGCATGTTCGGCATCCACAAATAGCGCGTTCCCGCCGAGTTTCTGCGCTTCGGCGATCATATGGAGTGCGAGGGTCGTCTTGCCTGAGGATTCGGTACCGTAGATTTCGATGATGCGTCCGCGTGGGATGCCACCCACGCCGAGCGCGGCGTCCAGCGCGGTGCTGCCCGTGGGGATTACGGAGACCTGCATGCGGGTCGCCTCGCCCAGACGCATCACGCTTCCCTTGCCGAACTGGCGCTCCGCCTGCGCAATCGCGGCTTCCAGCGCCTTCTGCTTGTCTGCTGCCGAGATGTTGTTCGTCGCCATCGTCGCCTCCTGCATGTAGATAAGTGTCTACAGGAGTATACCCGACGACGAGCGTTTGTCAAGGGGGGTCACGCCACCCGCGTCTGCTGCGTAGGGTCTATAGTGTGTGCGTCGTCGGCAGGCAGAAACACTGAGAAGCGTGAACCCTTGCCGAGTTCGCTTTCGACGCGAATCTCACCCCCATGCTCCTCCACAATCTGCTTGGCGATGGACAGCCCCAGCCCTGTGCCGTGCTCCTTGCGCGTATAGAACGGCTCGAAGATTTGTTCCAGCGCGTCGGGCGGGATGCCTTCGCCCGTGTCTTCCACATGCACCCACACACCTTTTGGTTCGTCGGCGCGTTCGGTGATGACGCGCACGATGCCGCCACTGGGGGTGGCTTGCTGCGCGTTGATGAGCAGGTTGGTGAACACATGCTGTAGGCGCGCCGCGTTGCCCCACACGGGCGGTAGTTCGGGCGCGAGACGCTTCTCCAGCACAATCCCGTGGCGCAGTAGCAGGTGTTCAGTGAAGACGAAGGCATCGCGCAGGGTCTGATTAATGTCGACGAAGCTGCGTGCCTCAGGTTTGGTAGCGCGTGCGAAGCGCAGCAGGCTGCCCACGATATCGCGCGCGCGGTGCGCCCCTTGCACGAGGTTCTCTAACGCTTGCTGGGCGCGTTCGTACTCTGCGTCGCTCCAGTTAGCGGGACGGTTCTTTTTCAGCTTTTCGGCAATCATCTGTGCGAAGCCGACGACAGCAGTGAGCGGGTTGTTCAGCTCATGCGCCACGCCTGCTGCCAGCACGCCAATCGCCGACATCTTCTCTTGCTGAATCAGCATCTCCGACTTCTGGCGCAGTTCCTCGTAGGCGCGCTGGAGTTGCTCGAACAGCTCGCGGTTGTGCTTGCGTAGGTTGCGCCGTTCGATGGCGCGAGCGACGACAGTGTTAAGAACGCCAATATCATCCAGTGGCTTGAGCAGGTACTCAAAGATGTTGCCCGCTTTGAACGCCTGAAGCGCGTTTTCGAGGGAGCCGTGTCCAGTAAGCACAATGATTTCGGCGTCGGGGAGGTGTTCGCGCGCGGCGGCAATTACTGCCAGCCCGTCCTTGCGCGGCATGCGCATATCGGTTAGGATAACGGCATATTCGTTCGTGCGAATCTTTTCGATGGCTTCCTCGCCGTCCGCGGCGGTGTCCAGCAGATAGCCGTCGCCCCGTAACTGGCGCGTGTACACATAGCGTAGGTCTTCCTCGTCGTCCACAATAAGCACCCGCTCGGTCATAGGCTTCCCCGTGTGGGTATTATCGGCGCGGGAGGCAGAATCTTGCAGAATTTCCCCTACTCGGTTGGAGGTTCCCCCTCAAGCGCATTAGTTTGCCCCTGTACCCCTCTCCCACTTGGTGGGAGAGGGGTTGGGATGAGGGTTAGCAGCCGTTGCCGAAGTTGAACAGCACCTGCAGCAGGTCAGCGTCATCCACCACGCCGTCGCAGGTGACATCTTCGGGCAGGAACTGCCCCGTGTTGCCGAACGCGAATAGGATTGCCAGCAGGTCAGCGTCGTCGATGCAGCCGTTGAGATCCACATCGCCGCCCGCCGTGATGCAGCAGCCGTTCTCGCTGACGAAGAATGCGCCCGTGAGCTGAATCACATAGCGCCCTTCGGCTTGGGTCGCGCCTGCCCAACCAGCGACTGGCGAATCGGCGCGGATGCCGTCGGGACAGCGCACCGCGCGCCCGTTGCCCAGCGGATCCCAAAGCGGCTGCCCCTCTATCGACACGGGGTCGCGATTATAGCGGCTAATCGCCAGCAGGTAGACGCCGCGTTCTCGGATACAGTTCGTGCGGTTGTCGATTCGCGATTGCAGGCTTGTCCCGTCAGGCTCGTCGTCGTTATGCACGACGCCGCGCCCATCGCATCGGAACAGCCATAGCTGCGTATCCCACGCGGTAGTGCCTATCGTGCTGGCGGAGAAAGCAGCGGGGTCGGTGATGCAGATGACGAACATGTCCACATCGTCGGCGTCCATCCGTCCGCGAATGCGCTGCACGGGGGTCTGGCAGGCTTGTGCGTTCGCAGCGCTGACCAGCTGCGCGGTCGCAGGCAGGTCGCCCGCGTCGCCGCCGCCGTTGTCCGTCTCGTCCCAGCCGTCGAACGGCGGGCAGGGCGGAACATCCGACTGTGCAGGCGCCGTGAACGCGCCTGTCAGCGTAATCTCGTAGCTGCCTGCGATTGCCGTCGTGCCTGTCCAACCCGCAACGCGCGAGCCGCTTTCGGGACCGTCAGGACAGCGCACCGCGCGGAAGGGAGAGTTGTTCCATATCAGCCTGTCTCCGCATCCAATCGCGTCGCGATTGTAGCGTGTGATGGCAATGTAGTAGATTCCCGCCGGGCGACCGGTCAAGCAGCCTGTACTGTTGTCGATTGTGGATCGATCAACAGTCGTGCCTACGGCATCGTCGTTGAACACCACACCCTTGCCTTCCGCATCAAAGAGCCATAGCTGGGTGTCGAAGGTGGTCTCGTTGTTGACGGTAGTTGCGGAAAAGTTGGCAGGGTCGGCGATGTAAATCACATACATATCGACGCCGTTCGCTTCCAGCGTGCCGCGGATTGCGCCCAGTGGGGTGGTAGTATCGGTTCCTGTTGCTTGGGCGGTTTCGGGCAGATCGCCTGCGTCGCCCTGTTCTTGGTAGGTAATTTGCGCGCTTGCCGCCGTCAGCAGCGCGCACACCGCCAGTGTCCACACAGTATTTCGCATCGTCATAAGCCTCCTTTCGGCGTAGTCGCCTACGGTATATTATACACCAATCGCAGCTACCACCAGCGCCTGCGCCTGCCGAATCGCCACAGCACGCCGCGCGCTGTGCGCCACAGCAGTCGCTGCGGGAGCCGTCCCCGTCGGAGCGCACGCAGAACCCCCAATAGACGCAAAATCCGAAACAGTATCCCCATAGCCGTCCTCCGCACGAGAGTATACCCGTAGGCAGTATAATCTGGGTGTGCAGCGCGCGCGGATTCTGTGTATCCCGAACTTTTCGGAGGGGCGCGACGCGGCGACGATTCGGGCGATTGTCGACGCGGTCGCAAGCGCGGGTGTGCAGGTGCATCACCTCTCGTGGGACGAAGACCACCATCGGACGGTGCTGGCGTTTTCGGGGACGCCGACGCAGGTGCGACGGGCAGTGCTGGATGCGGGCGCGGTCGCCGTCGAGCGGATTGACCTCACGCGCCATCGGGGGGCGCACCCGCGGATTGGCGCGGTGGATGTTGTGCCGTTTGTGCCGTTGGAGGGGCTGACGCGCGAGCAGGCGGTCGCGTGGTCGCATCGGGTGGCGCGGGCGTTCGCGCGGCGGCTGCGCGTGCCTGTGTATCTGTACGAACACTCGGCGCGCGAGGGGCGCATCCGCGACCTGCCGACCCTGCGCAAGGGCGAGTTCGAAGGCTGGGTTGGCAAGTGGCTCACAGGCGAACGCGCCCCCGACTTCGGGCCCAAGCGGCTGCACCCCACCGCAGGCGCGACGATTATGGGCGTGCGCGACCCGCTGATTGCCTTCAACTGCTACATCCACCCGCCTGACTACGACCTGGCGCGGGAGATTGCCCGCCGCATTCGCGCCGAGCGCGAGACGAACCCCGCGCTGCGCGGCGTGCGCGCATTAGGGCTGTGGCTGCCCTCGCGCCGCGCGGCACAGGTCTCCCTCAACATCACGCAGACCGACCAGACCGACCTGTTCCGCGTGGTGAACGCCGTGCGCCAAATCGCCGAGTCAATGCGCGTGGACATCGTCGCGACGGAGTTGGTGGGCGTCGTGCTGGCTCAAGACGCCGCACGCGCGTTGCAATCCGCGCTGGAGATGCTGGGGTTAGACCCACGCCAGATTGTGGGCTAAACCGCCCGCTGCAGCGCGTCAATCAGCCCCGCCATGCGCGTGAAGTAGTCGCGCTGGGGGTCGGGCATCTCCAGCGTGTCGGCAAGCACGAGCGGGACCCGCAGCAGGCGCGCGGCAGTTGCGCCCAGCGGCGACTCGTCGGCGCACAGCACCATCGCCACACGCGCCCGACGCGCTCGCGCCAGCGCGTCGCGAAACGCCTGCAGGCTGGGTGGGCGTTCATGGTCGGGCTGCAGGCTGCCCAGCGAACGCATGCCCAGCTGCTGCGTGAGGGGTCGGTAGGCGTCGTGAACCGCGAGGTACGCCTTGCCCTGCAGCGTCGTGCGCGCCTCACGCATGCGCACTGCCAACTGCCGAAACAGCAGCTCGGTTCTGCGCCACGCCTGACGCTGCGCCAGCCCCAGTAGCCCGTCCTGCGCCGCCCAGCGCAGGATCTGCTCGCAACTCTGCCGCGCGTAGCCCAAGTCCAGCCAAATATGCAGGTCGTCGGGGGTGGGGCGCAGGTGGTCGAGCAGCGTGCGGATGGGCGTTTTGCCCTGCAGAGCGCGTTCCAGCGCGGGCAGGTAGCCCTCCAGCCCGCCGCCGATAGCCAGCACCGCCTTCGCCTGCAACGCCGTGCGCACCATGCGCACATTCAGCGGCGTCTCGTGCGCGTCCGCGCTGCGCGGCTGCAACAAGGCGACGGGCAACTCCAGCGCACGCGCCCAGTCCGCCACTACCGCCAGCGTCGCCGCGTACATCGTCCTACCCCTCGCGCATCTGCGGGAAGAAGATGACCTCGCGAATCGACTCCGCCCCCGTCAGCAGCATCGCCATGCGATCAATCCCGATGCCCAGCCCGCCTGCGGGGGGCATGCCGTACTCCATCGCCAGCAGGAAGTCCTCGTCGAACGGGTGCGCCTCCTCGTCGCCTGCCTGACGCAACGCGAGTTGCTGCTCGAAGCGGGCGCGCTGCTCCAGCGGGTCGTTCAGCTCCGAGAAGGCGTTGGCGACTTCCTTGCCGAAGATGTAGCCTTCGAAGCGGCGTGTGAAGCGCGGGTTGTCGGGTTCGCGCTTCGCCAGCGGCGAGGTGTCCAGCGGGAAGCCGTATATGAAGGTCGGCTGCTGCAGATGCTCCGCGACGCACTTTTCCAGCACCTTCTCGATGATTCCGCCGACGGTGTCCTTGCGCTCCACATGAATGCCGAGTTTCTCGGCGGCTTGGACGGCGCGCTCCAGCGTCTCGAAGTCGGCTTCGGTCAGCCCCGTATGCTCGCGAATCGCGTCCATCAGGCGCACGCGCCGCCACGGCTGGCTGAAGTCCACCTGCACGCCGTGCATCTCGAACACCGTCCTGCCGAACACCTGCTCGGCGACATGGCGGAACAGGTCTTCCACCAGCGCCATGATGTCTTCGAGGTTGGCGTAGGCTTGGTACAGTTCCAGCATCGTGAATTCGGGGTTGTGGCGGGTGGAGATGCCCTCGTTGCGGAACACGCGCCCGATTTCGTACACGCGATCAATGCCGCCAATCAGCAATCGCTTGAGGTACAGCTCGAGAGCGATACGCAGTTGGAAGTCGCGGTTCAGCGCGTTGTGGTGCGTGATAAACGGGCGCGCCGCCGCGCCGCCCGCCAACGGCTGCAGAATCGGCGTCTCCACCTCCAAAAAGCCGCGCGCGTCCAGAAAGCGGCGGATTTCGCGAATCATTGCGCAACGCGCCAGCAACCGCTCGCGCGAGTCGGGGTTCACCAGCAGGTCCAAGTACCGCTGGCGGTAGCGCTGCTCGACATCGTGCAGTTCGTACCAGCGTTGCTCGCCCTTCTCTTTGGGGAACGGCACGGGGCGGATAGCTTTCGCCAGCAGGGTGAACTGCTGCACATGCACGGTAATCTCGCCTGTGCGCGTCTGGAACACGAAGCCTTCCACGCCGAGGTAATCGCCCAAGTCCCACAGGTCAATCAGTTCGTAGCGCTCGCCCTGTTCGTCGGCTTTGAGGTAGATTTGCAGTCGCCCAGTCGAGTCGAGCAGGTCGGCGAAGGTCGCCTTGCCCATCTTGCGTATTGCAGCGATGCGCCCTGCGACGGCGACCGTTTGCCCCTGCAGCGTCTCGTAGCCCTCGCGAATCTGCCGCAAGGTGTGAGTGATGGGAAAGCGTTCAACGGCAAAGGGATCTAACCCCAGCGCACGCAGCTGCTGGAGTTTCTCCTTGCGTATCTGCACCAGTTGATTCTCCTCTGCAGCGGGATGGCGGCTCTCGTCGTGCATGGCGGGAATTGTACCTGAGTGGTTGGGATGCCGAAATGCTTCGTTCAGGCGAGAGCACTTGAAAACAAGGCACAAGTGCGTGCGGAGTCATGACGCGGCTATGCGCCTTCACCGTATCGCAGCCTCGCGCGTTGAATCCAGCGGGATGTGAGGTAGAATTGCGCTATGGACGGCTTGTTTCACCCTGCGCTGACGGCGTATCTGGAGGGCTTGGTAGAGCGCCCGCACCCATTACTTTTGGAGATGGAGCAACGCGCCGTCGAGACGAACTTCCCCATTGTGGGTCCTGTGGTGGGGCAGCTGTTTTACTGGTTGACGCGGTTGCTGGGCGCACAGCGCGTGTTTGAGTTGGGTAGCGGCTACGGCTACTCGACGGCGTGGTTTGCGCTGGCGGTACGCGACAATGGCGGCGGTGTGGTGCATCACACTGTGTGGGACGCCGACCTGTCGCGCCAAGCGCAAGAGTACCTCGCGCAGATGGGACTGAGCGACCTAATGACCTACCATGTGGGCGAGGCGGTCGAGACGCTGCAGCGCGTCGGCGGCGAGTACGACCTTATCTTCTGCGACATTGACAAGGCGGGCTACCCCGCGTCGTTGCCTGTGGTGAAGCGACATCTGCGCGTCGGCGGGATAATGCTTTACGACAACACGCTCTGGAGCGGGCGCGTGTGGGATGCGCAGGATACCTCCGAAGCGACCGAAGCAATTCGCACGCTTACCCGCATGATGACCCGCGATTCCGACCTAAAAACGGTGCTGTTCCCGATGCGTGACGGCGTGCTGGCAGCCATCAAACTACGCCCATAGGGTACAATTTGTACAAGGTGAGCGAGTCGATTTGGACGATACCGCTGTTTCCGTTGGAGACAGTGTTGTTCCCGTACACGGCGCTGCCGTTGCACATCTTCGAGCCGCGTTATCGGGAAATGATTATGCACTGTCTGGAGACCGACTCGCTGTTCGGGGTGGTGCTGATTCGCGAGGGTCGGGAGGTCGGCGACCCAGAGGTTCAAGTGTATGAGATCGGCACCTTGGCGCGAATTGGGCGTTTGCGCCGCCAACCCGACGGTAGGCTCCACCTGCTGGCTATCGGCGAGGAGCGGTTCCAGATTGTGCGCATTCTTCGCCACGAAGCACCGTACCTGAAAGCGCATGTGCGGCTGTGGCGCGACCTCGAACCGCTCGACTGGGACGCCGAGCTGCAGTACGCCGAAGAAGTCGCCCAGCGGTTTCGGGAGTTCCTACGGATCGCACTGGCGGCAGGCGGACTGCGCTTGGAAGGCATCGAACTACCTCGCAACCCGACCGCGCTCTCGTTCGCAATTGCAGGCACGCTCCAACTCGAAACACCCCTGCGCCAGTACCTGCTGGAACTCCAAGACGCCCGTGAGCGGCTGCGGCTCGTCGACCAGATTTTGCAAACCTTGATGAGCGCGTTCGCGTCAGAGATTCAGCCATACAATCCCGAACACTGGCGCGAGTATGTGAACCCTAATTGAGAGGCAGGCGATGATTGAGGGCTCCGTTAAGGTCGTCGGAGGCCGTGAGAAGAAGCTACAACACGGCTATCCGTGGGTGCAGCGTGGCGAAATCTCAGAGGTGCAGGGTACCCCGACGCCCGGTGCGCTGGTGCGCATCATTAACTTTCGCAACGAGACTATCGGCATCGGCACTTATAATCCCCAGAGCCGGTTCCCTGTGCGCGTGCTGACCACCAAAGATGAGCCGATTGACCGTGCGTTTTTCGAGCGGCGCTTGGAGTGCGCCCTGCGCTACCGCCAGCGCGTCGTGCGGGACACCAACGCGATGCGCCTTGTATTCAGCGAATCGGATGGGCTACCTGGGTTGATTGTTGACCAGTACGCCGACTATCTGGTGGTGCAGGTGCGCACGCTGGGCATGGAGCGGTTGCGTGCGTTGTGGCTGCCGACGCTCATCGATCGGCTGGAGCCGAGGGGCATTATCGAGCGCAGCGAGATGGCGAGCCGCGCCGAGGAGGGACTGGAGCCGTTCGCAGGCGTGCTGTACGGCGACGCGCCCGAACTTATCGAAATCGAAGAGAGCGGACTGACCTTTCTCGTGCCCACCGACGCAGGACGCAAGACAGGCTTTTACTTAGACCAGCGCGAAAACCGTCGCCGACTGGCGGCGCAGGTACGCCCCGGCGAGCGCGTGCTGGACCTGTTTTGCTACACAGGCGCGTTCGCACTTTATGCCGCGCGTGCAGGCGCACACGCTGTCGGAGTGGATATCCTGCCCGATGCGATTGACCTTGCGGAAGTGCATGCCCGACGCAATCGGCTGGAGGCGCACTGGATCGTCGAAAACGCCTTCGACTGGCTGCCCCAAGCCGCCGAGCAGGGCGCGCAGTTCGACTGGATTGTCTTAGACCCGCCCGCAATCGCCAAGCGTCAGGACCAAAAAGACTCGTTGCGCTGGGCAATTTGGAAGCTGGTCTATCACGCGCTGCCGCTGTTGCGCGAGGGCGGGCGACTGGTCGTGTGTAGTTGCGCATATCAGCTGAGCCTTGTCGAGATGTTGGACACTGTGCGCCTTGCAGCAACCGATCGCGCCACCCCACTTTACCTGGAGGAGGTCACCTTCCAAGCGCCTGACCACCCGTACCTGCTGCAGTTCCCCGAAAGCCTGTATCTAAAGTGCCTTTGGACGCGGGTGTGGAGTTAGACCTCCACACGCAGGGCAGCGGCAGGCGGCATCTTCGCTGCGCGAATCGCCGGTAGAATGGTAGCGACCACCGTTAGCACCACGCCGATCACCATCGCCTGACCCAGCAGCCCGAACAGCTCTAGCGGTGTCGCTGCGCTCCACACGCTCGCGCCTAACCGAAACAGGTTAATGAGAAACACTAGCCCCCAGCCGACGAGGAACCCAATTGCCGATGCCACCACACCCAGAATGCCCGCCTCCAAGAAGAAGAGCTTGACCACGAACGAATCGAGCGCGCCTAAGCATTTCATCGTACCGATCTCCTTGTAGCGCTCTGTGACCGCCATCAGCATCGAGTTCGAGATGCCGACGGTGGACATCAGCAGGCTCATCACCACCAGCCAGTTTTGGCGCGTGGCGGTCTCAAGGGCAGCGGGGTCGTTGGGGTCTAACGGGGGCGCGTAAAGTGCAGCGGCGCGCACCGCCGTGAAAAAAGCGATGCCCAGCATAATGCCGGCAGCGGTGATGAGGGCACGCAGAAAGCGCACCCGAATGTTCAGCAAGCTAATTCGAAACGCCACTGATAGCGGCAGCTGCACCTGCTTGCGTATCGTGCCGGTTTGTTGCTTGTTCATAGCCGTTTCTTCGAGTAGGCGATAAACCCGCGTCGGGCAAGCATGTTCAAAAACGCGAACAGCGACAGCTCCGCCTCACGCCGTTCCAGCGCATACTGCTGCGCGAGGCGCTGCACGATGGCTTCCACCGCGTGCTTGCCGTCACACATCGTCCACACCGTGCTACCAATCTCGTCCAGCTCAATTCGATGTTCGCGGGGTAGCTTGAATACCCTGCTGAACCAGCCAAAGATTCCGCGCGGCTGGATAGGCACGATTAAGGTGTAGGCGCCGTCCTCGCGCTGCTCGTAGCGCACGATGGTGTTGCGAATGGGGTACAGGCGCAGCACCTGTTTGCGGTCGATTTGAGGCGCGGGACGCCGAAACAGCCGTTTCAACAGCATACCGTGCGCGCCATCACCTCCTCCAGCAGGTTCGAGCGAAACGGGCTGTGGTGCTGGATGTGGAACACGGTGTTGCGCGGCTTGCACAGCCATGCGACGGCGCGTATGCGCCATGCGGGCAGGCGCAGGCGGAACAGGCTCACGACGCATTCGGTCACCAGTGCGCCCAGCCCCAAGCGGGTGCTGAGATGCACGCCGTAGTCGCTCTGGTCCCAGGTGAACGGCTCGCGCGTGCCGCGCCATGCACGCCAGCGCAGCCAGTGGTCCACCCACTCGGCGAAGTCGTAGCCCTTAATCAGTTGCTCAGCGCGGGCGATGCGCTCCAGAATCAGTCGCTCATGGCGGCGCACCAGCACCAGGCGCGTCTGCCCCGTGAGGGCGTGCGCCTTCTCGAGGCGGAAGTCGGCGGGCGCGGCGCTGTGCAGCCCGTACAGACTCCACTCGACCCAGCCGTCAGGGTCAGGTGCAACGCGCAAACTCTCAAATATCGGGCGCGCCTGCTGAAACAGCGCGTCATGCTTGGACGCCGAGCGCAGTTGTATCAGCACAATCGTGTGGTGTTCAGGGTAGCGTTGAATGCGCCCGACGGCGCGCTCATCGGAACGCCAGCGAAACTCAATGCAGTGGGCATCTATGGGGTGCAGGGTGCTGTGGAACGGCTGACGCGCCTTGCGCTTGGCGCGCTCCAGTTTCGTCAGGAACTGCTGCAGCACATAGGCAAGGTCGGTCTTTCGGCGCGTGCGGCTCCACTTGAGGTCCAACTCCATGTTATGGGGCGACCCGACTTGTAGGAACCCCTCCTTCCAGTCGCCCGAGTAGCCTTTGAGGTACCAGTCCGCCGGGGCGTCCAGGCGTATTCCGTGCCACCCGATGCGTGTAGGTAGGGTGGCAGACACGCTGGAGATGCGTGCCCGGCGCTCGGTTTTCACTTCTGTGCCTGTTCTGCCTCGTCGTCTGTGCGGGTCGCGCGGCGAAACTCGGTCAACGCCTCGCCGATCGAACGCGCCAGTGCAGGCAAGCGCGATGCGCCAAATAGCACCAGCACGATAATCAGCAGGATTATCCACTCTTGTGTGCCCATGTATCCCAGAATTGGCATGCTCGGTGTTCCTCCAAGGGCATAGTATACCCTATTTGGCGAAGCCGTTGCATCTATGCCGATGGTAAGTCGCCGAGGAGTTCGCGAGCGTGTTGGAGGGCGGTTTCGGTAGGGGTTCCCGCGAGCATGCGAGCAATTTCCTGAACACGCGCCTCACCCGTAAGGGGCTGTACGGCGACGCGCGTCATTGCGCCGTCCGTGTGCTTCTCGATAAGTAGGTGATGGTTCGCGCGGCAGGCGATTTGGGGTAGGTGGGTGACGCACAGGATTTGACAGTGGCGGGCGAGTTGGGCAATCTGTTCGCCGACGGCGTGCGCGGTGCGTCCGCCGATGCCCGCATCGATCTCGTCGAACACGAGGGTGGGCACGGGCGCGGCGTCCGCCAGAACGGTTTTTAGGGCAAGCATCACGCGCGACATCTCGCCTCCAGAGGCGATTTTGCTTAGCGGGCGCGGCGGCTCGCCTGGGTTCGCGCTGAACAGAAACTCGACGCTGTCCGCGCCTGTGGCGTCCATCGGCTTGGGGCGCACCTCTACGGTGAACTGGGCGCGTTCCATAGCGAGCGTGCGCAAGGCGGTCTGCACGGCGTTGGCGAAGCGTTGCGCCCCGTCGCGTCGCAGCGCGGAGAGTTGCTCGCAGAGCGCGTGCGCCGACTCCTGCAGACGCGCCAGCTCCGCTTCCAGTTCGGCGCGCCGCTCGGTCTGCGTCTCCAGCGCGTGTAGTTTCGCCGCCGCCTCGTCCGCGTACTGCAGCACAGCCTCAATCGTGTCGCCGTACTTGCGCTTGAGCCGCTTGATCAGCTCCTGCCGTTCGATAACCGCCTCGAGGCGTGCTGGGTCGTACTCGATGCTTTCGGCGTAGGCGCGCAGGTTGTGGGCGACCTCTTCGAGTTGCACAAGCGCACTTTCCAGCATTTCGCCCCATGGGCTGACGCTGGGGTCAATCCGCGCGATTTCGGTGAGGTTGCGCGAGGCGCTCGCGGCTTGGTCGTACGCGCCATGTTCGCCCATTAGGGCGTCGTAGGCGTTGCCTGCCAACGCGACGAGTTTTTCGGCGTACACCAGGCGACGCGCTTCGGTCTCCAGTTGCTCGTCCTCGCCCACTTGTAGGTTCGCTGCGCGAATCTCATCCACTTGGAAGCGGTAGAGGTCGAGCATCTGTTCGCGTTCGCGCTCGCGGGCGACAATCTCCTGCAACTCGCGCTCGGTCTGGCGCAGTGCGCTGACGGTTTCGCGTACCTGTTGGCGCAGCTTCAGCGCAGGCTCGCCCAGCCAGCGGTCCAGAAACTCCAGGTGGCTGCTGGGCTTGAGCAGCGATTGGTGTTCATGCTGCCCGTGCATATCGATGAGGCGTTCGCCGAGGGCTTTGAGCGCGCTGACGGGAACAGGCTGCCCGTTGATGCGGGCAATAGAGCGCCCGCTCGTGTGCACCTCGCGGCTGAGGTACAGCAGCCCGTCCTCTGGCTCGACGCCTAACTCGCCCAGTAGCGCGTGCAACTCGGGGTCGTTGGGCACCTCAAATACGGCATTCACGCGCAGTTTCTCCGCACCTGCACGAATCAGGCTGATGTCGGCGCGTTCGCCCAGCGCAAGGTTCAGCGCGTCAATCAGAATCGATTTGCCTGCGCCCGTTTCGCCCGTGAGCGCGTTGAACCCCGCCTCGAACGCCACCTCCAGCCGATCGATTATCGCCAGATTTTCGATGTGCAAGGCGTGGAGCATCACCTCAATTGTACCTGCCACGCGCTGCATGGGGTAAGATTGTGGGGTATGCATCGCGGTTGGCTGTGGCTTGGGCTATGGATAGCGATTGCGAGCGTTGGTGTTGGGCAGGCGGTTCCCCGTTCCGTAGAGTCGATCCCGCGTAGCACGGAGCGCATCACCCTGTATTGGCTGCCCCCGCGTGGCGAGACGCCGAGCGCGTACCGCGTGTTTTTGGACGGCACGCAGGTTGCCGAAGTGGGCGGTGCGGCGAAATCGTATGACTTCACGGGGCTGGTCGCAGGGCGTGAGTATCGGCTGGCGGTGCAGGCGGTCTACCCTGATGGGCGCGTCTCAGAGATCGTGGAGCGCATCGACCGCACCTATCGCGCGTTGCCCGCGGAGGCGCGCTACCCGATCTTGATTGTCGGCGGCACAGCGTCGGGCGTTGGCGCGGCGATTACTGCTGCACGCTTGGGCGTCAAGGTCGCCCTGATGGAGCCGACCAATCGCCTCGGCGGGATGATTAGCAACGGTGTCGCCGTGACCGATGTGCGCCAGCGCGACCGCATCAACGGGCTGTACGAAGAGTTCCGCCAGCGCGTGGAAGCCTACTACCGTGCGCGTGGCGACGACACCAACCTCTACTTCTACCGCAACGGGCTGAACTTTGAGCCGTGGGTCGCCAATATGCTCATCAAGCAGATGGTGTACGCCGAGCCGAATATCGATCTTTACTTCGGCGTGCGCCCGACGCGCGTGTTCAAAAAAGGCAACCGCATCACGGGCGTGGAGTTTGTGACGCTGGACGGGATGCGGCGCGGGCGGTTCACGGCGGACATCGTCATCGATGCGACGGCGGAAGGCGATATCGCAGCGTGGGCAGGTGCGCCCTACCGAATCGGACGCGAGCCGCGCAGCCCCGAAGAGCCGCACGCAGGCGTCCTCTACTACGACCGCCTCAACGACCGTTTTCTGCCTGGCAGCACGGGCAAAGGCGACCGACGCATCCCTGGCTACGCCATCCTGATGATTGTGCAGAACTACCCGACGCCACAGGTGGGTGATCCACCGCCAGGCTACAACCGCCTCAACTATGTATTGTCACCCCCATGGGAACGCTCGTGGGCGTACTTGTACGGGCGTATCCCTCCCGGCAACAAGTTCGAGGTGAACCAGCATCCGCACGGCACCACCCTGCAGGAGGTCAACTATCGCTACCCAACAGCAAGTTGGGAAGAGCGGCAGCGCATCTATCAGATTTACAAAAACCATGTGCTGGGCTACCTGCACTACATCCAGACCGAATTAGGGCAGCCCAATCTCGGCTTGGCGGAGGATGAGTTCCGCGACAGCGACCACCTGCCGCCGATTCTGTATGTGCGCAAGGCGCGGCGCATCGAAGGCGAGGTGTTCCTGAAGGAGATGGACATCATTTTGGCGCGGGAGCGCGTCCGCCGCGACGCCATCGCGATTGGCGACTACCCGATGGACTCGCACGCCGTGCGCCGCGTGGTGGTCAAAGAGGGCGAACCCGTGCCCGAAATCGCCCATATGGGCGAGGGCGAGTTCTGGCTGTTCCAATACACCCCGTGGTACCAAGTGCCCTACGGCGTGCTGGTTCCCAAGCGCGTAGAGGGCTTGCTGGTGACCACCTGCGTCTCGGCAAGCCATGTGGCAATCGGCAGCCTGCGCATGGAGCCCGTGCGGATGAATATGGGGCAAGCAGCGGGCGTCGCAGCAGTGTTGAGCCTGCAGACGGGCGTTCCCCTGAGACGGATTGACCCCGCCGAGATACAGCGCATCTTGCTGCGCCAGTTCAAGCAGTATATCTACTACTTCCCCGATGTCACGCCTGAGACGCGCTTTTTTGAGGCGATTCAGTTTCTGGCGGCGCGGGGGTACTTCCCCAGCGAGCGGATGGAGCCTGACGCGCCGTTGACGCGCGGCGAGGCGGCGCGCATTTTGTGGAAGCACCTGCGCACCGCCAAGCCCGACCTGCCCGAAGAGCGGTTTCAGGGGCTGGCGTTCACCGATGTCGTGTTCGGGCACCCCTACGCCGTGCCCGTGCAGAACCTGTTCCTGCTGGGCGTGATCGAGCGCACGGAGAACCGTCGTTTCAATCCCGACGAGCCGATTAGGCGGCGCGATTTCGTGCGCTGGCTAACGCGCGCGCTGGCGATTGTAGAGCCGAACGAGTGGCAGCCGCTGCAGGGTCAGCGGTCGCCGTTTGCCGATGTGCGCGACGACGACCCCGACCTGCCGTTTCTCGCGCTTTTGCACGCGCGTCGCTTCTCGCCCGCGATTTGGGACGGGGTCGAGGCGTTCACACCCGACGGCGTGCGCTTCCAACCTGACGCGCCTATCCGCCGCGCCGACGCCGCCCACACCCTGTACCTACTCGGCGGACGACAGATACGGTAAACTCGCAACTGCCCGCTGCACAGCCTGCACGGCGTCGGCGTGCCCCCAGTTGGTCGCGCACAGGTAGAAGCGGTCGCGTTCAGGCTCCAACTGGATAACGGCGAACCAAAGGGTGTTGCTGCCCGCGTGCAGGAGTATGCGTTTAGTATCCATCTGGCGCACGACCCACCCCATCGCGTAGCCCTGCTGGTAGGGATCCGCATGCAAGGTAGCGAATGACTCGGGGCGCAGCATGGCGGTCTTTTCGCCGCGTGCCCCGCGCAGGTGCAGCTGCGCGAACGCTGCCCAGTCGCGCAGCGAGCAGTGAACCGTACCCGCGGGACCCAGCACGGGCGGATTATCGAACATCTGCGGGCGCGGCGGCTTGCCGTTGTGCCCTGCAATCTGCTTCGGAGGTCCGAACCCCGCAGTGCGCATCCGAAGCGGCTTAAACAGATGCTCCTGCAACAGCTGTTCCCAGCTGCGTTGGGCGACCTGTTCCAGCATCGCGCCCGCGACCATGTAGCCGAAGTTGGAGTAGGCGAATTGTGCGTCGGGCACAGAAGCAGGCTTTTTCTCCAGAACCAACTTTGTGGCTTCCAGTCGCTGGCGCCGCATCTCGCCCTCGAGGCTACGCAGGCGTAGAAAGAGCGCAGGGTCAGGCGCTCGGTCTTCAGGCAAACCTGCGCGGTGATACAAAAGCTGGCGGAGCGTAACGGTGTGGTAGTCGCTGTGGATCGCCTGCTTCAGTTGGGGAAACGCTTCGGCAAGGGTGGTCTCCCAGCGGAGTTTGCCCTGTTCCACGAGGAGCGCGGCGACGGTCGCCGTCATCGCTTTGGTGCAGGAGCCGATGTGGAACGGGTCATCGGCGCGGACGCGCTCTTGGCTTCCTGCGCGCCGCACGCCCACACAGGCAAACGCGCGAATCCGACGCGAATCGCCCACCAGCGCCCCCAGCGCGGGGACGCCTGTCTCGGCGCGGATAGACTCCAGCTGTTCCTTGAGTGAGGGTTTCATGCGCTTCGTACCTCTGATGTCACATGGTTCAGAGATCCCCCTCCTTTAGGTTCCCCCCCGCTTCGCGAGGGGAACCGCGAGAGGCGCGCCTACTCGGTTCCCCCCTGCTTGCAGGGGGAACCTTTAGGAGGGGGTCATCAACTGCTGTTTTTTGTGAACTTTGGCTTGGCGATTGGTATCACATGGTTCAGAGATCCCCCCTCCTTTAGGTTCCCCCCGCTTCGCGAGGGTAGCCAAGCCGCGCGCCCGTTCGGTTCCCCCTGCTTGTAGGGGGAACCTTCAAGTAGAGGGGGGCAGTATCGTCCCTGTTTAGCCACCTACCCAATCTTCGCGCTCAAGCCCTGCGCCATCTTGATTTCGGTCGCGTGGTTGACCGTGAAGGCGACCTTGTGCGTGACGGCGTCGAACAGCGCGGACGCGCTGGGATGCCCGTTGCCGCTGCCTTTGACGCCACCGAAGGGCAAATGCACCTCTGCACCAATGCTCGGCAGGTTCACATACCCCACGCCGAACTCGCAGTTGTCGCGCACATAGCGCCACTTGCGGTAGTCTTCGGTAATCACTGCCATCGCCAGCCCGTACTTGGTGTCGTTGTAGACATGGATGGCTTCGTCGATGTCGCTGACAGGGATAATCGCGACATGCGGGCTGAAGGCTTCCTCTTTGAGCGCGAAGCTATCCGCGCGGTGGCGCATGCGGTATACAAACGGCGCGACGAAGTGCCCGTACTGATACTCGCCGTCTTTCAGCACACCGCCAGGCAGCAGCACCTCCGCGCCCTCTTCAATCGCCTTCTGATTGTGGTACAGGTACTTTTGGACGCCCTGTTCGTTGATGAGCGGACCCATAAAGGTATCCTCGTGCAGCCCGTTGCCAATCTTGAGGCGCTTCGCCAACTCCACAAAGCGTGGGGTGAACTCGGGTTCAATCTTCTCGTGAACAATTATGCGATTAGACGACACACACCGCTGCCCGCTGGTCTTGAACGCCGACAGAATCGCCGCGTGGAGCGCGATGTCCAGATTAGCGTCGTCCAGCACGATAACGGCGTTTTTGCCGCCCATCTCCACGGCACAGAACTTGTGCTGCTTGGCGCACTCTTGGATAATGTAGCGTCCGACATCGTAGGAGCCTGTGAACACCACGACATCGACTTCGGGGTGATGCACCAGCGGGTCGCCTGCGTCCTCGCCCGGTCCGTGAACGACATTGATGACGCCAGGCGGGAAGCCCGCTTCCACGAAGAGTTCCGCCAGCACATGCCCGCAAATGGGGGTATCTTCCGACGGCTTGAAGACGACCGTATTGCCCTCCAGCAGGCTGGGCAGGATCGTCCACAGTGGGATAGCAATCGGGAAGTTCCACGGGGTAATGCACGCCACGACGCCTTTCGGCTTGCGCAGGATGTAGGCGTCTTTCTCGGCGATTTCGCTGTCGATAATCTCGCCGTGTGGCATGCGCGCCATACCCGCCACATACTGCGTCATGTGGAGCGCTTCGACGACATCGGCGCGCCCTTCGTTGATGGGTTTACCGCACTCGCGCGTCACCAGTTCCGAGAGCGCGTTCAGGTCGCGCTTGATGAGTTGCGCGAGGTTGTCGATGAGTTCGCCGCGTTTGATACGCGACATAGCCTTCCACATCGGGTACGCCTCGCGTGCAGCGCGCACTGCCGCATCCACATCGCTGGCGCTCGACCAGGGGGCGGTACCAATCACCTCGCGCGTATCAGCGGGGTTGAGACTCTCGAAGCGCTTGCCAGACGCCGACTCGTGCCAGCGCCCGCGAATCAGGTTCATTGCCTGTACTTGTTTCATCGGTAGTCCCTCCTAACTCTCAGACTCGGCGTTGAGCTTTGTAGATTCTACCTGAACAGAGTGATTGAAAACCCCCTCCATAAGGTTCCCCCTGCTCGCAGGGGGAACCGAATCCGCGCGCCACGCTCGGTTCCCCTCGCGAAGCGGGGGGAACCCTAAGGAGGGGGGCGATGACAACTTGACTGCGAAGTTTGGCACGGAACCCTCGCTATCGTCTCAGCGCCTGTTTCACCAAATCGGGGATTTCGCTGGGCGTTTCGGCGATAGGCACGCCTGCGTCGGTGAGCGCGGCAACTTTAGACTGCGCACTGCCCTTGCCACCTGAGATAATCGCGCCTGCGTGCCCCATGCGCTTGCCTGGCGGCGCGGTGCGCCCCGAAATAAAGCCCACTACAGGCTTGGTCATGTGGTTCTTGATATACTCCGCCGCGATCTCCTCATCCGAGCCGCCGATTTCACCCACCATCACGACGGCTTCGGTCTGTGGGTCTGCCTCAAACAGCGGCAGCACATCGATGAAGGTGGTGCCGATAATTGGGTCGCCGCCGATGCCCACGCAGGTGGACTGACCCAGCCCCGCTCGCGTGAGTTCGTACACGATCTCGTAGGTCAGCGTGCCACTGCGCGACACCAGTCCGATGTTCCCCTTCTTGAACAGCGTGCCAGGCATAATGCCCACCTTGCATTCTTCAGCGGTGGTTATTCCAGGGCAGTTGGGTCCGATTACGCGGCTGTTTGTGCAGCGCTTGACATAGCTCATCACGCGCACCATGTCCTGCACGGGGATGCCCTCCGTGATGCACACGATGAGTTCGACGCCCGCGTCGGCTGCCTCCAAGATAGCATCTGGGGCGAACGGCGCGGGCACGAAGATGCAGGAGACATTCGCGCCCGTCTCGCGCACCGCCTGCTTGACCGTATCGAACACAGGCACGCCCGCGACCTCCTGCCCGCCCTTGCCTGGGGTGACTCCCGCGACAACTTTTGTGCCATACTCCAGCATCTGGCGCGTGTGGAACTCTCCTTCGCGCCCCGTGATTCCCTGAACCAGTACCTTCGAATCGGCGTTGACCAAGATAGCCATAGCGTTTTGCTCCTTGCGCGGCGAAGATTGTACCTGATTTAGCGCTCGGCAGGTTGCCGTCGTTTCCATAGCGACGCGATTCCCACCGCCGCGCCGAGCGTTAAGAGCGGCTGCGCGGGCAACAGCGGGCGGCTGCCTCCCGCATAGAGCAGAATCGTCAGTAGCGTCCAGCCCAGAAACAGCGCAGCAAGCCAGACGAACGCGCGGTTGGTCGTGCGCAGCCGCCACAGCCCATAGCCCCCCAGCGCGAGGAACAGCCAGTAGACGCCGTCGGCGAGGCGCAACGCCGCCGCGACGCCGCGATTCTCAGGGTTCTGCAGCCCGAACGCCGAGAGCGTCAGCGCGAGTTTGCGCCCCAGCAGCCCCAGCCACTGCGCAGGGTTCTCGCGAATCCACTGCAACGCAAGGCGCATCGCTTGGCGGTCGCGCTCGATGGGGTCGGTCGCGTCCAGCCACTCGCGCGTCGTCTTCGTCTCCCCGCCGATGGTGAGCGTGCGCTCCAGAAACAGCGGATCGAACCCGCCGTCGGCGTACTCGTTGTTCGCCCACAGCAACACATAGCCGCCGCGCCCGATGGGCACGAACGCGCCGTACCGCGCGGAGATGTAGGCGACATATGGCGCGACGGTCAGCAGCGCGGTTGCTACTGCCAGCGCAGGCGCGCGCCAGTCCCGTTCGCGCCACAATACCCACGCGCCTGCGATTGCCACGAACGGCAGGAAGTTCGCCCGCGTAAGCGCGAGCAGCCCCAGCAGCGCGCCCGACGCCGCGTAGCCCCACCCCGTGCGCCACGCCAGTAAGCCGTACACCGCCCACACTGTTAGGGGCAGCGCAAGGTTCTCCGTGTAGAGCCAGCCCGTGATCATCAGCATATGCGGGTGCAACGCGCCGAGCAGCAGCGCGAGGTTTGCCGCGCGTTCGCCCGCCAGCCGATGGGTCAATCGCCACAGCCCCCACAGCGCAAGCAGCCCCAGCAGTGCGTTCAGCAGGCGCACGGCAATCGGCGCATGCCCCACCAGCGCGTACACGCCCGCCATCAGGTAGATATACGCAGGCGCGGTCATCAGCCCCTTGTCCAGCCGATACTCGCCCGTGCTGGCGAGCCGCCACGCCATCTGGTCGTGCAGCACCGCGTCCCCGTGCAGCGGGTTCGCCCGCAGCAGGGGGTCAAGGTGCGTTGCCAGCGGCGCGTAGGCAAGGCGCAGCGCAATCGCCGTCAGCCACAGCCAGTGCGTGGCGCGACTCATCGTGTGCAAGTGTACCTGTGTCAGCGCACGATAAGCACCTGCCCGTCGGGGCTGAGGTTCCAGCGCACAAGCAGTGTGCCACCTTCGCGTTCGGCGTTATGGGGCAGCGGGTTGCCCAGCGTGTCGGTCAGGCTGACGCGCCCTTGCAGCCCGCGAATTGCCAGCCGCGCGACGCCGTTCACGCCTTCGGGTCCGCGCACGAGGTACGCCAACTGTCCGCCCCCCTCGCGGCGTAGCAGCACCTGCGCGTTCGTGTGCAGCAGCCCGCCGTTGCGCAGGCGACTGTCCACCTGCAGCAGCAGGCGCGGCGTGCGCGGGTTCAGCGGCGGGTCGGTCAGAATCGGCAGGCGCGGATCCAACGCGTCCAAGTAAGTCCCGCGCAGGGTTGTCGTGCGGTAGGTGCCATAGGCGGCAACCCATTCGCCGCGCCGAGCGACGATGCGCGCTCGCTCACGGTAGCGCACACCCGCAAGCCCGCACACATACTGCACAATCGCCCGCCAGTCGCGTGCGCCACCGTAGGCGTTGCCGAACGCCCTGCCCGACACGCCCAGCAGCACGACCCCGCCGCGCCCCACCCGCAGGCTCACCCCTACAGGCGCGCCCTCGTAGGTGTAGAACGGCTCAGCATCGGGCGTCTGGTAGCGCGTAATCACCTCGTCGTCGCGCAGGCGCAGCGTCGGCAGGTCAGGGCGCGTCGGCGCGACCAGATGCTCGCGATACGGCGGCTGCGTGCTGATATCGAGCCGCCACTCCTGCGCCAACTCCAGTCGCAGGGTAATCGCGCGCGCCTGCGGCAGCGGGAAACGGTACACGAAGAAGGCGTCGCGGTCGGCGAAGCGCTCGCCGTTGGCGTTCAAGCGACTGCGGTGGTTCGTGTGCAGAAAGAGCGGTTCGGCGGGCGAGCCTGTGAAGAACGCTGCGAGCGTCCTGCCATCCGCCTCCAAGCGCACTTGGCGCAGCAGCGCGCCCCAGCCCGTGTCGGGGATGCTGTCGCTGAGCCGCACGAACACCGTCTGCCCTCGGTAGTCCGACAGATCGATGTCCACCCAGCGGCGGTTGAAGACGCCTTGCGCAGGCTCAGTGCCGTGAACGCCGAGTGTGCGCCACGCTTCGGGCGGGGCAGGTTCGGGCGGAACGGTCTCCAGTTGCAATGGCTTGCCGAGCATCTGCAGCAGCCATTGGATGGGCGTCGGCTGTCCTGCCCGTTGCCACGGCATGTCGGGGATGGCGTCGTAGCCGTTCGCACCGCCGACGACAAACAGCCAGCCGCCGCTTTGCACCCACTCGGCGAGGGCGCGCAGTTCCGCCTCGCGCAGCGGCTTGACCGTTTCGGGCGTCCACAGCAAAAGGCGCAGGCTGCGCGGCAGGGCGCGTTCGGGCAACCGCTGCAGCGAGTGCATCGTCAGCGGGATGCCAGCGTTCACCAGCGGGATGCCCAGCGCGAGCATGTCTTCTACGGGCGCGAGTTCGGGCGCACCGCGCATCGCCGCCATCGAGTCACTGAACAGCATGCCGATGCCCTCCACGCCCGCGTCGAGGGTCGCCCCTGTCTGCGCAATCGCCTCGCAGGCGCGCGCCGCGCTCAGGATGACCGTCGCGTAGTCGGCGGGCACATTCCCAAAGATGCGCTCGGGCCAGGGCAGCACCTCGTAGCCTGTCGCTTCGGGGAACATCAGCGACGCCACCAGCGTGGCGAAGTAGAACTGCTGATGCTCCTCCAGCGGGCGGTTGGGCACATCGGAGAGCGGGTCGCACAGGAACCAGAGCCGCTTGCCCGATTCGCGCAGCAGCCCTGCGAGCGCGGCGTACTCCAAGTAGGCGGCGGCGAACGGCTCGGCTCGGTACTCGCCGTCGGAGGGCAGCGGCGTGCGTACCGTGTCCGACCACACCTGACCGATGACCTCTTCGACCACCCCCTCCTTAAGGTTCCCCCTGCCCGCAGGGGGAACCGAACCCGCGCCCGCTTTGTTCTCCTCGCGAAGCGGGGGGAACCTTACGGAGGGGGGTAAATCTGGAAAGCCGTCCTCGAAAATCAGGGCGTAGTGCGCGAGGCAGATGCGCCACAGCGCGTAGTTCAGCGGGCTATGCACGGCGACCATGCGCTTGGCGTTGGGCTTGCGGGCGCGCGCGGCGTTCAGGATCGCATGCACCGCCTCGGTCATCAGCTGCGCCTTGAAGCGGTCTGCCGTCCAGCGGGCGGCGTGCGATGCATCGGGCGGCTGCCATGGGCGTCCCAAGCGCGCCTCGTACAGTTGGCGGAACGCCGCTTCGTAGCCCGCGTCTGCCCAGTATTCTGGCTCTTCGGGGCAGATGGCGTCCGCGCCCGCGTCGAGCATCTGCAGGTACTGGCGAATAAGCGCCTCGATGCGTTCGGGCGTCGGCACGAGGTAGAAACTGCTCTCGATGCTCATCGGCGCGCCATCGCGCGTGCGCTGCACGGCGTCGGGATTCGCCTCCGCATACGGCTGGTAGTCCCGAAAGCCGCCCATCACGATTATGGGGTAGCCGCGCGTCTTCCAGTTCGCCAGTCGCGCGGGGTCAAAACTGTGCAGGATAACCGCGTCGGTCGCCAAGTCGAGTCGGGGGCTGTAGTCCGCGCCTGTCTGGTAGCCACTGCGCGGGGTAGCAGGGATGGTCGGGCGCAGGGCGTTCGCAGGCGCGCCGAGCAGCCGCTCGACGCCATCGCCGATGCCGTCGCGGTCTTCGTCGCGATCGCTGGCGACCAGTTGCAGTTCGTAGACGCGCGCCTGCGTGCGCCGCTTGGTCTCCACAATCACCTGCAGCATCTGCACAGGCGGGTTTAGGGGCGCGCGCGTGGTCAGGTTCAACTGCTGAATCCCGCCGCGAAACGCCCGCGCGGTTAGCCCGCCCCCCTGCGTGCGCACGCGCACCTGACCCTCGCCCGAAACGGTTAGCCGAATGGCGATGTCCATCCCGCCCAGGATACGGAAACTGTAGGTCGCCGACCCGCCGTTGCCAATCAGCCGCGCGTTGCCCTCCAGCCGCGAACGGCTCGCCTGCGTCAGCACGCCTGCTTCCGAATCGGGGCGAACGCGCCATTCCATGCGGGGAACCAAACCGCCTGCCTGCATCTGTCGTCGCGCCATATCGGGGGCATATTGTACCGAAAATGTAGGGGCGCATCACAAACGGAGGGGCGCACGGCGGTGCGCCCCTACCCTGTGGGAACGAGACCTTCCTTCGTTCAACGCTGGGATTGTTCAACGAGGTCAGCAGATTTCCTGCCAATACGGCGTGAGCTTACGTTCTCACTCTGCAAGGGAACGCTGCCATCCCACAAATGTTCTGTGGCGCATCAGAGGGTGTGTATCAGAATCTCCTCTTGATCTTTGCTTTTGGCGCGGGCGAGGTAGCCGCTGCCGTCGGGCGTGCGGGAGCGCGACGCGACAATCGACGATTGCCCCTCCGCCCGCACATCGAAGAAGCCGCCCACACCCATCGGGTTGACGCCAATCATATCGGGGTGCTTCTGTACACCCGCAAGCAGCCCCGTCTCCCAGCCTTGCGCCTCCTCTTTCGTCCACGGCAGCGGATTGTAGGAGGGCATCGCAATCACGCGCACGCCCCGCTTCGCATGTTGGTCAATCAACTCGTGGTAGAAGCCGTCCAAGCAGATTAGCACGCCCAGCTTGCCCACAGGGGTGTTCACGGTCGGCAGTTCGCGCGGCGCAGGGCATAGGTTCAAGCCTGCCTCCTGCTCCAGTGGCACGAGGTTGATTTTGCGCTGCACCAGCACGCGCTCGCCCTTCGGGTTGTAGGTGTAGCTGACATTGTGGACACACTCGCCTTGCGCAATCGGCGCGCTGCCTGCCACGACCCACGCCCCGCCGACCCGTGCCGCCTCCGAGAAGACCTCGTGGTACACCCGCTCCACGAAGGGGCTAAGCGTGCGCAGCAGTGTGCGCGTCGCCCCCGCAAAGCCGCCCTCACTCGCGAAGGCGTTGATTTGATACCGCTCCATCAGGCGCAGCCCCGCTTCCACCATCGTCTTGGCGGTCTGCACCCGCTCGAAATCTTGCGTGAAAATCAGCCCCAGCCCCACATCTTCGGGGAACACGACCACCAAGTCGCCCTTCGGCGCGCGCTGACGCACCGCGCGCATCACCCCCAGAACGCGCTCGCGGAACGCCTCTGCGCTGCGGTAGTCCTCCAAGCGGTACTGCATCTGCACCGCCACAAGCGACGCAGTTTTCGGCATATAACGATTGTACCCACTCGGCGCAGAAAGTGGGTAAAATCCCGCCGACGAGAGCGCTATACGACTGCTCGCACAGTCCGAGTAGGCGCGACATACCGCCCTTTGGGGAGGACTGGCACGCTTGCAACGCGCACTCGCCCCTGCTCCCACCGCGTGGAAAAGGGGCTGGTGATGAGCTGATAAGGGTACATCCCTGGTGTTCAAGGGCTGGCGTGTCATGCTGCCCCCTCCCGCAAAGCTTGCAAGTCGATTATGGACACTATCTTCTAAAATCATCGTGAAATAATCCCGAAGGTTATTGGAACGACCTGCTCGTCCAAGCCCCAAGTAATCTGGTGAAGTGCACCGTGTTGAAGCCTTTGGTAGGCATACACCGCTGGGCGCACACGCAACTGCAGTGTTGCAGGTGGCTTAACCCTGTTCCGCCTCAAGTTCTCAAGCAGCTGGGTCTGATACTGAATTGGCAGTTGCTCCCACGAAATCGTTGCACCGATGACTCCTTTTGCTCCTATACGCTCCTCGATTTTTCGTGCGATCTCCTCCACAATTCTGTCATACAACTTTCGGTACTCCTCTGCCGCGAATCGGTTTAGATTTTCCCAGAACTGGCTCATCGCTTGCATCCCGCGGGTGAACGCCGTGGGCGCAGCAGGAGCGTTATACATGTAGGTTTTCGCATAAGGTGGCGCCTCAACCTTTAGAGACGGTATATGCGCGGGCGGCTTGCTCAGCAACGCCTCAAGCGAGTGAAGCGGCGCGCCAAACTGGCTCGTTTTGACGCTTCCATCGGGCGCTGTCCACTCTGCCACCAAGCGCGCTCCCAGCACCATGTATGCCTCACCGCGAAACATTTCCGCGAAGCCACTGAACACGGCGAGGTCCCCCCGTTCAATGGTTGCAATCACCGCTCTCCGCGTTGTCGGCGGCAGCCTGTGCACCTCGAGCGGTTGACCCGTCTCAAGGGTCTCACGCAGTAGGCGAAGTACCTCCAGACGCGCCCAACTTGGACTTTCAGCAATCAGCACATCCGCGCTCACCAGCAGGTGATAGCCGCTTAGATGGGCATAGAAGAATCTCTTCTGTAGACACCACTTTCGCAACGACTCCAGCCGCTGTTCCAGAGAGGCTTCAGGGTCATCGAGAATCGCGAACGCTTCCCGCACAAGCGCCTGCTGGTCGGTTTCAACCAGCGCGAGCGCAGGCGGCACAGGATCGAACTTTTGCGCTTCTGATTGCTGCGCCTCCTGCGTGCGCCCGTAAACTGCCAAACTAAAAGCAACTACTGCGATTATCAGCTTTCCCATATTAAATCTCCTTCTCTATGGGTGCTGGCAGGGGTACAGGAATCACGAGTTCTCCCTCTCCAGGGATAGGTACAATAGGGTTGTCCAAGACAATTGGGTTTGTCTGTGCATGCATAGCGTGCCCACACCTCCAAGCAGCAGTGGAAGTCGTCGATGCCGTAACATACAACCTCAAGCCCAAGCAGCTGTGCAGGATAGCATCCCGATGGGCACGGTTCGCCATCAGGCCAAGGACAATCAGGCGACTGTGAGTACAACCGAATTGCGAGTGCAAGAACACACGCAGCCAGTAGTATCCTACTCATGGTTCACCTCCAAGCAATCATGTAGTTAGGATAGCCATAAAGAGCAACCTTGCCCTAAAACATTACCGCAGAACCCTCTCATCGATCGGCTCGCAGATCGTCACGCTGCCAGATGCTTCCCCGAGCATTGCGGGCGACTTAATACAGAGATACAAACCAAGCGTTCCGCGAAGTTTCTCATCGGCAGCTACCTCTCGCACATGAAACCACTCTTTAGGAAGTTGACCCGCGACAATCCCTTCTCCCAGCAAGCCCGCGTGCAGCTTTTGGAGTGGCGCGCCCATTTCGCTCAGGGCGTCTACATAGCCCTCCCTAAGCATGTTTTTAATCCTTTTGACAACCTCTGGATAGACCTCGTTCTGAAGCGTCTGAAGAAGTTCCATACGCAAGGGCTTGGACGCGAGGTAGGTACACTTGTCAGCCGTCTGCAACGGGCGAACTGCCCGCGAACGCGGCTCCTTTATCTTGGGCAGGGGCACATTTTGGTCAGGCGGTCTATGCGACGCTACAGGAAAGCCTCCTGAGTTGTAAAACACGAGACCATATTCCAGCGAAACGCTTAACTCACCCAGAGTTTTCAGAATATGCTCGCGTCGCAGACCGTACGACTCCGATAGTTCGATATATGATAGGATTGCCTCTTGCGCCTCGGAAGACAGTTCCTCGAAGCGTCGCATTTCGCCGAGCTTGAGTTGCATATCCGAGAGCGCCTTCAGCAGCCTGTGATACACTAACGATTTTTCAGAAGCGACCACGCTTGGGGGAACAATGCACCCAACCTTCATGTCGCCTAAGTCCGCTGTAGCCAAGGCATACCCTGCTTCCAAAAGCAGCTGAGTCGCCTCTTCGTGGTTCCCTTTAGCATCAGCGACTCGTTGGAAGAAGCCTCTTACAGCCTCCTCTTCCTGAAGCGTGTATACGGATGCAAAATAGAAGTCTGGCGGAGCGCCTGCCTTCTGGGATGGGGTGCTGGGATTCCGCTGCAGCGTCTGCGCCGACTGCAGCTCACCCGCGTAGGCAGGCGCGAACCCGCACATTCGCAGAGCGCAGAAAACGATTAGTAGCCTGATGATCATAGATGCCTCCGCTAAGTCTTTATCTCCACACCGATAATAATACCCGTTCGAGGACAGCAATGTTGCGGATCTAGAGGCTCATTCGAGAATCCAAGCGTCACTACAGCACTTGCTTGGAAAACGATCATCAACGCCACAGTCAGCAGTCTCGAAATTGACCTGTGTGTCATCATACTCCTCCCTCCGATTGACCAGAATATGCGTCGCGCGTATGCGCCCCGCTGAGAATTATAGTAGTTCCCTATGACAAAAAGTGCAACCGCCACTCCGTCGGGTATCCTTTACCACCCTTTGGGGAGGACTGGCATGCATGCAACCGACGCCGCGTGGCTGAAACGCTTCCCCGAGCTGGAGATCCTCATCGACAGCTCGTCGCTCCAAGCGCGGGTACGCGAGCTGGGGGAGCAGATTACGCGCGACTACAGCGCACACCCGCCCCTGCTGGTGGGCGTGCTGAAAGGCTCGCTGGTGTTCCTGGCAGACCTGATGCGGGCGATTCCGCTGCCCGTGTCCTACGACTTCGTGGCAATCTCCAGCTACGGCGCAGAGACGCAGACCACAGGGCAGGTGCGGCTCCTCAAAGACCTCGACTCGCCTATTCACGGTCGCCATGTGCTGGTGGTGGAGGACATCTACGACACGGGGCTGACGCTAAGCTACCTGCTGGGGCTGCTGCGCCAGCGCGAGCCTGCGAGCCTGCGCGTCTGCACGCTGCTTGCCAAGCCCACTCGCCGCCAAGTGGAGTTAGACATCGCCTACTGCGGCTTCGAGATCCCCGACAGGTTCGTCGTCGGCTACGGGCTGGACTACGCCGAGCGGTATCGCAACCTGCCGTTTATTGCGGTACTGCAGGGGCAGCCGTAGGCGACACGGCGGCGTAGCCGACCTGCCCAATCGGATGCACCTGCCAGTCGGCAGCGTCCAACGCGCGCAGGAGCGCCCACGCGGTGTCCAGCGCGGTTAGGCACGGCACGCCCGACTCGACGGCGGCGCGACGGATGAGCAGCCCCTGCTGCTCGGCGCGCCGTTCAGGGCTGGGCGTGTTGACCAGCAGTTGCACGCGCTTGCCCTTGATGTAATCCAGCAGGTTCGGGCTGCCCTCGCCGATTTTGGGCACGACCTGCACAGGCAAGCCCGCCGCCTGAAGCGCGTGCGCCGTACCGCGCGTCGCCAGCAGCTGGAACCCCTTCGCCAGAAACGCCCGCGCCAACTGCACGCCCTCCGCCTTGTCTTTGTCGGCAAGCGTCAGCAGCACTGCGCCCGTGCGCGGGATTTTGATGCCTGCGGCGACCATCGCCTTGTAGAGTGCGGCTTCGTAGGTACAGTCGATGCCCATCACCTCGCCTGTGGAGCGCATTTCGGGTCCCAGCGCGACCTCCACCTGCCGCAGCTTCAGATGGGAGAACACGGGCGCTTTGACCGCGATTCGCCCGCGCGTAGGGTCGGGCGGCATCTCCACAAGCGGTAAGGGCTGCCCTAACTGCGCCGCGACCGCCCAGCGCACCATCGGGATGTCGGTAATCTTGGACAGGTACGGCACGGTACGGCTGGCGCGCGGGTTCACCTCGATCACATAGACCTGCCCATCCTGCACCACGAACTGGATGTTGAGCAGCCCGCAGGCGCGTAGTGCACGCGCCAAGCGCAGGCTGTAGTCGCGAATCTGCGCTTGCTCCGACTCGGTGAGCGTCTGCGGCGGCACGACGGTCATGCTGTCCCCCGAATGCACGCCCGCCCGCTCGATATGCTCCATAATCGCGGGGATGAGGAACCGCTCGCCGTCGCCGATGAGGTCTACCTCCGCCTCCTTGCCCTCGATATACTTGTCCACCAGCACGGGCGCGTCGGGGAACGCCAGCACCGCCGAGCGCCAGTAGGTCTCCAGCTCGGCGTCGGTGCGCACGATTTCCATCGCGCGCCCGCCCAGCACATACGACGGGCGCACCAGCACGGGGTAACCGACCGCATGCGCCGTTTCGCGTGCCTCCTCCAAAGTCAGCACGGCGCGCCCTGGCGGACGCGGGACGCCCAGCCGCTCCAGCAGCGCATCAAACTGCCGACGGTCTTCCGCCAGCTCAATCGATTCGGGTGGTGTGCCCAGAATCGGCACGCCGAACGCCTGCAGCGACTTGACCAAGTTGATTGCCGTCTGCCCGCCGAACTGCACCAGCACGGGAATCGGCTCGCCCGAATCGCCCGCCTCGTACTCCAGTAAGTTCAGCACATCCTCCGTCGTGATGGGGTCAAAGTACAGCGCATCGGAGATGTCGAAGTCGGTGGAGACCGTTTCGGGGTTATTGTTGAGGATCATCGCGTAGTAGCCCATCTCGCGCAGGGTACGCACAGCGTGTACGGCGGAGTAGTCGAACTCGATGCCCTGCCCGATGCGGATGGGTCCCGAACCCAACACGAGCGCTTTGCGGGGATGTTTCGGCGCAGGGCGGTCAGAGACGCCGTGATAGGTGCTGTAGAAGTAGGGTGTGTGCGCCTCGAACTCGCCTGCGCAGGTGTCCACCATCTTGAAGGCGGGCAGGATGCCGAGCGCCTTGCGCCCTGCCCGCACCTGCGCCTCGCTTAGCCCCGTGATCTGCGCCAGAAACCTGTCGCCAAACTGCCACTCCTTGGCGCGGCGGAGGAGAGACGAGGCGGGTAGTAGGGGCGAACGGCCGTTCGCCCCTACATCCGTCCCCTCCAACAACACCTCTCGCACTTCCCCACTCCGCGCAATCAGCTCCTGCTCCATCTCCACCAGCCGACGGATGCGGTGCAGGAACCACGGGTCTATCTTGCACAGCCCGTGAACCTCCTCCACCAGCCAGCCGCGTCGGAACGCCTCGGCGATGTAGAACAGGCGCATGTCATTCGGCGTGGCGATGAGCGTCTCCAGCTCCATCGGGCTGAGCCTTGCGGCGGGCGGGTAGCGCAGGTCGCTCACGCCGACCTCCAGCCCACGCACCGCCTTCATCAGCGCGCCCTCAAAGGTTCGGTCAATCGCCATCACTTCGCCCGTCGCCTTCATCTGCGTGCCCAGCGTGCGGTCGCCTGTGGGGAACTTGTCGAACGGGAAGCGCGGGATCTTGACCACGCAGTAGTCCAGCGCAGGCTCGAACGCCGCCGAAGTGCCCGTGATGGGGTTGCGAATCTCGTCCAAGCGCAGCCCGATGGCGATTTTGGCGGCGATTCGCGCAATCGGATAGCCCGTCGCTTTGGACGCCAGCGCGCTGGAGCGGCTCACGCGCGGGTTCACCTCAATCACATAGTAGTCGCTGCCGTTGGGGTTCAACGCCAGCTGCACATTGCACCCACCCTGAATGCCCAACGCGCGGATAATGCGCAGCGACGCCGTGCGCAGCAGCTGATACTCGAAATCGCTCAGCGTCTGCGACGGCGCAACGACCATCGAGTCGCCCGTGTGGACGCCCATCGGGTCTAAGTTCTCCATGTTGCACACCACGATGGCGTTGTCCGCGCCGTCGCGCATCACCTCGTACTCGATCTCCTTCCAGCCCAGTAGTGAGCGTTCCACCAAGATCTGCGAGCGCATCGAGAGTTCCAGCCCCCGCGCGCCGATTTCGAGCAGCTCGTCGGGAGTGTGTGCGATTCCGCCGCCTGTACCGCCCAGCGTGTAGGCGGGGCGCACGATGCACGGATAGGGCACAATCTCCGCCACGCGCCGCAACTCGCCGATGCTCTCCACTATCCACGACTCGGGCACAGGCTCGCCAATCTGGCGCATCAGGTCGCGGAACTTCTCGCGGTCCTCCGCCGCCTGAATCGCCGTCAGTGGGGTGCCCAGCAGCCGCACGCCGTACTTGTCCAGAATGCCGCGCACCGCCAGTTCCGTCGCAAGGTTCAGCCCTGTCTGCCCCCCAAGCGTCGGCAGCAGCCCGTCGGGACGCTCCTGCGCGATCACACGCTCGGCGAACTCCACCGTCAGCGGCTCGATATACACGCGGTCGGCAGTGTCGGGGTCAGTCATAATCGTGGCGGGATTGGAGTTAATCAGCACGACTTCCAGCCCCTCCTCACGAAGGGAACGACACGCCTGCGAGCCAGAGTAGTCAAACTCAGCTGCCTGCCCGATGACAATCGGACCTGAGCCAATCATCAAAACCTTCCGTAGCGATGTGTCTTTCGGCATAGCCTCCTCCCTTGTCGCCTCGCTGGACGGACTTAAAGGGACGCCCTGCAGTATACCCAAAGGGCATCGCCTTCGGCTGTTTGTGGGCAAGTTTTCTTGAAAAACCTGCACGATTTGCAAGGGATTGGCGCGTTTCAGGGTATCCTACCTGCGGGGCGCGTTCGAGTTTTCCACACGCAACTAACTTCCATGCCCCTATACCTATAGAGAATCCATGGTAGTAGTAGGTCATTGTGGAATTGTGGATAACTTTGTCTACTTCGACCGCGCGGTCGACGAATTTGAGAGGTTCCGAAGGGCAATTTTGAACTCAAATTGCAACTTTTGTCTACTGACCGAGCGTTTAATTAGCCACGCTAAGGATCGGGGGTTTCGATGTGGATAACTTGTGGAAAACTGTGGATCCACTGTGGATAACTCTGTGGATAACGGGGCGATTCGGGGGTTTTCCACAGGGTTTTCCACAGAGTTATCCACAATTGGGGGCGAGTTATCCACAATTCGCGGGAGAGGTATCCACACCCGCTGCCTGCAGGTAGGCTTGCCAAGTGCGCTCGGCAGTAGTGCGCCACGAGAAGCGCTGCGCCTGCGTGATGGCTCGTTGGCAAAGCGCCTCGCGGTAGGCGGCGTTGGTCAGCAGGATGTGAATTGCGCTTGCCCACATGCCTGGCTCGTTGGGCGGGAGCAGGACGCCTCCAGAGCCGACCACTTCGGGCAGCGCGCCGCCATTGGAGGCAATCACGGGCGTCCCGCACGCCATCGCTTCCAACGGCGGCAGCCCGAACCCCTCGTAGAAGGAAGGATACAGCAGCATCTCGGCAGCGTTGTAGAGCCACACGAGATGCTTGTCGGGCACATAGCCCGTCTCGATGAGCCAGCCGTCGGGCGCGAAGGTCTGCTTGGCGCGCTCCAGCTCCCGCCGCGCCCAGCCTGCCTTGCCCGTCAGCACGAGCGTGATGGGCAACTCGTACTGCGTGCGGGCAAGGTACACCGCCTCAATTGCCAGTTGCCAATTCTTGCGCGGCTGCAACACGCCTACCGCCAGCGCGAAGGGTGGTTCAACCCCATAGTTTTCGCGCACCCACCCCTGCGCTTCAGCCTTAGGGATGGGGTAGAAGCCTTCGGGCAGCCCGTTCGGCGTCGCAACCACCTTTTCTGGCGGCAGGTGCAGCATCTGAATCATATCTTCGCGCGAGGTCTCCGAGACGGTCAGCACGCGCTTGGCGCGGCGGCACGACGCAGGCACGGTCAGGCGCAGCAGAATCCTGTCTTTCAGCGGGAACCAGCGCGGCTCGATCAGGAACGAGATGTCATGCACGGTCGTCACGGTCGGAACCGTGAACAAGGGCGAGACGGTGTACTGCGTGTGAACCAAGTCGCAGCGGTGCTGTCGGGCGAGTTTGGGCAAGCGGAGTAGGCTCCAGAGCCGTTCGGAGCGGGCGGGCGCGACTACAGGCTCATAGAGCGGCGATTCGGGGAGCGTCCCTGCAGGGATGGGGCGTGTAGAGAACAGCACGAGCCGATGTTCGGCGGGACTCAGCAACTCGCCCAGCGCAGTAAGCAGCCCGCGCCAGTAGGTGCGGTCGCCTGTGTACGCGCCCGTGAGCAGCCGCGCGTCAATCCCCACCCTCACGGCTTGACCCCCAGCGGGCGGTTCAGAATCTGCTTCCACGCGCGCGGATAGGGCTTAGGCGTTGGTCGCTCCTTACGCAGCAGCCCGATTGCACGCGAGACAGGTCCCTGCTCGGTCTCGAAGCTGACCGTGCGCAGCTCAAGTGTTGCGCCGAGCGTGCGTGCGGCTGGGGCTGCCCCCAGAATCTCGTCGGCTTCGCCTGTGCTCTTGAGGGCAAGCCCGACGCCCCCGACCTTCAGGAACGGCGTCATCAGCTCCGTCAAAATCGGCATTTTGGCGACGGCACGAGCAACGGCGAGGTCGAACTGCTCGCGGGCGTCGGGATTGTGCGCCCACTCCTCCGCGCGCGCCTGCACGACGGTTGCGGGCAACCCCAGAGCAGCGCACGCCTCCCGAAGGAACTGTACCGTCTTGCCGTGCGAATCGAGCAGGGTCAACCGCAGGTCGGGGCGCGCAACTGCCAGAGGAATGCCAGGCAGTCCTGCGCCCGTGCCGATGTCCAGCACCCGCGCGCCTTCTGGGGGCGTGTAGACCGCCAGCAGGCACAGCGAGTCCACCAAGTGTCGCCCGACGGCTTGCTCGGCGGGCACGCGCGTGAGGTTCACCCGCTGGTTTGCCTCATAAAGGAGCGCGAGGTAGTGCGACAGCCGCTCGCGCGCCTGCGTATCCAACGCGACTCCCCACGCGGTCGCCTGCTCCAAAAGCGCCCAGTCGCCGATCGACGCCTGCATAGCACTGAAGAATACGAATACAGACACCCATAATACCTTGTGGAGCGATGCCGATTGTCGTAGTGATGCGGAGAGAGGTTGAAGCTTCGATCAAGGCGCTTCAACCCCTGCCCAGAGCCGTGATGCGACTGGTGGAATTGCTGGAGTCCGAGACGGCGACACTGGGCGAGGTCGAGACGCTGCTGAAGGCGGAGCCTGTGCTGTGCGGTAGGGTGCTTCAGATTGTCAACTCCGCCTACTATGGTCTGCCACGAGCTGTCAGCACGCTTCAGCAAGCGCTGATGCTGCTTGGTGTGCACGCAGTGCGGGGGATAGTTTTGGGCGTTGCCGCTGCATCTACGCTTCGCGGGAGCCGTGTTGTGAGCAGTGTTGAGCGCGAGCTGTGGCGGCACTCGGTCACAGTTGCGGGCTATGCGCAGAGGATCGCACGCGCCTGCCGTTGGGGGCACCGCGTCAGCGAGGATGCCTACATTGCGGGGCTGCTCCACGACATCGGCTCGTTGTTCCTTGCCGCGCGGTTCTCTGGGGTCTATCACTCGCTGCTTCAGGCAACAGAGGAGCCCATCGCTGCCGAGCGTGAGCTGTTCGGCTACGACCACGCCGACATCGGCGCAATGATTGCCGAACACTGGAAACTGCCTGAGCGGATCGTGCGCGTGATTGGCGAGCATCACGCGCCCTACCTGCCCGAAGGCGACGCGCGACTGCTCACCGCAGCGGTCATGCAAGCCGATCTGTGGGATGCCGAGAAGCGCGGCGCGCCCGTGCCCGAAGACGCTTACCCGCGCGCGGAACTCTCGGAACTCATTCGTATTGACGAGCCGACCGCCATCGAGATCCGCCAGCAAGTGGATGAGGCGGTAGATGCACTGTGCGACCTGTTGTTGGGGTAGCCTCTTAACCGCCCGCGCCAAAATTCATCAGCACGAGTAACAGATCTGCATCGTCCACAACGCCGTCGCGATTAAGGTCATAGAAACAGTACCCAGAGCAGGTAACGCCGAACGCCATAAGTATCTGCAGGAGGTCAGCGTCGTCCACGATGCCGTCGCCGTTCACATCGCCTTCAGGACGCACCTCGAAGTTGAAGTGTAGTTGCACGCCGTTGCGGAAGCGCAGAACGATGTTGTCTACCGCCCCAATAAACGCGCCGTTCCAGCCCGTGCCCGCGCCTACGCTGACCCCGCACACGACGCTGTCGCCATTGTAGCGCACGCCGACGCGGTTGCCCTCGCGTGGCTGGTAGCCCTCATCGGATTGCCACACAGAAAGCGGTTGCGCATCGAAAAAGTTGCCTCCATTGATGGGGTTCTGCCAGAAGCGACGGTTGGACGCCGCAACCTCCTCCGTGACCCAAGTATCCGTCGGCACAGCCCCGCCGAAGCCGTTCATCGAGCGTTCGTAGATGAGGTAACCCAAGTCCCGCAGCCGACCCTGACTGTCGAGGTTCGCGACATAGATACGCAGCGGGAGGTGGATGTACCCAGCGACGGTGCTACGGCTGTCGCGATACCAGTCGTAAGACAGCCACTCCAGGTCGCGCAGGCGACCCCAGTACGATTGACCGTCCAAGAATCGGAACTCAATATCGGACTTGGCGAGTGTCGTTGGGGTGTAGAGGTAGACCGAGCCGTTGCCAGAGCGCGGGTAGTCCGTTCGGATGCCGACTACACCATCGTGCTGCACATGCCCGTAGTACCAGTTCCACTGGTGGAAGAACGGGAAGAAGGCGTAGTTCGCCCCGCTATGCGTGAACCAGTCGCCAGGCGCAGCGAACAGCGAGTAGACTCGCGTCTCGATTTGCGCGTGCAGCGCGAGCGTCAAAGCCAGCCAGAGAACCCCTATCCGCACAAGTGTCCAGCGCATCGTGTGCCTCCGCGCACTATTATAGCCTAACTTGGGCTATAATATGTCTATGCGACGCGGCTGGGTAGTTTTCGGGTTGATTCTATGGCTGGCGACGGCGGCGTGCGCCCAACTGAACTGGGTCGGCAACACGCGCCTGTATGCAACGGGCTTCCATGCGCTGCCCAGTCGGCTGGGAATGATCGACCCGTGGCAGGTCATCACCATCACCACACAGACGAACCCTATTGCGCCGGGGCAATCGGTACAAGCAATCGTCACTACCGATAATTGGCTGACCACGCGAGAATACGATTTCTCGTTTGATTTCAATACTGGCGGAAATACCCAGTGGTATCTGGTGCTACCGCCCTACCCTGCGGGCACGCATGTGCAGTTTTACATTCGGGCGCGGGGCGCGAATGGCGAGGTGCGCTTCGACAATAATGGCGGCGCGAACTATAGCGTGTGGGTGCGCTATGCCCCGCGCTACCGTGAGACGCCGATTCTGCAATGGTTCCAGACTGACTACCGCACGATTATGCTGCGCCTGCCTGAAGTCGTCATGGCGGGCTATGGGGCGATTTACCTACCCTCGCCTGTCAAGTCGGGCGGCGGGGGCTTCAGCACAGGCTACAACCCGTTTGATCTTTTCGACTTGGGCGACCGCTTCCAGAAGGGCACAGTGCGCACGCAATACGGCACGACTCAGGAACTCATCGAGCTGATTCGGCTGGCGCACCGCTTCGGATTGGAGGTCTACTGCGATTTGGTGACCAATCACGCCGATAACCGCGCCAGCACGGCGATAGACCGCTATCCGGGCGTCATCCCCGAAGACTTCCACATCCGCTCGACAGCAGACCCCACGAACAACGAGGTTGACTTCAACAACGCGCCGCCGTTTGGATTCAGCACGCTGAACCACGATGTCGTCGGGCTGGCAGACTACGCGCACGAGGACGGCAACAACACGCGCACGGGCGCGTTCAACCTGCCCAGCTACGCGCAGTTCAACGCCTTCGACAAACCCAGCTTCGTGCGCCACCCACTGAACCCCCACTACTACCCAACGGGGCAGCCCTATGCCGAGGATGTTCGCGACTACCTGAAGCGGTGGGGTTGGTTCCTCACGGAAGTGATAGGCTTCGACGGCTACCGCATCGATGCCGTGCGCCACACGCCGCCGGGCTTTTTCGCACGGACGCCCCAGCAACCTGGCGGGACGGTCAGCAACGGCGACCTGTTGCCCTACCTCTACAGTCTCAAGCCCTCGCTGTATGTGTTCGGCGAGGTCTATTCAAGCGACCCGTACGAGCTGCGTGAGTACGCCAAGACGGGGATGAACCTGCTCGACTTCCCGATGAACTTTACGCTGAAAAGCTTATTCAATTCCAACGGCTTTGGCGACATAGGAGCGTCGCTGAGCAACCCGCTGGGCGCAGATCCCGCCACAGGGCTGCCTTACGAGCTGGGTGGTCTGGCGCGCTATTTGGGCGTCGGCTTCGTGCAGAGCCACGACGACGGTCCGCCACGCTCGAACAACCTCGCGCATGCGTGGTTGCTGACCCGCCCTGGTAGACCCAAAATCTACTACGACGGCAACAACATCGATCCGAACAACTGGAGCCACTTCCCGCGTCCGGGGCGCTACAACGCGTTGGGCAACGGCGATGACAGTTTGCTGCGACTGCTTGATGTGCGCAAGCGGTTCGCGCGAGGCGATTTGGTGAACCGCTGGGTAAGCAGTGATCTCTACATCTATGAGCGTCAGGTGAACGGGCATAGCCTGCTGCTGGTGGGGCTGAACGATCGCGGCGACCTGACGCCCCTGACGGCGACGGTGCAGACCAACTTCCCGCCTGGCACGGTGCTAATAGACTATTCGGGGCAGCGCCCGCCTGTGACGGTGGGATCAGACGGGCGCGTGACGATAACTGTGCCGCCGAACTCTGCGCCTGGCAACGACAATAACGCCTATGGCTATGTGCTGTACGCGCCGCGCACGCCGCAACCTGTGGCGGGCGAGCGACCCGTGCGCCTTTACAACGCGCTGACGGGTGCGGAGTATCCCTTCCAGACGGTAAGCACGCCTGGCGGAACCTACGCGACGGGACGCAGCTTTGAGGCAGCGACTGTAACGGGCGACCTACTCACGATTCGAGTGCGCACCGACGCCACGGGCGTGCGCGCCTTCGCGAAGTTTAACAGCGGTATCGCGATGGGCAACCTGCAGCCGCTGACGAACACTCCCGAAGGACTCACGGACGGCTTCATCCCCATGACGCGCCTCGCGGATGGTTATTTCACTCTCAGTCGCGTAGACCTTTCGCACCTACCGCAAGGGCTTCACATGATACAGATTCGTGTTTTTGCAGACACGGGCGCGCGCCCGGGATTGTTCACCGACTTTTACGCCTTCTTCTACCTCCGCCGCCCTGAGCCCCGAATCGCTGTGGACGGCGACCTCAGCGACTTAGGAACGCCACTTGCTGTGCAGACGCGCACTCCAAGCTCCAACCTGAACCGCCTTGATGCGCTTTATGTGCGCAACGACCACAGGAACCTCTATATCGGGCTTGCGGGGCGCGTAGACACAGCAGAGAATCTGCTGAACGGCGTGGTGGTCTACCTCGATGTGGACTACGGGCTTGGCACGGGGCTGACGCAGCTCAACCAGCTGAGCGACGACAGCGGACCTGCGACACGCCTGATCTCGAATCGCAAGCTAACGCCGCCTGCGGGCTTCGGTGCAGAGTTCGCCGTCGGGGTTTTTCGCCACAGAAGCCTGCACTCGGCACCAGAGGCGGGTTTCGTAGGGGACGCGAGTACGCCTCCGCTGGTGGGTGCAGAAGCGGGGGTCTATCGTATCAACTTGGGGCGGCTGAACTGGCTGGAGGGTGTCCCTGCCCGAATTGTGTGGCGTCCGCGCAATACGCCGACCGATCCGCCGACGGGGTTGGAAATCGCCATTCCGCTGGAGACGCTATTTGCAGGACGCAAGGCGAGCCGCCCAATCGGGCTGTTTGCTGCGCTGCTGACCACCGGCGAAACGGGCGCAATTCTGTCGGCGTACGACTCGCGCCGTGCGACGCTTGGCGCGCGCCCGCCGACCAACAGCTTCGTCACGAACCAGTTCCTGCCGCCGCAGCCAAACATCGTGAACAATCCAGGCACGGCAGCGGTGACGCTGCAGACCGTCGCGACCTACACGCTGCAGGAGATGCCCCCGCTGACGGCAGGGTATCGTCTGCATCTGGAGCCGATGCGCTTTGACCCGCGCGTGAGCGCCTATCGCCTGCGCGGGCGCATCGTGAACATCAGCGGGCAGCCTATAGGCGGACCTGTCGCGCTGGTGGCGTCGCTTCCTGAAGGCGTGGAGTGGCTGAACCGCACGGGCGAGAGTGTCCTGCAGCAGGGCGTCGCTTACCAGATTCTCACGGAGAGCGATCTGCCCTCTGGCGGCGTGCTAACTTTCGAGGTGCGGTTGCGCTCCGCGAAGCCGTTGGTGCGCCCGCCGAAGTTGGAAGTGCGGGCAGGCATCGGCGCGATTTAGTCGCTGTCAAAGGGCAACTGCACGCGCTGGAGGGCGGGATTCTCAGCGGGTGCGCGTCCGACCTTCGCCAGCGGGACCCAGCGCCCCTGGACGCACACGCGCACAACATCGGCGGTGAAGTCGGTGTTGGTGCCCTCGACCGTGCTGTTGCTGAGGAACGACGAGCCGACGCCGTACACATCGACGGGTGCGCCTGCCTCCTCAAACTGGCGGATGCGTGCTTCGTTGAACCCGCCTGTTGCGACAATCTGGATGGCGCGGCAGTAGGCTTGGGCGCGCTCGCGCCAGTACGGGGGCAACTGCCACTCTTGCCAAGCCGTATCCAGCCCCTCGCGGAGTTTGAAGATGAGGCGTGGGTTCACGCCACGCAGTTCAGCGGCATTCGGCTCGTGTTGCAGGCTCTTATCCGTGAGGTTCGCGCTGGTGTCGGGGCGCACGCCGTGCAGGATATATCGCTGCGCGGTCTCCGCGTCGCCGCGCTCGAGCGCCGCGCGGTATCGCTCGAAGAAAGCCCTCGCGACCGCACGCGCGGTGCCCACACAGTCGTTGTCGAAGTCCACCAAGGCGACGCGACGCACCTCGGGTGGCATGATTCGCGCGAACTGCAGCATTAGCTCGACGGTGTCGCCCAGAAAGGCGGCGATTAGCGCGTGCGCCGTCGTGCCGCCTGCAGTGCCTCCCCACAGGCGCGTCTGGGCAGGCGTGGAGACGATGGCGGGGGTGCTTGAATGGTGATCTAAGTTGTAGCGTTGCACGCCGACATAGTAGGCGTACCCGTCGTACATCTGGGTTTGGGGCAGGTCGAAGCGTGCGGGGAAAAACAGCACAGGCTTGCCCCGCGCTGCTTGTAAGATGCGATAGGTGTTTGTGGCGATTCGGCTCAAGCGGGTCAGCACACCCAGCAGCGGGGTCTCCAGCAGGGCGAAATCGCGATACCTGCCGCGCACCTTCAATACGGGGACTATCTGCATGGGGTCGCCCTCGTATGGTGCGATGAATCCGTCGTGGACGGCTTCTACCTCCAGTAGGTGCGCCGTGTTGACGAACCGCTCGCCTTCGAAGTAGCCTGTCGCGTGCTGCAAAATAGCCAGCGCAGTGTCGACTCCTGCCACAACAGTGAACGGCTTGCGCCGCGCGAAAAACTGCATCTCGACGCGCATGTCGCCGATGGGTTCAGGCGGTTGGGGGTCTAAGCCTTGTTGCGCCAGTCGCAGTGAACGCCCTGCAAACCGATAGCCTTCCTGCGCGAGTTGTTGCAGGATCCGAACGCCGTTCCAGAAATAGCGATCGGAGTAGTCGCCGTTGCGGATGCCTTGCCAGTCCAGTTGCCAGCGCTTGGGTTCGATGCGTGATTGGTCCCAGACAGCCACCGCCTAAAGTGTACCCGATTAGCTGAGTGCGCGTCGCACCGCCTCGACTACGGGTGTCAGGGCAGCGTCTACCAGTTCGGGCGTCTCCGCTTCCACCATCACGCGGATGAGATTCTCCGTGCCTGAGGCGCGGATGTTGAGTCGCCCGCGGGTGCCCAACAGTCGTTCTGCCTCCTTGATATGCGCTTGGATTTCTGGATGTGACTGCCAGCTGTGCTTATCGCGCACAGGGATAGAGACCAGTTTCTGCGGGTACGGCTCGAAGGGGTGTGCAATCTCCGAGAAGGGCTTCTGATGATGCAGCCACAAGGCGAGTATCTCCAGCATGGTGATTAGTCCGTCGCCGGTAGTAGTGCGCTCGCTGAAGATGATGTGTCCCGATTGCTCGCCGCCGATGAGAGCACCTGTGGCGCGCATGGCTTCGGCGACATAGCGGTCGCCGACCTTCGTGCGGTGCAGTTGAATGCCTTCTGCCTCCAAGCGTTTTTGCATGCCCAGATTGCTCATCTCGGTGGCGACGACCAGAGGCGGGTTGAGGGTGTTCTGCTGATGGCGGGTGAGTGCCCAGAGGGTCATAACGGCGTCACCGTCCACGATGTCGCCGCGTTCATCGCAGAAGAGGGCACGATCTGCGTCGCCATCAAAGGCGACTCCGATGTGGGCGTTCGTCTCCAGCATAGCGCGTTGCAAGTTCTCTGGATGCGTCGAGCCGCAGTGGAGGTTGATATTGTCGCCATCGGGTTCGCCAGCGTAGAGGCTCACCTTTGCGCCGAGTTCGTGTAGCACGACAGGAGCATATTGGCTCGCCGCACCGTTAGCGCAGTCGAGGGCAACAAGGATCCCGCGCAGCGGTTCGCGCTCGCCTGTTTGCTCGCGCATAAGGTGCAGTAGGTACAGAAGGTACCGTTCGTTCTCGCGCTCGTCGTATTCCCAAAATCCGATTTTGTCGGCGGGCGGGTATGGGAATGGTTCGGTTGTTTCGGCAAGGCGCGCTTCGATCTGCGCTTCGTACTCGTCAGGAAACTTATAGCCGTCGCCACCGATGAGTTTGATGCCATTGTCGCATGCGGGGTTATGCGAAGCGGAGATAACGATGCCCAAGTCGTAGTGCCCCTCGCGTACAAGGTATGCCACTGCAGGCGTTGGCACCACCCCTGCAGAAGTGGCGTTCACGCCCATCGAGGTGATTCCGCTTACGAGGGCGGCTTCCAGCATTGCGCCGCTACGGCGTGTATCACGCCCGATTAGCACGCGTGGAGGATAATGAGGCGCGGTCGCCAGCAGTTGTTGGGCGATCGCGCGCCCCAGTCGCAGCACGAAGTCAGGCGTCAGCAGATCGTTCGCGACTCCGCGCACCCCATCCGTTCCGAAGTAGCGTTTCATGCTTGTACATCCAGTCCTTGTGTCGTGGGTTCTGGTGGACGTTTCGCGACGATGACGCGGCTGGGTCGCAAGATGCGCTCGCCCATGCGGTAGCCGCGCTCGACCTCGTCAATGACAATCCCGTCTTCGTAGTCAGTAGTCTCCACGCGCTGGATAGCCTCGTGTAGGTTAGGGTCAAATGGCTGACCGATGGCATCGATGGGATGGATGTCGTAGCGCGCCAGCAGTGCTTTGATTTGCCGCTCAGTCATCCGCACGCCCTCAATGAGCGGCTCCAGTTCAAGCGTGGCTTCTGCCGCTTGCAACGCGCGCTCGAAGTTGTCCAAGATGGGCAGCAGCTCGGTCATTAGGGACTCGAGCAGCAGCCCACGCTGCCGTTCCATCTCCTCTTGCTGGCGGCGGCGGTAGTTTTGAAAGTCCGCCAGCGTGCGCAGGTAGAGATTCTTCTGTTCCTCGTAAGCCTGCTCCAATTCGGCGATACGCGCCTGTAGCGGCTCGATGTCCGGTGCGGGTGCTTGCGATGTTTGCGCCTGATCCATAGGCGTCTCGTGGTTGTTCATGGCCTGCTCCATAGTCATCACCTCCGCAAAACGCAGTTCCCTGAGCGAGACGATTTCTCTTTCTCGTTGGTAGAGTATACCCCAATTCGGAAAGGGCTTGGCAGGAGAAGTTCCGAAGGGCGCGAAATGGTTTCTTGTGAAGCAGCAGGGCTGGGTTTTGGCAGTCGTCAATCAGAAGGGCGGCGTCGGCAAAACCACGACGGCGGTCAACTTAGCGGTAGGGCTTGCCTTAGGCGGTGAGTCGACGCTGTTGGTGGACGCTGACCCACAGGCGAACGCCACCAGCGGGCTGGGAATAGATCCACGAACCGCACCTCGCAACCTTTTTCAGTGGATTCAAGATTGGCTGGCACACGCATCGGGTAACTTTGACGAATCGCCAGTTCTGGAAACGACGCGCCCAAACCTGCACCTTATCCCCGCAAGCATCGATTTGGCAGGCGTGGATGTGATGTTGGCGTCTCGGATTGCACGCGAGACTGTCCTGAAAAGCCTCCTGACCCCGCTGCGGGAGAGGTATCGGTGGACTATCATCGACACACCTCCCTCGCTGGGTGTGCTCACGATTAATGCGCTCACGGCAGCGGATGGACTAATCGTGCCTGTGCAGTGCGAGTATTACGCGCTGGAGGGGTTATCACAACTGTTGCAGACGATAGACTTAGTACGACAGCATCTGAACCCGCGCGTCGAGATTTGGAAGGTGCTGCTCACGATGCACGATTCGCGCACGCGCCTTTCGGAACAAGTGGAGCAGGAAGTTCGCAAGTTTTTTGGCGCGAAGGTTGCTCAAAGTGTCATTCCACGCAACATTCGTGTCAGTGAGTCGCCGAGTTTTGGACTGTCGGTTCTTGAATATGACCCTCGCTCGCGAGGGGCACAGGCGTATCTGGAATTCGTTGAGGAGGTAAAAGCGTATGCCGCGTCCTGCACTGGGTAGAGGTTTAAGCGCGTTGATAGGGCAGAGCGAGCTGGCGGAGACCCTTGTACGGGAGATACCGATTGCGCAGATTCGCACGAATCCGTATCAGCCGCGTCGACAGTTTAGTGAGGAGTCGCTGGAAGAGCTTGCTGCGTCGATTCGCGAGATGGGCGTCCTACAGCCGATTATAGTGCGGCAGGAGGGCGAGGGCAGTTATGTGCTGGTCGCAGGCGAGCGTCGGCTACGCGCGGCCCAGATGGCAGGGCTGACCACGATTCCTGCGCTGGTGCGTTCCCCTTCGGAGCAACAGATGTTGGAGATGGCGCTGGTCGAGAACGTGCAACGCGAGGATATTAATCCGATTGACGCTGCACTTGCCTACAAACGCCTGATGGACGAGTTTGGGCTGACGCAGGAACAGGTTGCGCAGCGTGTGGGCAAAAGTGTGCCTGCCATATCGAATACGCTTCGCTTGCTCCAGCTGCCTGAGTATATCATCAGGAGCCTGCAAGAAGGGGCTATAAGCGAGGGGCACGGACGTGCATTGCTGATGGTGAAGGATCCGACTCTGCAGCGGATGTTGTGGAACGAAATAGTTTCAGAGGGGCTTAGTGTGCGAGCAGCGGAACTGCGCGCACGCGAGCTGCGTCCGATGAATCCAACACCGCGCAACGCGCCCGAACCAGCACCGCAGCCGTCGCCAAAACCCGACGAATTGAAGGCGCTGGAGCACAATCTCAGCGCTTACTTGGGTACGCGCGTTCAGGTGGTTCAGATGGCAGGTGGTGGGGGCAGGATCGTTATCGAGTTTTACTCGGAGGAGGAGTTGGGGCGCATCTTGGAGATTATCGCGCCCGAAGGCTTGTAGGTTTTCACATGAAAACCCCCAGCCGCAGCCACGGAGGGATTCAACGATGGAACGCTCTGAAAAACTGCTCAGCCGAGACCATTCCGTGCTTGTGATTGTCGATGTTCAGGAGGTGTTCCTGAAGCCCATAAAGGTCAGGAGCCTCATTGTAGAGAACATCCAGCTGCTCGTTCGGGTAGCCAAGCAGCTGGGGATACCCATGCTTGCCACTACCCAAAACGCTGAAAAACTCGGCACCCTGGTGCCTGAAATTGCCGAGTTGATTGGTGAGACGCCTGTCTTGGATAAGTTTTGCTTTAGTTGCCTTGTGCAGGATTCCTTCGCTCGCTACCTTCAGGCAACTGGACGGTCTCAAGTCGTCCTTGTAGGTGTGGAGGCGCACATATGCGTGCTGCAGACGGCGTTGGATATGCTCAAAGCAGGCTATGCGGTGCATGTGCCCTACGATGCCGTTGCGAGTCGCGTAAAGCGTGACTGGAAGTACGCACTGCTACGGCTGGCGAGCAGTGATGCAGTGGTCAGCTCTGTTGAGTCCGTAATCTACGAATGGCTCTACGAGGCGGGAACCGATGCGTTTCGTGCAGTGCTACCGCTTCTAAAGAGCCGTGAGCGAGCACGAGGGAAGGCAGAAGAGTCGAACGGAGAAGACGAGAACGAAGAGACAGGAACGCCCCAGTCCAAGGACTGAGGCAACCAGAAGAAAGGAAGAAGCGTGCGAGCTACTTCTGAAACAGACTCCGAAGAATGAAGTAGAGATTAGCAGGGCGTTCTGCAAGGCGGCGGGAAAAGTAAGGGTACCACTGCTCGCCGTACGGCACATAAATGAGCGTGCGGTATCCCTCTGCTACTAACTGCTTCTGAAGCTCTCGCCTAACCCCATAGAGCAGCTGAAATTCAAACTGAGACTTGTCCAAGCCCAGTTTCGCTGCGTATTGCTTAGCATGGTTGATTAGACGCGTGTCGTGGGTGGCAATAGCAGGCTCCTTGCCTTTCTCAAGGAGCCGCTCCATTTGAATCCTAAACTGCTTGTCTACCGACCGCTTATCGGGATAGGCAACCTCTCTCGGTTCGGCATACGCACCTTTGACCAGTCGAATACGCGCCCCCAAGGCAATTAGTCGCTCCAAATCCTGAGGGGTGCGGTAGAGGTAGCTTTGCAACACAGTGCCTGAGTGCGGATAGCGGGGGTACAACTCGCAGAACAAATCCAGTATCGCCTGCGTGTGTTTACTGCTCTCCATATCTATCCAGACGAAGTTGTTGAGTTCCTCTGCAGCTATCAGAACTTTCTCCAGGTTTCGGCGAGCGATGGCGTTCCCGAGGTCCAATCCCAGTTGGGTAAGCTTGATGGAGATGCAAGCGTTGACACCACTCTTGTGTATCTGTTCAAGCAGTGCGATGTATTGCTCTGCAGCATTGTTGGCGTCTTCCTCACGGCAAGTATCTTCACCCAGATAGTCCAGCGCGACGAGAAAGCCCTCCTGGTTAAGCTGGCGCGTGATGCGGAGAGCTGTTTCCAAATCCTCGCCTGCAATGAAGCGTTTGATGAGCCCCTGCGTCCATCGGCTGTGCTTAATCCAACGCTGGAATGCAGGCAGCTCGGCGACTTTCAGTACAAGTGTACGAGAGAGCATCGTCGCTCCTCCCACGAGTGGACACTCACTTTTTGGTCTTCGGTGGCGCGACTTCCCACCAATACTCCATCACATCGCGACGTGGGTCAGGCTTTGGCATCTGCGATTGTGCAGTAGGCTTCGGCTTGGGCGCAGAGCCTGCTTCTGGTTCGGGCTGAGCAGATATCACAGCCTGATTGCGCTGCAACTGCGCCTTTACCGCTTCCTCACTGAGTGCAGGAGTGGCCTCCTGAGGCTCTGACTGCTGATGGTCGTGCTGCTCCGCAATGTACGGTGCAATATTCGTCTGGTAGCTGTACCAGCCGACGAATGCGAACAAGATGACGATGAGCCCAATCCAGATAATAGGTAGCCCTCTACGGCGCATATGATTCACCTCTACCGTATTATACCCCCTGAAGAGAAGCAATCGTTCCTGAAACAAGCGGTATAATTCCCGTAATGAGGCGGCTGTATGCGCGTGTGCAGGGGCGCGTGCAGGGTGTGGGCTATAGGGCGTTTGCGCAATCGGAGGCGCAGCGGTTGGGGCTGTGTGGGTATGTGCGCAACTGCGAAGACGGCACGGTGGAGGTCGTTGCGGAGGGGGAGGAGGGCGCCCTACAGGAGTTCCTAAACGCGCTCCAACGCGGACCCGTCGGCGCGTGGGTGCAGCGTGTGGATGCTGACTACGCCGAAGCCACGGGTGAGTGGGATAATTTCACGATACGCCGATAATGCGTGTGTCCGTCTTCTGTGTTCTGTGTGTACTTGCAACAATAGCATTTGCCCAGCCCAGGCTCCTGGTGGTGTTCGTGCATCAGGCGGTGGATCATAGCGCGATTGTAGGGCAAGTACCCTCGCAATCCGCGTGGGTGGTCTGGGAGAGAGGTATGGTAGAACCGTATCGGTTAGCGACAGGGCGACAGATCAAGCCGCCTCCTCTTGAACGCCCTGTCTTGCAGATTGTCTCGCCAGCAAGTGCAACGACTGCACATCACCAGTTGTTGATGTGCTCCGGTATGCCGCGCGAAATTCTCGCCTGGACGCTGGCAAGTCGTCTTCAGCGCGTTGGCAAGCAGGGGGTGTACCTTCACACCCCTCAATCGCCTCGACCGACCGCGTACGCCTTGCTTGCCGTCGCCAGCAACGCTACCACGCCCGTACTGGCGTTTTCCAGCCTTGAGGCGATGCGCCTCGCCTTTTTCAACCTCGAAGCGGACTGGGCGCTGCTGGAACTACGGCGATGGGACTACCGCGCGTTGGAGTTGCTGTTGGCGGAGGGCGTGGAGGTGTGGGTGCTAACGATTCCGTCGCCTGAGGAGTTGCGCTTTGGCAAAACGCGCCTGAGTGCAGTCGTGCGCTTTGCGGCGCGTGAGCCCAGAGGCTTGCTCACCTCGCCCAGTACGCGCTGGAACGGAGTCATCCGTGAGGTGGATCTTACACCGACGCTATACCGTGCGCTAACGGGTCAGCGGGGAGACGACTGGCTGGGCAGCCCTGCCTTCGAGACGCGCCAATCGGATTGGCATCGCTTCTGGAATGGCTGGCTTGCGCGGGTCGTCCTGCGCGAGACGACCGAAGTCGTCGGGCTGGGCGTGCGCAGCAACGCGCTGACCCGAAGCGCGGAGTGGGCGCAGGCGAACGAACGGTTAGCGCCGACTTTCCGCGCGACGCTGCTTGGTTTGTATCTAAGCTGGCTGGGCGGGGGCGTTGCGCTCTGGCGGTTGCACTGGTTGCGTGGGCGTGCCAAGCGGGTGTTCGTGTCAGGGCTGGCGGTGTTCGCGCTCGCGCCTGCCGTCGGGATTGCCTACGCCTATGCACCGTTCGCGCTGTGGACGGGCGAGTGGCAAGTGGACGCAGCGACCCTTGCGGGGTGGCTCACAGGAAGTTGGGCAGCGTTGAGTTTGCTCATGGCGGGCGTGGCGCGCTGGGGACAAGTTCCGTTGCTTTGTGCCGCAGCAATGGTCGCGCTCGCCGTGCTGTGCGCAGACATCCTGATCGCGGGCGGCTACGGAGTGAGCCGATCGCTGTTCAGCGCGGGGATTGGCGACAAGCCACCGTTCGGCGTCGGCGAGATGCTCTGGGCGTTCGCGTTGGCGGCGGGGCTGTTTGCGCCTGCGAGTTGGCTGGAGAGTCGCGGACGGCTTCGCTTGGGTGCGCGCGGGCAGTTAGGGCTGGGGATGGCGTATGGGGTGCTGCTGATGCTGTGTGGGTTGCCGCTGCTGGGTGCAGCGCTCGACGCCTGGCTGCCAATGACGCTTGCATTCGGGCTGGGCACGGCGATTTTCACGGGGCTGCTCCCTCTGCAGGCAGACATCCGCCTGCTTGGGCGGTGGGCGGGTGTGCTGCTGGGTGTGGGCGCGCTGCTCATGGCGCTGGCGGTGGGCATCGACGCGCTCCTGCCGTGGCAGCTTCAGGCAGGTTGGGCACGCGATTGGTGGGGCGCGCTCGAATGGCAGCTTGCGCCGCAAGCGTGGCTGGGTGTCGGTGGGGGTGTTGCATTGCTGGCGTATGCGCTTCGGAACCCGCTTCAGCGCTTGTGGGAACGCGCCTTCGTGCTGCGCACGACGCTACTTGCAGGGCTGTTCTGCGCAGGCATAGCGTTGTTGGTCGGCAAGGTCGTCGCCTGCCTCGTTATCCTTGCCGTGTCGCTGATGTTCCTGTTGGAGTTCCAGCTCGGTGGCAAAGATTGGGGCTACCCGTACGAGGGGAACGGCGTCGCCCACTGAGCAGGTATACTTATCGCGGAGGTTGCCATTATGAGTGTGATTGCCCAGAATCGCCTAATGAACGCGATTATGCTAAACCGCCTGATAATCCTGTTTGCATCGTTGGGGATGGTGATTTCCGCGCTGCTGTGGATCTCGCATTCGGCGGGTTTCGCGCTGCCCTGCACGGGCGGCGGCTGCGACGAGGTGGCGCGCTCGCCCTACTCGCGAATCGCGGGTATCCCCGTTGCGGCGTTCGGGTTCGGATACTTCGGGCTGCTGGTGCTGATAGCGCTCTCGCGCCTGCAGTACCCTGAACAGTGGCGCGCTTACGGGAGGGCGATAGCAGCGCTGAGTACTTTGGGGGTTTTAGCGTTCATGTATTTTACCTATGTGCAGCTTTTTGTGCTCAATTTGTACGCGAAGGGCACGCCGTGCTGGTGGTGCTTGGCGGCGGCGGGCACAAACCTGGTAGTGTGGCTTCTGTCGCTGGTGGGGCTACGCGGCGAGTTGCAGGCGACAGGTGTGCTCACGCGTGAGTTGGCGCAGTCGCTCGCTATCTCGCTCGCGCTGGTCGTTGCGGGCTTGGCGTATGGCGGCTGGCAGTGGAACCGCGCCACAACCGCACGGACCATCCGAACCGACAACGAGAAACTGACCTTGCTCTACCTGGACGGTCAGGGCTGGCGCAAAGGCAATCCAAAGGCGCCTCTGGTGATTGTGGAGTTCTCCGACTTCCAGTGCCCTGCATGCAAGCAAGCCTACGAGTTGCTGGAAACACAGATCCTGCCCCAGCTGGGCGACAAGGCGCTGTTCGTGTTCCGCCACTACCCGCTGATACAGATTCACCCGATGGCGTGGATCGCAGCCTCAGCGGCAGAGGAAGCAGGTAAACAAGGCAAGTTCTGGGAGATGTATGCTAAGCTGTTTGAAAGCCAGCAATCGCTCACCAAGACCCGCATCCTCAAAATCGCCGAAGAGTTGAAGCTCGATGTGGAGAAGGTACGCCAAGCGATGGACAACCAAGACATCCACTTCAAGAAAATCTACCGCGATTTTGAGGAGGGTTCCAAGCTGGGGGTCAGCTCCACGCCCAGCTTTATCGTGGTCTATGAGGGCGAGATGCATCTCGCATCGGGGATGGCGGCACTGGTCAACACGCTTAACGCGAACCCCAAGATTCAAGCGTATCTGGGCAAGCAGATTAATGTCTCTCCGCGATAGACGATGGAACTAAAATACCGCGCGCCCGAAGGGATGAACGATGTGCTGCCCGAGAGTAGCCACCTCTGGCAGTATGTAGAGGCGCGTTGGCGCGACCACTGCCACCGCTACGGCTACAGCGAAATCCGCACGCCGATTATGGAGTCGGCGGCGCTGTTCGAACGCAGCGTCGGCGAGACCAGCGACATCGTCTCCAAAGAGATGTATGTGCTGGAGCGGGGCGAGGAACGGTTCGCGCTGAAGCCTGAAGGCACTGCCCCTGTCGTGCGTGCCTACATCGAGCATGGGATGTACGCCAGTGGCGGCGTGCGGAAGCTGTATTACATCACGCCGTTCTTTCGCGGCGAGCGACCGCAGAAGGGGCGCTATCGTCAAGCGCACCAGTTTGGTGCGGAGATTATCGGCGCGGCGCACCCGCTGGCGGACGCTGAGCTGCTGGCGATGGTGATGGCGTTTTTCACGGGGCTGGGTGTGCCCGACAGCGTGTTGCAGCTCCGCCTGAACACCATCGGCTGCCCCGACTGTCGCCCTGCCTACCGCGACGCCATCCGTCAGTTCGGGCAGGCGAACTTCGCACGCTTGTGCAACACTTGCCAGAACCGACTGGAGCGCAACCCGTTGCGCATTCTGGACTGCAAGGTGTGCGTCGCGATTACCGCCGATGCGCCGCCAATTGACCCCTACCTATGCGAGGGCTGCCGCACCCATTTCGAGACGCTGCGAGGACTGTTGAAGGTGCTTGGCGTAGGGTATGTGCGCGACCATCGGCTGGTGCGCGGGCTGGACTACTACACGCGCACGACCTTCGAAGTGATCGCTGAGCAGGGGTTGGGAGCGCAGAACGCACTGTGTGGTGGCGGGCGGTACGATGGGCTGGTCGAGCAGCTTGGCGGACCACCGACTCCCGCACTGGGCGTCGGCATCGGCGTCGAGCGCACGCTGCTGGTGTTGCAAGCCCTTGGCGTTCCCATGCCCGAACCGCCCCGCTTAGAGGTTTTTGTGGTCGCGTTCGGCGATACGGCGCGCCCCGTCGCCTTGCAAATCGCCCAGCAGCTGCGCACGGCGGGAATTGCCTGCGACTTAGACCTCGAAGGGCGCAGCCCGAAAGCCCAGATGCGCCTTGCCAACCGCAGCGGCGCGCGCTACGCCATCTTACTGGGCGAGACGGAGCTGGCAACCGCCACCGCGACCGTCAAAGACCTCGCCAGCCACGAACAGACCGCTGTGCCCCAAGCGGACCTTGCCGTATGGATACGCCAACGCCTACCTTAGAGCCGCGCGATGTCGCCTATTTCCAGCGCGGCGCGTGGGAGAATCCCCGCTTCTGGAGCCGTCTGGGGGGTCAGCCCGACCTTGTAGGCAAAAAGGTGCTGGATCTTGGCTGCGGGCATGGCAGTCTGTGCATCGATATGGCAAAGGCGGGCGCGGCGCGCGTCGTCGGCGTCGACCTCAACGAGCGACTCATCCGCTTCGCCCAGCAGAACCTGCACCTCAACTACCCCGAACTCGCCGACCGCGTGGAGTTTCACTGCATCGACATCGCCAAGCTGCCCGAAGGCGACTTCGACCTGATGACCAGCAAGGATACCTTCGAGCATGTAATGGACTTGCCGAAGGTGCTACGCGACATGTATGAACGGCTGAAATCAGGTGGCAGACTCTACGCCGCCATCGGACCCCTTTGGAACAGCCCCTTCGGCGATCACGACGCCGTGAAGCGCCTTATCGGCATCAACCTGCCGTGGGCGCATCTGTGGATACCCGACCATATCGTGCTAAAGGCACTCGCAAAACGGCTGGGCAGACCCCTACAGTCCTACCGCGACTTGGGGATGAACATGCTGGCGTTCCGCGATTATCGGCGGATTATCTATGAATCGGGCTTCGTGGTGGAGTTTTTCCAGCCGAACTGTAGTCGTCATCCTGTAGTGCGCTTGTTTAGCCTATTGCGCCGATTGCCACTGGTCGGCGAATACTTCGTGAACAACCTATATTGCATTTTGCGGAAACCCTGACCCTGTGTCTTGCGGGTGGCAGGCGTTCGGGTATCCTTCCCGTGATGATGGAGCGCGTGCAGTTGGGCGATGGGCAGCCGCTGCTGATACGCGAGGCGCAGGTACGCGAGGTTCTCACGATGCCCCGCGCAATCGATGCGCTAGAGGCGGCATTTCGGGACTGGGCGCACGGCAGGGCGACGAACCAGCCGCGCCAGCGCGTCTACACCCCGCAGGGCACGCTCCACCTGATGGGCGCGGCATGGCACAGCAAGGGCTACATCGGCTACAAGGCGTACTTCTCGTTTCCGACAGGCACGCGCTTCCATGTCGTGCTGGCGTCGGCGCACACGGGCGAGATGCTTGCGCTGATTGAAGCAGATTGGCTGGGACGGATACGCACGGGCGCGGCGTCGGGGCTGGCAACGAAGTACCTCGCCCGCGAGGACGCCTCGACAGTCGCGATACTGGGCGCGGGTGCGCAAGCAGAGACGCAGCTGCAGGCGATATGCACCGTGCGACCCATTCGGCGAGCGTTTGTGTACAGCCGCACGCCTGAGACACGCGCCGCCTTCGCCGAACGCATGACCGCCCAACTCGGCATCCCTGTTCAGCCTGCCGAGAGCGTGGAGCGAGCCGTCGCCGAAGCCGATGTGATTTGCACGATTACCAGCGCGCGCGAGCCAATTTTGCAAGGCGCGTGGCTCAAGCCAGGCATGCACCTCAACGCTGCAGGCGCGAACTCGTTGGCGCGGCGCGAACTGGACACCTTCGCTGTTGGGCGATGCGAGCGTATCTTTGTGGACGACCCTGCGCAGGCGCGCCTCGAAGCCGCCGAACTGGTCGTGCCCATCGAGCTGCGCAAGCTAGGTTGGGAGCGCGTCCACCCGCTGGCGCATCTCGTGGGCGGGCTGTTGCCCCCGCGCCAGTCGCCCGAAGAGATCACGCTGTTCAAGTCGTTGGGGATTGCGTTGGAGGATGTTGCAGCGGCAGCGGTCGTGTACGAGGCGCTGCGTGACTGAACCAGAGCAAACCTCGTGCGTCTATCAGGGGTGAAACCTACACCGCTGACGCGGTGTAGGCTATAATAGGCGTAAGGGGGTAACGATGCACGCACGCAAACAGCAGGGCGCGCCGCTGTGTGAGCGCGCTGTGGGTGAGTTTTGGGCGGCGGAGATGTCGCGTCGGCAGTTCCTGCGTGCAGGGCTGACGCTGGTCGCTGTCGGCTTAGCCGCGCCGCCCTGGCTGGCACAGATTGCGCACGCCGACGCGCAACGCCTGCGCAAGGGCGAGAGACTGCCTAACGATCATATCCTCGTCGTGCTGCAACTCACGGGCGGCAACGACGGGCTGAACACGGTTATCCCGTATCGCGACGAGTTGTACTACCGCGCGCGTCCGACGCTGGCGATTCCCGAATCCCAGGTTGTGCCGCTGGACGAGCGACTGGGGCTACACCCTGCGTTGGAGCCGCTAAAGGCGCTGTATGACCAGCGTGTGCTGGCAATCCTGCAGAATGTCGGCTACCCGAACCCGAATCGGTCGCACTTCCGCTCGATGGAGATTTGGCAGACTGCGGACCCCGACGGCTACAGCCGCTACGGCTGGCTGGGCAAGTATCTGGACACGCTGACCGACGCGGCGGCGAACCCCGTGATGGCGATTAGCTTCACGCAGGAGTTGCCCCTCGCGCTGCACGGCAAAAGGGCGCAGGTGCCCTGCTTTGCAAGCCTCGCCGACTTGCAGATGATGACGCGCGACCCTGATCTGGAAAGCACCCTCAAGAACCTCGCCGAAGCGGACGAGCGCAAGATGGATAGCCCTGCGACCGTCGTGCGCCAGTCTACACGCACCGCGCTGCAAGCGATGGAGTACCTGCGCGAGCGCGTGCGCAACTACCAATCGCAGGCGCAGTACGGCAACGACCCGTTCGCACGCGGGCTACAGCAGGCGGCGCAGATTATCGCCACTGCACCCCACATCCGCGTGCTGTATGTGTCCGTGAACGGCTTCGACACGCACGCGGGTCAGGCGACCACACACCAGCGGCTGCTGAGCCAGTTCGCGGGGGCGGTGCGCGCCTTCTACAGCGAGTTGCAGGCGTTGGGTAAGGCGGATAAGACGCTGCTAATGGTCTTCTCGGAGTTCGGTCGGCGCGTACACGAAAATGGCAGTTTGGGCACCGATCACGGCGCAGCCGCGCCGATGTTCCTAATTGGCGGTCGCGTCAAAGGCGGACTGCACGGCGACCCGCCCGACCTGCGCAATCTCGACAGCAACAACGACCTGCGTATGCAGCTCGACTTTCGGCGCGTGTACGCCACCGTGCTGGAGTGGCTGGGCGGCGACCCCGAAGCCGTGCTGGGCAAGTCGTTCGCGCCGTTGCCAATAATGGGGTAAGGGCGCGCCCGCCAGAACGGGCACACCTTACCCCCACACGATGCGCACGCTGCGGATCACCGCTCCCAATACACAGGGTTGGTGAACGCCATCGGCGCGTCGCTAAGCAGCGCGGTGAACCGCTCGCCGACGATACGCACCAGAACCCAGCCGCGCTCGCCCTGCACGGGCACGGTCAGCGTCGCCTTGTAGTCCAGTGGCTTGCCTTCAGGCTGGTTCAGCGGCTCCTCGCGCACGACCGCGCCGTTCACAATCACCTGCAGCGATTTGACGCGCACCCACGATGCCGCACGCGCCTGCACTTCGAGCTGAATGGCGTCGCCCTGCAGTTTCAGCGTGTCGCCGATGCGCACGCGCTGGCGCGGACGCTTCGGGTCGGCGGCGGTCAGCGTCAGCACGGGACCGCTACAGACGACCACATCACCCTTGCGTAGCTGCGCCACGAGGTTGTCGGGCGTCACGCGCGACGGGTCGCGATGCCCAAAGTAGACATAGGTGCGTGGCAGCCCCGGCTGTAGGCGGAACACATGGTGGCTGTCGGTTGTGCCGATGCCCAGCACGCGCTTGCCCTTGTTCAGGAAGTAGAACCAGTCCTGCATCACGGCTTCGGCGGCAGCGACGCTCATGCCGTTCATCACCTCAATAGCGTCGAAGTCCTCACTGAGTTCGTCAGGACGCTTGATCTCGCCCGTTTTGGGATCTAAGCCGATGTGCAGGAAATAGCCCATCGTCGGCGCGCGGGGGTGGTTAATCATCACGATGGTGTCGCCGTTATAGTTTTTGCGGGCGGCGGCGAAGATTTCGCCTGCTTTTTTGTCCCACCACTCGATTGCGCCATTGTTCCAAGCGTTGGGGTCGTACCGCTGGGGGAAGGCGTTGAAGTGCCCGATGGCGTTCATCGGCGTAATCTCGTTGCCGACGATGGTTGCGAGGCGATTACGCAACCCCATCGCCTGCACCGTCGGCGCAAGGTCAACATGGTAGTCGTGGTCGGTGTTGACCATGATATGCACATCCATCGCCACATACGAAGCGATTTTGTCCTCGAAAAAGTCGAACGAGTCGGGCGAGGCGAGGGTGTGCAGGTGGAAATCGCCTGAGAGATAGCCTTCCAGGGGTGCGGTTAGCGCAAGTTGTGCGGTGAACTCGGCGCGGTCGCCTGCCTTGAGGTCGAACTCCTGCTGCGCGATTTCGTACTCGAATCCGCGCAGGAGCGTGATGCGATAGCGTCCAGGCTCCACCTGTAGCGTCTCGTCGCCTGTGAGGCTATAATGCACGCGCGTCCAGTTGCCGTAGTTGCCCTCTTCGCCGTACAGTAGTCGCTGGGCGCGCACGCGCGGCTCGTCGAGTCGCTCGAACACGACGGCGGTCGGCATCGGGCGGTCGAGCAGGTCGGTCGCGCGCAGGCGCAGTTGCGCGGGTTCGGGCAGGCTCACGCTGGGCAGCACGCTCGTGGGCACACTGAAGCGGAACTCCTGCGGGGTGTGGTGGTCGGCGAACGCCATCGCGCGGTAGTCGCCTTGCGGCAGGCGCGCTGCGAAGCGTCCCTGCGCGTCCGTGCGCACGACGGTGACAAACTGCTCTGCTTCGCCGCTTTGCTGGAAGAGATAGACGCGCGCGTTCTCAAGCGGCGCGCCGCCGCCGTTTTGCACTGTGCCCTGCACCAGCATCTGCTCAGGTTCACGCTGTAGGAGGCGGTTGCGCTCGGCGCGGACGGTCTCCGTCTCGCCGTTGCCAACCGTGAACGCCCAACGCGCCGTGACGCTCCCGTTCGGCTCCGCGCGCCCGCCTGCCAGCAGCGTGAAGAGGTAGATGTCTTGCACCTTCTGCACGACGGGGAACCTGTCGCCAATCGGGAACAGCCCGTAGCTCAGGGCGTGGTTGACCGCTGCAGCGTAGGGGATTTCGCCGCGCAAGGTCTGCACCAGCGCCAGCATGCCTGCCCCCGCCCCAACGCTCTGCGCCGCCTTCGCGTTGCCGAACGGCGGCAGGTACATCTGCATCCCGTCGTCTTGAATCCACGCGAGTATCAGCGTGTAGCTTTGGGGGCGGTCGCTCGTGTTCTGCAGGCGCGCCTCCACCAGCAGGGTGGGCGAGTCGGGTTCCAGCGTGTAGGTGATGGTTGCCTGGACGCCCAGCGGCTGGCTGGGCAGGCGCGTCGTCTGGTCGATTAGCGGCAGGCGTTCGTCGGTCATCTGCACGCGCAAGACGGCAGGCTTACCCGCGCCGCCTGCCGAGACGACTTCGAAGGCAGTGGGGCGCAGCGTGCGCGCAAAAAGCAAGCCGCGCGAGTCGGCAATCCCGAAAAACTGCTCGCCGAGGAAGTCGCGTTGGCGTCCGTCTTCGTGGCGCACGGCGTCTATCAGCCTGCCGCCGAAACGCCCGTAGCCGTGCGTCGGTCGGTCGCCCGCAATCACGAAGGTCGCCACACGGTTGCGCAGCACATAGTCGCCAGGTCGCCCGTCTGCTTTGGGTCCGTTGGGCAGGTCGTTTGCCGTCGCTCGCACCAGTTCGGCGACACTTGCAGAGGGCACAGGCAGTCGTTTGCTCGTTTCCGATACACAATACGCCAGCGGCGCGCTCAGCAGTAGCCAGCCAAGCACGCCCAGTAGCCCCAACGCTCGTTTCATCGGTTCACCTCCGCAAATTCACCTGCGGGTGAGTTGATTATACCGCCCGCGCCGATGGGGAGCCACGGGGGTGAATTGCCTTTATGGGGTTATGTCGGTGATAGTGGAAGCTGTCCGTAGGCACTCGATAACGATTCGCCGCTGGGTGTCGCTGAGGGGAATCAAGCGCACCGTCCACAGGTGCGCAACGGGGATCGACTCACCCCAGAGTTCGAGCCGCTCCGCCCACTCAATCGCGGCGATCCCCCTGCGCTCAAACACCTCGTCCAGCCCCACGGTGTGCAGCTGGGCAGGGTTTTCGATGCGATACAGGTCGATGTGAAATAGCGGCAGCCCGCGCAGGGTAGGCGGCTGCTGGATGGTGTATTCGTGCGTGAGGGTGAATGTTGGGCTGCGCACAGGTTCCGTAATGCCCAGTCCACGCGCTAGCCCGCGCACAAAAGTCGTCTTGCCCGCTCCCAAGTCGCCCCGCAGCAGAATCGCCGTGTCAGGCAATAGCGTCTGCGCCCACTGCGCCGCGAACGCCTCCGTCGACGCAGAGCTATCCGAGACAAACTCAGTCGAGCTCATCCTCGTAGCGCTCAAAGCGAATCAGCAGCTGCTGCGGATCCACGGGCAGGTTGTGTTCGTGAATCAGCTGCAGGATGCGCATATTGGTTTGCGCGACGAGTTCGGACATTTCGCGGTTCATCTGCTCAATCCGATCCAGTAGGCGCAGAATGATTTCCACCCCAGCGAGGTTCACACCCATCTGCTGGGTCAGGCGTTGGATGCGGCGCAAGCGGGCAATGTCTGCTTCCGAGTAGAGGCGTTTGCTGTTGCCCACGCGATGCGGCTGGATGAGTCCCAACCGCTCGTATAGGCGTAGTGTCTGCGGGTGCAGCCCGCACATGCGCGCCGCGACGCTAATGAGGTACACGGGCTCGTCCGAGGGCGCCTTTCGGTCCTTCATGCCCTATAGTTTCACCTCCTGTGCCGCTCGGAGACGGCGCAGTTCCTCAAGCAGTTCGCGCTCACGAGCGGTGAGATGCTTGGGCACGGTGATTCGAGCGCGGGCATACAGGTCACCGATTTTGCCCTTGCCCAGCGGTAGCCCTTTGCCCGCGAGGCGGAATCGCGTACCACTTTGCGTGCCTGGGGGAACGCGCATCTTGACCGTACCGTGCGGCGTTTCCACCTGCACCTCGCCCCCGAGGATCGCCGTCAGGTAGTCGATGTCCACATCGGTGTAGAGGTCGTCGCCTTTGCGTTCGAAGCGCGGGTCGGGCGCGATCTTGAGGCGCAGGTAGAGGTCACCGCGCTGTCCGTTTGCACCTACCGCGCCCTCGCCTGCGAGGCGTAGTCGCTGCCCTTCAGCGACGCCTGGGGGGATATTGACCGTAAGGGTGCGCGTGTGCATTACGGTGCCTGTGCCGCGGCAGGTCGGGCACGGCGCGCCGACGATGCCCGTACCATCGCACTCATCGCAGTGCATCTCCAGCCCGAACATGCCGAACCGTCGGCGTCCTGTGCCGCCGCAGATTCGGCAGGTCTGCCGTCGGTTGGGCGCGATGCCTGTGCCGCCGCATGTGCTGCACGGTTCCTCCATGCTGACTTGGATCGTGCGGGTTGCGCCGCGAATGGCATCCTGCAGGCTGATTTCCAAAGTCTGCTCGATATCGCGCGGGGCGCGTTGCACGCGCAGCCCGCCACCAAAGCCTCCCCCACGCAGGAGATTTTCGATGAATTCGCCGAAGTCACCGAAGTTCCCGAACGGCGATTCGAACCCATCGGGCGGGAAGTTGTCGCCGTACTGCTCGCGCATGCGCTGGTAGGCTTGCCACTGCTCGCCGTAGCGGTCATACGCTGCGCGCTTTTCGGGGTCAGACAGCACCTGGTAGGCTTCGTTGATCTCTTTGAACTTCTCTTCGGCAGCTTTGTCGCCGGGGTTGACATCGGGGTGATACTTGCGCGCGAGTTTGCGGTACGCCGCCTTGATCTCTTTTTCGGTGGCGTTCCGCGGGACGCCCAGAATCTGGTAGTAGTCCTTGAAGTCGCGCATCGTGTTCACCCCCTATGGGTGCGCGGCGGCTGCCCCGCCGCGCACCAGACGCTTACTTCTCCTCGCGGTACTCGGCGTCGATGACATCGTCGCCGCTTGTGCCGCTGGTTGCGCCTGCAGTTGCGCTCGAACTGCTGGTGTAGCCTGCTGTGCGCTGCTGGTAGAGTTGCTCCGTGATGCGGTAGGTCAGGCTCTCCAGCTCGCTCATCAGGCTAATCGCGCGTTCGGCGTTCTGCTGTTGAATTGCCTCGCGGATGTCGCGGATGAGCGCTTCGGCGCGTTCGCGGTCGCTTGCGTTCACCGACTCGCCGTGCTCTTTCAGCAGCCGCTCGGTGTCGATAGCGAGTCGCTCGGCGCGGTTGAGTTGCTCGGCTTGCTCGCGCAGTTTGCGGTCGCGTTCGGCGTTCGCTTCCGCCTCGCGTATCATGCGCTCCACTTCCTCGCGGGTGAGGTTCGTCGAGCCCGTGATGCGGATGCTCTGTTGGCGTCCCGTGCCGAGGTCTTTCGCCGAGACCTGCAGGATGCCGTTGGCGTCGATGTCGAAGGTTACCTCGATTTGCGGCACACCTGCAGGCGCAGGCGGGATGCCATCGAGGTGGAACACGCCGAGCAGTTTGTTGTCGCGCGCCATCGGTCGCTCGCCCTGATAGACGCGCACCTCGACGCTGGTCTGCCCGTCGGCAGCAGTGGTGAAGATTTCGCTCTTGCGCGTCGGGATGGTCGTGTTGCGCGGGATTAGCACGGTGAAGATGCCACCCTTGGTCTCGATACCCAGCGAGAGCGGGGTGACATCCAGCAGCACGATGTCCTTGACCTCGCCTGCCAGCACGCCCGCCTGAATCGCCGCGCCAATCGCGACCACCTCGTCGGGGTTGACGCCCTTATGCGGCTCCTTGCCCGTGATCTGGCGCACCATCTCTTGCACCTTGGGGATGCGCGTCGAGCCACCCACCAGAATCACCTCGTCGACATCGGTGGGCTTGAGCCCTGCGTCCTCCAACGCGCGGAAGATGGGTCCTTTGAGCCGCTCGAACAGATCGGCGCACAGGTCTTCGAACTTCGCGCGGGTGAGCGTCATGTCGAGGTGCTTGGGACCGCTTGCGTCCGCCGTGATGAACGGCAGGTTAATCGTGGTGGTCGTCACGCTGGAGAGTTCGATTTTGGCGCGTTCGGCAGCTTCTTTCAGGCGTTGGAGCGCCTGGCGGTCTTGGCGCAGGTCGATGCCATGCTCTTTCTTGAACTCATCGGCGAGGTAGTCGACGATGCGCTGGTCGAAGTCGTCGCCGCCGAGGTGCGTGTCGCCCGAAGTGGCTTTTACTTCGAACACGCCGTCGCCGACTTCCAGAATCGAGACATCGAAGGTACCGCCGCCGAGGTCGAACACGAGGATGGTCTCGTTGGTCTTCTTGTCCAGTCCGTAGGCGAGCGCGGCGGCAGTTGGCTCGTTGATGATGCGCAGCACCTTCAGCCCCGCGATTTCACCCGCGTTTTTGGTGGCGGTGCGCTGTGCGTCGTTGAAGTAGGCGGGCACAGTAATCACCGCCGCGTCCACCTTTTCGCCCAAGTAGGCTTCGGCGTCCGCCTTGAGTTTCTGCAGCACCATCGCCGAGATCTCTTCGGGGCGCAGGTTTTTGTCCAGCGCAGGGATGTATACGGCTGCGTCGCCCTTGCTGTCGGCGACCACCTTGTAAGGCACGCGCTTACGCTCTTCCTCCACCTCGTCGTAGCGTCGCCCGATGAAGCGTTTGATGGAGAAAATCGTGTTTTCGGGGTTCACGATGGCTTGCCGCTTGGCGGGCGCGCCCACCAGTCGTTCGCCCGTCTTGGTGAAGCCCACCACCGACGGGCACAGGCGACCGCCCTCCGCCGTCGGAATCACCACAGGCTCGCCACCTTCTAGCACGGCAATCACCGAGTTCGTCGTCCCTAAGTCAATCCCAACAACCTTACCCATAGTCAATGCCTCCTATCGTTATTTTCGTGCGCTGCGGAAAGTTTCCACAGCCTTCGATACTTCACGCGCGGGGAAAAAGTTCCCGTTTGCTGAGCGTGTGCATTATACCTGACTTGAGTGGGATATTGTCAAGTAGTTGCGAAGATACACGCGAAACTGTTTGGCGACGCCGATTCGAGGGGCTTGTGTGTGGGTATGGTTCCCGCGCTAAGTTGAACACCCTCAGGGCATCACACCCTTAACCGACTGCTAACAAAGCGCGGCGTACAATTCTGCCACTATGAAACGAGGGTTTACGCTGATTTAGCTGCTGGTCGTGATTGCGATCATCGCCATTCTGGCGGCGATCCTGTTTCCCGTGTTCGCGCGTGCGCGTGAGAGCGCACGGACTTCGACCTGTCTGTCGAATGTGCGTCAGATTGCCACAGGCAATGTATATTCAGGACTACGACGAGACCTACCCCGCTGCGACGAACATCTCCCGCGCGTTCAACACCCAGTGGCCGCAGTTGCGCACCTTGATTCAGCCGTATGTGAAGAACGACAAAATCTGGTTCTGTCCGTCGGAGCCGCGCCCCAGCTTCTGGGAGCAGGATCAGTTCAGCACGGGCGATCCCAGCTATCGCGGCGCGGGCATTTCCTACGCTTATAAGTCACGCCTGACGACCGACTTGCCCACCGAACACGCCCGCGAACTGTCGCGGCAACTTGGCAGGCGTGTCGCAAGCCGCCATCGATAACCCTGCAGGAGTCTGGCTCTTCTGGGACGCCGACTCGGACTACAGCCGCCACACTGACAAGTCGCGCGGCGGCTGGCGCAGTGCGCCTGACTGCCACTGGGAAGGCGGCGTCACCAAGGTTCAGATGGCTGCCTACGCCAATGGGCACGCCAAACTAACGATAGGCATTCCGCGTCCGCAGTGGTACGAGAACATGGCGCTGGACGGCAAGGTCCATGTGCTGTTCCAAGGCTGTCCGTAGCCGATAACGCGGGGAACGCCCAGCGTCGAGCGTTCCCTGCGCCTAAAACAACACCACCCGCGCGCTGTCCACACCCTCTAACTGCCGAATCTGCGCGAACGCTTCGGGCGGAATCGGGTTATCCACCT
>Ga0079992_133572_pt1 | contig 96713 bp, 110 predicted proteins | sample FaiFalFF_MnMetaG_3_FD_69197 | JGI IMG/M metagenome (GOLD analysis project Ga0079992, IMG submission 69197) | Freshwater microbial communities from Yellowstone National Park, Wyoming, USA - Fairy Falls B (FF_Mn_B) MetaG (SPADES assembly) (version 2) | ecosystem: Environmental > Aquatic >...
GAAAAAAAGGAGGTTGCTGTATATGACCCTAAAGAGAGGGTTAGCGCTCGTCACAATCATAGCGATTATTGGGGTCGTAGGCTGTACGACCACCGCGCCGTTCATCACCTCGTTCACGGGGCTTCCGGCCACCATGAACGTAGGGGATACCGCTACGCTGACCGCCACTGGCGGCCCGGGCAGCAGCCGAGGGCTTTGGACTTGGACATTTACCGTGGCACCAGCCGGATGTGGGAGCGTGAGTCCAGCATCGTATCCGCCGGGCACGCTGACGACGGTGACGACCACCTTCACGGCCGGCCCAGGAACCGGCTCGTGCACGGTCACGGTGACCTTGACGACGGCCGCCGGCAGGAGCGCCTCCGCCAGCCAAACGACGACCATTGGCGCTCCGCTGCTGCTGTTGCCCGCCTGCACTTACCCAGAGGCAACGTTCATTACACCAGCTGGAACTGTTAACAACCAACCCATCGCTGGCAACCCAGGGGATCGAGCCTTCGCTTATGTCCAGATCTATGATGCCACATCCCCATTTACCGATGACCCGGTTCTCCACCTCAGAAGCTCCGGTCTTGCCAGCCCAAGCAACTGCCCTGCAGCAGGTGACTTGGAGTGTGACGACGACGATGGCGCCACCTATACCAGCCTAGGGGGCACCTTCATCGCCTGGGGCGCCAATTCCGTCATCGCCGGGCATCCGTTGGCAACTGCTAGCGACGTCGTGTCTGTAAACGGCTTTGGCGGTGGCGCTGTAGGAGAGGCAGGGAACCCCTATCGGTTGTATCGCCACGTGGTTCCCGCGGCCAATCTCGTCATTCCTCCGAGCGATCCAGGCAACACACCAGCCACAGCCTTCCCTGTTCCCACGAGCCCAACGCCGTGGATGATAGGCGAAAGCATCACTGCCGGCGATGCTGACTGGTACAGGTTCGATGCCAACGCTGGGGAGGCCATCTTCGTGGCTTTGGATATGACGCCCGACTCCCCCAGCGGCAGCCACGACGACTTGTCCGCTTGGGACGCGGTCCTCGAGCTCCGCGATGGCGCGGGCAACCTGCTCAAGACTGTCGATGGATCGGCTACTTTCGGCTCTCCCGCTCCGCCAGCTGAAGCCTTCGCGATTAGGATTAACACCAGTGGGACGTACTTCATAGTTGTCCGGCATTTCTCAGCCGCTGGCACAGGGCCGGGGTATCACCTGACGGCGTGTAGGACGTCTACAGTGCTGCCGGCAGGAGCAGAAGAGCCTCTTGGCGGGAAGCCGTTCACTCCCAAGTACCCGGATGACAAGTAGGGTGCTATAGACCTGAAGGACGGGATCGGCGGGGCCTGCCCGCGAGTACGGGCGGGCCCCTTTTCTGTTCTGTGCTGTTCCGTGCCTGGTCTGGTCCCCCTTCCCGCTTCGGGAAGGGGGTCAAGGTCTTGGAGTAGGGGGGATCTTGACAAGCCAGGGGGCTTTGTGCTATAAGAAGACTCGTTGGAAGGAGGTTGGCCCTCCCCACGCAAGGAGGGCAAGAGGAAGAGCTTGGCCTGCGGCTTAGGCCGCACGACGAGGGCCGCTGGGGAAAAATCCCGCGAGGCTGCGGGCAAAACCCTGGACAACCCCCTGAGGGCATCCGCGCCCAGCCAAGCTCTTCGCTCTTTTAAGGAGGTGTGCGAGGAGCCCCAAACGCCTTCAGCCCTTCTCCCCCCTCACGAAAAACCCCTTTCCCGCGGGTTCCAAAGATAGGCATCCCCTCTCACCTTGGGCTTACATTAGTCCCGGACTCTTTAACAGAACAAGGACGCCCGTCACCCCGACAGGCGACGTTCATCACCCCTAGCCGAGTGGGGCGAAGCGCGCGATGAAGTGCCGGAGCGGCCCCTCCCCAAAGATCAGCTTCACCCCGCGAATCGCGTCGCGCCGCTCTTGGATCTTCTTCAGCGTCTCCACGACGTGATCGAAGTGCTCTTGGGTATAGACGCGCCGCGGGATCGCCAAGCGCACAAGCTCGAGCTTGGGGTAGATCTCTTGGCCCGTCCGTTCATCGCGCCGGGCGAACATCGTGCTGCCGATCTCGACGGCGCGCACCCCGCCCTCACGATAGAGCTCGATCACCAACGCTTGCGCGGGGAACTCCCGCTGAGGGATATGGGGCAAGAATCTCAGCGCGTCTATATAGACGGCGTGCCCGCCGATGGGCTCGATGATGGGGATCTTTTCGGCTTTGAGGCGCTCGCCGAGGGAGCGCGTCTGCCCGATTCGGTCACGCAGATACTCTTCGTCGAGGGCTTCATAGAGCCCCACGGCGATCGCTTCGAGGTCGCGTCCGGCCAGCCCCCCATACGTCGGAAAGCCCTCAAAGAGTATGAGCTTTTGCACGCAGCGCCAGTATAAGTCTTCGTCGTTCATGGCGAGCAAGCCCCCGATATTGGTGATCGCGTCCTTCTTCGCTGAGAAGGTCATGCCATCAGCGAGTGAGAAGATTTCTCGGGCGATCTCGATGGGCTTTTTCTGGGCGTATCCGGGCTCGCGCTCCTTGATGAAGAAGCAGTTCTCAGCGAACCGACACGCATCGAGGAAGAACGGGATCTTATGAGCGCGAGCGAGCTCGCTGACAGCGCGAATATTTTCGAGCGAGACCGGCTGGCCGCCCCCGGAGTTGTTGGTGATCGTGAGCATTATTATGGGGATGCGCTCGCGCCCGTGCTGCTTGATGAGCGCTTCGAGAGCCGCGACGTCCATGTTGCCCTTGAACGGATGCTCTTTAGTGGGATCGTACGCATCTTCGATGGCAAGATCCACGGGCTGGCCGCCGGCAGCCAAGACGTTCGCGCGCGTCGTGTCGAAGTGCATATTATTGGGGACGAGGTCACCGGGCTTGACCAGCGTCGAAAAGAGAATGTGCTCGGCGGCGCGCCCCTGATGGGTGGGCATAAAGTATTTGAACCCGAAGATATCGTCTACAGCTTGCTTGAGGCGATAGAAGCTGCGGGCGCCGGCGTAGGACTCATCGCCTTGCATCAGCGCGCCCCACTGGGCCTGGCTCATCGCGCCCGTGCCAGAGTCCGTCAGCAGATCAATATAGATATCTTCGGCGCGCAGGCGAAAGACGTTGTAGCCCGCTTCGCGGAGGCGCTCCTCGCGCTCGGCACGCGAGAGGAGCCTAATGGGCTCGACGACTTTGATCTTATAGGGCTTGAACACGAGACAACCTCATGACAGGGTTCTGTGTAATCCGTGGATCTTCTGTGCTTTCCGTGATTCAAAACATCTGAACTACCCGGGGATCTTCCCCAAGAGCGCCCGCGCGATGATCAATTTCTGGATCTCGCTCGTCCCTTCATAGAGCTCCGTGATCTTGGCGTCGCGATAGAATCTCTCGACGTGGTACTCTTTAATAAACCCGTAGCCCCCATGAATCTGCAGCGCTTCGTTGGCCACCTCGCGCGCGACTCTGCTGGCGTAGAGCTTGGCCATGGAGGCGATCTTGGCGGGGTTGCCGCCCTTGCTGATCTCCCAAGCGGCTCGATACGTTAACAGTCGCGCCGCTTCGATCTCCGTGGCCATCTCCGCGAGCTTGAACTGAATCGCTTGGAACTCACAGATGGGCTTGCCAAACTGCACCCGCTCTTGTGAGTATTTGAGGGCTTCGTCGAACGCCCCTTGAGCGATCCCTACCCCCTGGGCGGCGACAGCCGTCCGCCCCCGCGAGAAGAACGTCATCAAGTGATAGAACGCCATATCCACTTGGCCGACGATGTTCTCCTCGGGGACCTCGACGTTTTCAAGCGTGATCTCCGCCAGATCCGACGCGCGAATCCCCATCTTATTGTGGATAGGAGTAGCCTTGAAGCCCGGCCGGTCGCGCTCCACGATGAACGCGGTGATCCCGCCGTGGCGCTCCGGAGGATTCGTATTTGTTCGCGCGAAGACGATCAAAAAATTGGCGACCGAGCCGTTGGTGATGAACATCTTCGTCCCGTTTAATATATATTTATTGCCCTTCTTCTCTGCGCGGGTCTTTATAGAGGCGACGTCGCTGCCGGCTTCGGGCTCGGTGATCGCAGCGCCGCAGACCCAATCGCCCTTGGCCACGGGGACCAAGTATTTTTGCTTCTGCTCTTCGGTGCCGAATTCTAAGATCATATCGCTGCCAAAGATGCGGGACGTGATCGCCAGGGCGATCCCCGGATCACCGCGGAACAGCTCTTCGATGACGATGACGGCCGCGAGGAAGTCCAGCCCCGCGCCCCCGTACTGTTCGGGGATGGCCGGGGCGATGAGATCGAGCTTCTTGGCCTCCTCGATGATCTCGTAGGGGTACTCGCAGGTCTCATCGTGGTGCTTGGCGGCGGGTCGGATCACTTCTTCCGCGAATTTGCGGGCCGTCTTGCGGATGAGCTTGTGTTCCTCGCTCAGCTCAAAGTCCATAGTAACCTCCCTTGCCAGACTTCGTCTGGGCTGTACATTGAATCTTAATAGAAAAGGCCTCCCGCGCGCAAGTCGCGGGAGGCCTTCTCCACCCTCACCCCCATCCCCTCTCTTACCTCACCCGTTCCCTCTCCGTTTACGGAGAGGGCTAGGGAGAGGTGAGGGGAGCACAGGGGTGAGGGGGAGATCCAGCTACCCCTTCATATGCGGTGGCAACTGATAGAGACTGTACGGGTCGTCGGGCTTGTCCGAGAACTCTCCTGGATAGAGCAGCTGGCGATCGAACGCGCCATCGGCTCCCAGAGGCCCGATCTGCGTCCAAACCGCGCGCAGCCCATCGAAGGCAGTAGGCTTGTCCTTCAAGCGATTGAATCCCCACCGCACATCGTGCGGGTTCTTGAAGCACAGCGTCGTGATGCCGGCGGGCAGGCAGTTGTCGAATTCCAGCTTCCCCGCTTCCGTGGAGAGCGTGATCTTCTCCTTGGGGTTAAAGCCAGCTACGGGGTAGAACGAGTACGGCCCGCCCGCGCCAATGTACGCGTTCTCGTAGCTATTGAACGACTCCAAGGCCTTGACAAGGGAGTCGGCATCGGTCTTGCCTTCAGCCTTCTTGATCGCCTCGGCTACGAGATACACGGCATCGTAGGTGATCCCCGCGGTGTAGATGGGGCGCACCCCATACTTCTTCTGGAATGCCTCAAAGTACGCCTTGGTCTTGGGCGTGACAGGGGCGTCAGCAGAAAAGTCGGCGATCACGTAGCCGGTAGCCGCACCCTTGAGCTCCCGGACGCTCAGGTCATCTTGCAGCAAGACGTTGATGCCGAAGACGGCGACCTTGGTCTTGGTCTCGGCCCAGGTCTTGGTGAAGAGCGCGGCCAAGCCCGGATCGGAGAAGAACGTGAAGACGATCGCGGCGCCGGAGCCCTTCAGCTCGTTCATCAAGGGGGTCAGGTCCTTGGTGCCCACGGCGAGCTTCTTGACGTTGACAACCTCGAAGCCCAGCTCACCCAGGCGCGGCCCGATCAACGACATGAAGAGATTTGCCGACGTGAGATCTTCGTTGACCAGCACGACCTTGCGATTGGGCAGGATCCCCCTCTCGACGAGGCCGTGCACATAATCCCCAGCAAAGCGCAGCGTGTCCCCCACCAGCGAGAACGTATTGAGCATGGGGCGGAAGACGTACTTATAATTGTCATAGTTTGTTGGCACTTGATCGGTAGCCAGCGACGTCGCGCCTGTGATTAAGAGGGGCTTCTTCATGCGCGGGATGTCGGGAAGCACCGCGAGCACGGCCTCGGAGCGGAAGAACCCCACCACGGCATCGACCTTCGAGGCCACATCTTGATAGACCCTTCGCGCGAGCTCTCCATCCCCTTCGGTCTTCATGTCCCCAATTACGAGCTCGATCTTGCGGCCCAGCACGCCCCCAGCCGCGTTGATCTCCTCGACAGCCAGCTGCGCCCCACGAAGGGTGTCCCGCCCATTGGCGATCTCCAAGCCCGCCACAACCCCGATCTTAATGGGCTGCTGCGTCTGCGCGGTCAGCGGCCCAAGCAGCAGCAACGCTGCTATGGTCATCCCTGCTATCTGCAACCACCTGCGAAGATTCATAAAATCAGCCTCCTTCATAAGTGAGTGATGAAGTGATGAGATGTGAGTCGTCTGAATCACCCTGTTGTTTACCCCCGTGTGTCACACCCCCTTTTGCCTCAGGTTTAGCCCCCTGCTCCACTAATTATATCACAAAAGAGGAGGAGGCTGACAAGCTAAGGCCAAGAAGCCTTGACACCTCCCCTCTCTTGAGGCACAATAAAAGCACTAGAAAAAAGAGAGGAGGAATAGCCCATGCGCGCTATTGGGAGAGCAATGCTCGGGGTGCTCGTGGCTCTTGGAGGAGCAATTGGCTGGGCCCAGGTTGGGCGGGGGCCGGACTTGGTCGTTCAAGAGATCAAAGTCGCCCCGGAGAATCCTAAGCCCGGAGACCTTGTGACGATCGCCGTTACCGTTGCCAACGTGGGCAACGAAGATATCATCACGAGCTTCTTCGTCTGCATCAGCGTGAACTTAATGCCCGATGCCGTGGCCACGGAGTTGGGGCTGCCGCTCAATGAGCTGCTGCTAGGCCGCGAGCAGATCCGTCGCCTCGAGCGCAATCGCCAAGCTACCGTCACCCTCCAATGGCAGGTGGCCGAGCTCCCCCTCATCCGATTCCGGGCCTCTGTGGACTGCACGTTCAACCAAGTCCAAGAGCAGAACGAGGAGAACAATCGCCTCGAACAGCCTCTGCGCCTCGAAGAGCAATATATCAATCAATGGTGGCTCGATCAGATCCAAGCGCGCCAAGCCCACACGATCACACTGGGAAGCCCAGAGGTCGTCGTCGCCGTACTGGACACCGGGGTTGACTGGCGCCATCCCGAGCTTGTGGAAAACATCTGGGTCAACCCCAAGGAGATCCCCGATAACAATAAAGACGACGATGGCAACGGCTTCATTGATGACATCCACGGATGGGACTTCTACGATAATGACAATGACTCCCTCCAAGGGACGACGATCCATTTCCACGGGACCTCAGTTGCGGGCATCATCGCCAGTGCTGCCGACAATATTGGGCTGACCGGAGTGGCTCCTCGGGTGAAGATCATGGACGTGCGGGCGTTCGATCCCAGAGGGCGCGCCACGGTGGACTCTATCGTCAAAGCGCTCGACTATGCCGTCGCCAACGGGGCGCGCATCGTGAATATGAGCTTTGGCGGGTTCGGGTGTTTTGAGCTGCCAGAGAAAGTGCGCCAAGCCGTCGAGCGCGCCGTAGACAAAGGCGTGATCCTCGTAGCATCGGCGGGCAACTTTGGGGAAGCTTTCCCCAACTGTGTCTCCTATCCAGCTGCTTACCCAGGGGTCATTGCGGTAGGGGCAACGGGGACCGATGGCAACGTCACCAGCTACAGCCAGGGAGGGTCCAAGCTCGACGTGGTTGCTCCTGGCGGGGACATCAGCTACGAGAAGTTCTTAGAGCTTGCTGCCAAGATTGAGAACTTCGAGCAATTCCTGCCGCTGCTCAAGACCGCGATCTTGACCCCCTATCCCTTTGGGGGCTACGGCCCGTTCTTTGGGACCTCAGCAGCAGCGCCGCATGTGAGCGGGGTCCTCGCCTTGATGCTCTCAGTCAACCCCAAGCTTTCAGCCGCCGATGCTGCCAATATCCTGCGCATGACGGCCACACGCAGAAGCCCGCGCAGCCGCTACGGCTACGGTGTGGTGAACGCGCTGCGGGCCGTCCAACAAGCTCAGGGTGGAGGGTTCTAACCCCCCAAGCTCGTCCAAGAGGGCCGGGCTTGAGCCGCTCGGCCCTCTTTGTTATAGTGTAATAATCTATGATGAACACGAGACGCTTCTACATCTACACCTGGGGCTGCCAGATGAACGAGCACAAGTCCGAGGGCATGGCCGGGGTGCTCGTGCGCGCGGGGTATCTCCCCGCGGACGACCCCGCCCACGCCGATGTCGTGCTCTTCAATACGTGCATGGTGCGGGAAAAGCCCGTCGAAAAAGTCTACTCCGAAGCGGGGGTCATCGCCCTGCTCAAGGAGAAGAATCCCGATCTTATACTGGGCGTGGGGGGCTGCGTCGCCCAAGCCCTCAAAGAGAAGCTCTTTCAGCGCAGCCCCGCGATCGACTTCGTCTTTGGGAGCTCCAATATCTCTGAGCTCCCAAGGCTCATCGAGCAGGTGCGCGCCCGCCGCGCCCTGGGCAAGCCCGGCTGGGTGATGGCGGTAGACAAAATCCCCGATAAGATCGAAGAGCTGCCGTTCTTGCGGGCGAGCCGCTTCCAAGCAAAAGTGACCATCGCCGAGGGGTGCTCGAATTTCTGCTCGTTCTGCATCGTGCCGTACACCACGGGGCTGCTGCGCAGCCGCCTCCCCGGCGACATCATCGCCGAAGTCCGCCAGCTCGCCGATCAGGGCTACAAAGAAGTGCAGCTTCTGGGCCAGAACGTGGACGCCTACGGCAAAGACCTCAACGACCCCCAGATTACTTTCGCGAGCCTCTTGCGGGCACTGACGGAGATCCCCATCCCTAGAATTCGCTTCACCAGCTCGCACCCCCAAGATATCACAAAAGAAGTGATCGAGCTTCTGGGGGAGGAGAACAACATCTGCGAGCACCTCCACATGGCGGTGCAGTCGGGCAGCAACAAAGTCTTATCAGATATGCGCCGCGGCTACACCAAAGAGCACTTCCTTGAGCTCGTCGAAGCTCTCCGCGAGCGAAACGTGAACGTCACGACAGACATCATCGTGGGCTTTCCCACGGAAACCGAAGAAGACTTCCAAGAGACGGTAGACTTAGTGAAGCGAGCGCGCTTTGGCGGGGCGTTCATCTTCAAATACTCCCCGCGCCCCAAAACCGTGGCGTTCTATAAATATCGCGATGTCGTCCCCGAAGAGGAGAAGCAGCGCCGTTTAGAGATTCTCTTGACGCTGCAAAAGCAGATCACTGACGAAGAGAACCGCAAGCGCGTTGGAGCTACGGTCGAGGTCTTAGTGGAGGGCCTTGCGCGACAGAAGGGCCTTCTCATGGGCAAGACCCGCGACAACCGCACCGTCGTCTTCGAAGGCTCCCCGGAACTGATTGGGGAGCTCGTCAAGGTGCGCATTACGGATGGCTCGGTAGCGGGCTTAGTAGGGGAGCTCTCCCCCGGCCCCTCCCCGATACGGGGAGGGGAGCCCCATGACCTCACCCGTTCCCTCTCCGCAAGCGGAGAGGGTCAGGGTGAGGTAGAGGGCCAGGGTGAGGTTGGGGTTAGGTTAGGTCTATGATCATCACGGTCACGCCCAACCCGGCTATAGATAAGATCTACTGGATCGAGCGGCTCTGCCTTGAGGATGGCGAGATGCCGGTCATGCGCGCCACCCGCTCCTATCTGACGGCGGGTGGAAAGGGCATCAACGTCTCGATCTTTCTGGCGCGCCTCAACATCGAGACCATCGCTATGGGGTTCATCGCTGGGGAGACGGGACGCGCCGTAGAGCGCCGCGTGCGCGATGAGGGCATCACCACGAGCTTCATCTGGGTCGAGGGCGAGACCCGCACCAACGTCACGATCCTTGAGCATGGGCACGAAGCTCGCCCCATCCAGATCACAGAACAAGGGCCCACTGTTCCTCCGGAGGCCCTCAAACGCTTCATAACCCAATATAAAAGGGCACTGCAGCGAGCGCGCTATGTCTTCCTTGGAGGGAGCCTTCCCCCTGGCGTTCCAGAGACGTTCTATCAAGAGCTCACGCGTCTGGCTCATGCTCGTCGCGTGCCTGTGATCGTCAACGCTGCTGGAGAAGCGCTCACCCAGGCGCTCTCAGAGAAGCCGTGGCTGGTCAAGCCCGACACGCGCCAGCGCCCCCTTGGCACCCCAGAGGAGATCCTCCACACCGGACAAGAGTGGATCGCGCGCGGCATCGGCGCGGTCTTGGTCTCCCACAACATCACGCACGACGTCTTCATAACGCCCCAGGGCGCCTGGGACCTCGAAGCGCGCGATGTGCAGTTTAAGAACCTCTTAGGCGCGGAAGATGCGCTCATCGCCGGGACGCTCAGCGCCACCGCGCAAGGCGCTCCTCTCGAAGAAGCGGTGCGCTGGGGCATGGCCGCGGCCACCGCCTGCGCCGAGAGCGAAGAGTTGGTCGTCACCGATCGCCACCGCATCGAGCAAGCGCTCACGAAAGTCCACGTGCACCACCTATGAAAGTCAAAGAGCTTATGACCCGTGATCTGACGGCAGCTGAGCCCACCATGACCGTCCGAGAGCTCATCGAGCTCTTCTATCGCAGTGGGCTCTCCAGCGTCCCTGTAGTCAACGAGGAGGGGCGCATCGTGGGGATCATCTCCGAGCGCGATATCATCGAAGGGGCCCTACCCGGCTACTTCGAAGTGCTCTATGGGATTACTGATATGAATCATCTGTCCCAGAAGCTCCGGGAGATCGAGAACGACCGCATCGAGTTCTACATGACCCCAGAGGTCGTTACCGTCGAGGAGGACGAAGACGATCTGGTCGCCGCTGATCTTATGATCCGCAAGAACGTCAAATCCCTGCCCGTCGTCAACAAGGATGGGATCTTCGTGGGGGTGCTGCGGCGCATCGATCTTCTGAAGGATCTGCTATGAAACCCATTCAACGAAGGATCTCCAAAGAGGTGCGCGTCGGCTCGCTGGTGCTCGGCGGGAACAACCCCATCCGGGTGCAGTCGATGACGACCACAGATACGCGCGACGTCGAGGCGACCGTCCGACAGATCAAAAGACTTGAGCAAGCCGGCTGCGAGATCGTGCGGGTCGCCGTCTTAAACATGGACGCGGCCAACCAGCTCGCCGAGATCAAAAAACGCATTCACATCCCCTTGGTCGCTGACATCCACTTCGATCATCGCTTGGCCCTGAAGGCGATCGAGCAAGGGGTAGACAAACTGAGACTGAACCCGGGCAACATCACCGATCGTACGAAGATCGAGCAGGTCGTCAAGGCTGCCAAAGACCGAGGGATTCCCATCCGAGTCGGGGTCAATTCGGGCTCGCTGCCCAAAGATCTCTTGGTGAAGCACGAGGGCGCCACTCCCGAAGCGATGGTCGAAGCCGCCCTGCGCGAGATCGAGATCTTAGAAGACAATAACTTTTGGGACATCGTCGTCTCGCTCAAATCTACCGACGTGCGGGTGATGATCGAGTCATACAGACTGATCGCGAAGCAGATCAAATATCCGTTGCATCTGGGGGTCACTGAGGCGGGCCTGGGCGATGCGGGAGTCGTGCGCTCGGCGATCGGGATCGGGACACTGCTCGAGGAGGGGATTGGGGACACGCTGCGGGTCTCGCTCACGGGCGATCCGGTGCGCGAAGTCAAGGTCGCTTATGAGATCCTAGCAGCGCTCGATATTCGCTGGCGCGGCATTCGGTACACGTCATGCCCGACGTGCGGCCGCATCGGGATAGACTTAGAGAAGATTGTCACAGAGGTCCAGAAGCGTCTGGAGAACGTCGAGAAGCCCATCAAGATTTCGCTGATCGGGTGTGTGGTGAACGGCCCAGGGGAGGCGCTGCACTCCAACATCGGGCTAGTGGGGCACGAGAAGTCCGGGACGATCTATGTAGATGGGAAGCCCTACAAGCGCGTGCCCGAAGATCAGATTGTCGATGAGCTTGTCAAAGCCGTGATGGAGTATCAAGAGCATACGAAATGACTCCTCACGACCGTCGCGAGAGCTTCAGCCGAGATCTTTGGGACGCTATACGGCTAGCGATCATAGGTTGGTTTCTCTACGTCTTTGCGGTACCCATAACGTTAGGGCGTTGGCTCGGACGTTGGGTCTGGCGAGCTGTAGAAGCGACGATAGACTTAGGCCTTCTCATCTATTCTCGTATAAAGAAGAGACTCTTCAAATAAATAGCATGCAATGGCTCTGGACGCTGTTGAACGCGCTGATCGGGACGCTCTCGTTTCTCGCGTCAGCACTGATGCTCAAGCGCCTGTGGGGTTTAGTGCCCCTATCGGTGCGCAGCGTGGTGCGCAACGGGCTCGCGCTCATTCTCTTCATCTTGGGTGTGCTCGGCTCGATCTTGCCGGTCATGCCCGGCTTTGTATTCTTAATACTGGGAGTGCTCGTTATGGACGTGCCGCAGAAGCGCATCGCGCTGCGACGCCTCCAGCACAGTTGGCCCATCCAAAAGCTCTTGCGGAATAGATCGTTCGCGCAGACGTGGCGCGCTCTGCGGCGCTTCGCCCGGCAACCTCACCCATTCCCTCTCCGCAAGCGGAGAGGGCTAGGGTGAGGTAGAGAACTGGCGCGGGCGCCCCAAAGCCCCGTATAATTTGAGAAGTATGACCCTGAGAATCCGAAAGTATCCAGACCCGATCTTGCGGCGCCGCGCCCAAGAGATCTCAGTCATTGACGACGAGATCAGACGACTCGCCGATGCGATGATCGAAACGATGGTCTTAGCCAAAGGCTACGGCCTAGCTGCCCCGCAAGTCGGCGTGCTCAAACGCATTATCACTCTTGACGTCGAAGACGACTTCTACGCGCTCATCAACCCCGAGATTATCCAAAAGAGCGACGAGACGGAGATCTGGGTCGAGGGGTGCTTGAGCATTCCTGGCATTGAAGCGGAGTTCCCGCGCCCAGCCAGGGTCACGGTGCGGGCGCTCGATCTTGACGGCAACGAGATTCTTTTAGAGCGCGACGGGCTTGCGGCGCGGGTCCTCCAGCACGAGATCGATCACCTCAACGGCGTGCTCTTCATTGACTATCTCAGCCAGACGAAGCGCCTAATGCTCTTGAAAGAGTACGAACGGCTCCAGAAAGAAGGGCCGAGGGCGCGCAAGAGAGAAGGGGCTAAAGTCTTCTGATGAACGTGATCTTCGTGGGCACAGCGCCGCTGGGCGTTCCCACGCTGCGGGCGCTCGCGCACAAGCACAGAATTCTCGCAGTGTTCACCCAGCCGGATCGGCCCGCCGGACGCGGCCTAGTGCTGACGCCTCCCCCCATCAAACGGATCGCTTCTGAGCTCGGCCTGTCCGTCTACCAGCCCGAAAAGATCAATCGCGAAGCTGAGCTCATCAAGACCCTCAATCCCGACGTCATCGTCGTGATCGCGTTTGGGCAGTTTCTCTCAAAAAAACTCTTAGAGATTCCCAAGTACGGCTGCATCAATCTCCATGCGTCGCTATTGCCCAAGTATCGTGGGGCAGCTCCTATCCAGTGGGCGATCATCAACGGCGAGCGCGAGACGGGCCTGACCACGTTTTTGATGAACGAAGAGATGGACGCCGGAGATATTTTGCTCCAAGAGCGCGTCCCCATCAGCGACGAAGATACAGCGGGCTCGCTGCACGACAAGCTTGCGGCTTTAGGGCCGGATCTGGTGTTGCGCACCCTCGAAGGGCTTGAGCGGGGGACGCTCACGCCGCGCCCGCAGGATCACTCCCAAGCGACGTTCGCCCCCAAGATCGAAGATTCGCTGGGCCAGATCGATTGGACCCAGCCTGCACGAAAGATTTTCAATCTCATTCGCGGGCTCAATCCGTCGCCGGGGGCATATACGTTCTGGCACGGGCAGCGTCTGAAGCTTTATGCCAGCCATATTGTGCCCAGCGCCGCGAGCGCCGAGCCAGGAGAGATTCTCTCGATCAGCGCAGCAGGCCCAATAATCCAGTGCGGCCAAGACGCCCTCGAGCTCACGGAAGTCCAGCCGGCGGGCAAGCGCCGCATGAGCGGCCGGGATTTCGTCAACGGCTACAAAGTCCAGGTCGGAGCGCGATTGGGATGAGGTCTTGCACCAAAGCATCAGATTTTGTATGGTGTGATATATGCGCACAACGATTACTCTGGATGATGATGTAGCAGCCCTTCTTAAGCGGCTTCGTGCATCTTCCAAAAAGCCCTTGAAGGAACTGATCAATGCGGCCCTTCGCAAAGGTCTGGCTCAGTTGGAAAAGCCCCCTCAGTGTGCTTACAAAGTGCGTCCCCTTGCCGTGGGACGTTGCCTTGTGGACTCTCTGGACAATGTCGCTGAGGCTTTGGCGATCGCTGAGGGCGAGGCGTTCTGATGATCCTCATTGACGCAAATATTTTGATCTATGCCCATGTGCCGACGCTCCCTCATCATGAAGCAGCACGGAGCTGGCTGGTCCTGGGAGAGCTTCTGCGCAAGGTAGTAGATCGTCCTACTCTCATCCCTGATGCACACCTAGCAGCGTTGGCTATTGAACATAACTTGATCTTATGCAGTACCGATGAAGACTTTGCTCGTTTTCCTCAGGTGCGTTGGCTGAATCCTCTCCAACAAGTATGAAGCACGTGATCGTTTTAGGGGCAGGCATGGTGGGGCGCGCCATCGTCTTAGACCTTGCGCCTCGCTATGCCGTTACCGCCGTAGACGTGGACGAGCAGAGGCTCGCTCGGCTGCGCGAAGAAGCCCCTGTGCACACAGTCACCGCTGATCTCTCTCACAGCGCAATCATAAGAAAGCTCGTCTCAGATTGCGATCTTGTGATCGGAGCCGTGCCGGGATTTTTGGGGTTTCAAACCCTCAAAACCGTCATCGAGTGTGGGAAGAACATCGTAGACATCTCGTTCTTCGCTGAGGACCCGTTCGAGCTCGACGCGCTCGCCCAGCAAAAGAATGTCACAGCAGTCGTCGACTGCGGCGTCGCCCCAGGGATGTGTAATATTCTCTTGGGCTATCACAACGCGAGAATGACCGTGGAGAGCTATGAGTGTCTTGTGGGCGGGCTGCCCGTGAAGAGAACCTGGCCCTATCAGTACAAAGCGCCGTTCTCCCCTGTTGACGTCATCGAAGAGTATACGAGGCCAGCGCGCCTGGTCGTAGACGGGAAGCTCGTCATCCGCGAGGCGCTCTCGGACGTAGAGTATATTGAATTCGACGAGATCGGAACTCTAGAAGCGTTCAACACCGACGGCTTGAGAACTCTGCTCAAAACCATGAAGATCCCCACCATGCGCGAGAAGACCCTGCGCTATCCGGGGCACAGCGAATATATCAGGGTGCTTCGGGAGACGGGCTTCTTCAGCAAAGACCCTCTCGAAATTAATGGCGTGCAAATTCGCCCCCTGGACGTGACGGCCAAGCTGCTCTTCCCCAAGTGGCGGCTTGAGCCCGATGAGCCGGAATTCACCGTGATGCGCGTGACGATCCGGGGCATCGAGAACGGCCAACGCAAAGAGTATATCTACGAGCTATTCGATCGCTTCGACTCCGAGAGAAAGATCTCTTCGATGGCGCGCACGACGGGCTACACGTGCACGGCTGTAGCGACGCTCGTGCTCGAAGGAGCATTCACCCAAAAGGGCATCATCCCGCCAGAATATATCGGGGCCGACGAGCAGCGCTTCAAGAGCGTGCTGGAGTATCAAAGGGAGAGAAACATAAGTTATAAGCTAAGTTGCAAAGAGGGGTAGCTTATGGAAATAGTCTTAATTGTAGTAAATATACTGCTCGTAATAGTCACTTGGTATTATGCATGTCACACGAATCGCATGGCTAATGTCATGTACAAGGACTATGAACTTCGGACAACCCCGCTTGCCGACATACAATTAAAAATTACTCTCGTCTCAAAACCTCAAATAAGATTTTCAGTGATTGTCACGAACAAGGGTTATTGCAGAATACGTGTTACGTCAGGACAATGGCGTTGGTGGAGTAAGAAATCAAAAGAAACTAGGCAATGGCTCTATACGTGGTCCCCTCCATATGTGTGGTTATCAGCAGGACAACAGTATTGTTTTGATTGTGAAATGATCAATCTTCCTGAGAATTACTGGACACAGGAATTCAATCCATTTTGGCACATAGCGGTAGATGGTTGGGTAGAGTGTGAAAGCCCTGTGGGTACGGTTAAGCGTTATGAGATCAAAACCAATATTTAGAGGCATACAACTCTCAAATGACCTGGAACAGTTTACTGGAGGGGTTAGCTATGCAAGTCACTTACTCCAAGCAAGCTGATGCACTGTATATTCGCTTTGGCGAAGACGTGGAAGGGAAGGTAGCACGCACAGAAGAGGTTCAACCTGGGATTCTCTTCGATTATGATCACGATGGCCGCCTCTACGGGATTGAAGTGCTCGATGTCACAACGAGAGTGCCAAGCGATGCGCTCAAGGCCTTCCAAATCGGCGTCTTGGAACCAGTTTCGTAAGAATTTGTGAAACTCATTCTATCCTTGCTTGGGATACAACCCCCACAGCCCGCTGGGTTCTTTTTTTCTCTCCATCACGATTCCCGAAAGTTTTTTGATGTAAATCTCGTTCGTCTCGTGCACGGTCGCCTTGGAGAGATGCCCGCCCACCGTCGAGCCATCTTCTAACCCCAAGATAGCGTGACAGTGAATGTGCGACTTGCCCTCCCTCAGAGAAAAATTCCCCTGAAGCGACAGCAGCTCCGCCGGCCCGGAGACTTTGTGCTCTTTGTATTCTTTCCCCGTCCAAAATGCCAAAGTCACGTCGCGGAGCATCCCGATCCCGCCCACCAAGACCCCTGCCGTCAGATGAAGCGAGCTCAAAGATTCAAAGAAGTCCTCCCCAGGCTGCAAGCGCACGATCAGATCTTGCCCAGACTCGACGACGAACATAGCTACTTCGCACTCCAAAAGTACCCGTTCATGAAGCCCACTCTGGTGATGGGCCACACGCGCAAGAACGGCTCCCCGATGAAGTCTTTTGCGGGGAACGGCCCCCAGTAGCGACTGTCGTAGCTATTATGAGTATTGTCTCCCAGCACGAAGTAGAACCCTTCGGGCACCTCCCAGCTCTCCTGCCCCGTGGAAGCATAGCAGTTCCGCCTGGGGTCGGGATGGCCCGGATGGTTAAACGCATTGCTTGTGAGGGGCTGGCCGTTCACATACGCCGTACAGTCGCGAATTTCTACGGTCGCCGGGCCTATGGCAATGAGCCTCTTCACCAGGCGATCGCACCTACCCGCATCGCATCGCCAGAAGACGATAATATCCCCCGGCACGGGCTTGCGAAAGTGATACGTCAGCATGTCTACAAAGAAGCTATCGCCGGGCATGATCGTGGGCTCCATCGAGCCCGTAGGCACGTAGACGCGCGCGACGGCGTAATTGACCGTAATCAGCGTGATGAGCACCGCGACCCCCAAGACGCCAACCCAGTCGAGCAACCAATCGACCCCTGGCGTCGTGGGCACACCGAGGCTATTGAGGAGCCGCGAGAGCCAGGGCTTGCGCACCTCTGCTGCTTCTATGGGCGCGCTGGCTGCGTCGTGATCTTCTCTGGGATCCATCATGCTGCTCTCCTTAGGGCTTTAGCATAGCATGAGGCGCGCCGCCCTGCAAGCTCATTTGGGCGAGACCCCTGACGGGGCTTGCGCGCTCACGCGGGAGCGCACAAGGCTGATTTGTCTGTAAAGGAACGCTCCGAACGACAGCGCGGCTCCGACATAGATGAGCAGATAGTACCCCCCGATGGGCACAAGCAACGCTCCCAGTGCCGGCCCGATGACCATCGAGATGTTCAATACCCCCGTGAAGATCGCCGAGGCGGCTCCAGGGTTGGGATGGCCCTCGGTCGCCGCTCGCAAGCCCCCCACGTACAGCAGCGCCCACGAGATGCCCAACAGTATCTGCGTGGGCAGGATCCACCAGAAATTGGGGGCGAGCGCGAACGTCACGAACGTCACGCTCGACAGCAATAAGCCCAACCGCAGCAGCCCTGTGCTCCATGCTCGATCCGTCAGGAAGTACATCACGAGAAACTGTGTTCCCGTGTTGATGGCTGACGTGACGCCAATCCAGAAGTAGTCCGCCCCAAGCTGCTGCAGAAAGAGCGGCCAGAAGGCCCAGATCATATGCGCCCCAATATGACGAATCAGCACCGAGATGAACGTCGAGCGCTTGCTTAAGAAGACCTCCCACAGCGAGGCCGTCTTTTCGGGAGCGGGGTCTGGCGGGCGCACGCCAAACCGCAGCGCCAATAGATACGCTATAAAAAAGAGCAGAGACGCCGCGACGAACGTCCCGCGGATCGTGAAGTACGTCGCGATTGTGCCGGCAAGCAAAGAGCCCGCGGTCCAGCCCAATGACCCAAACGCCGAAAACTGCCCCAAGCGCTCTTTGGACGCTTGGACGTGGGAGATGAGCGCCGCAGGATAGACCCCTAAAGCGAGCCCGTTGAGGGCCCGGAGCACAACGAGCGAGACGAAATCGAACGCAAAAACTTGTAAGAGCGTGGAGATCGCCGAGGCCAAAAGCCCCAAGACGATAAACTGCCGGGTGCCGTAACGATCAGCAGCGCGCCCGGCGAGCAAGCCCGCGATCGTGACCGTAAGAGCGCTCAGGGCCGCAAGCAGCCCCACGCCCACATCATCCGCGCCCAGCTGATGGGCATAGAGGGGGATGAACGTCCCGGCGATCGTTGCGGCCGTCGTCGCGAGAAAATTAGCAAGGCGGGCCCTCATAGGCGCACCGCCCTCACCAGACTCATCTTAACAGAATCACCATAAAAATTATGCCAGAGATTTACACGATCTGCAAGGATATCACTGGCGCAAGAGCACACGCTCATTCTGGAAGACTTGCACCGCCACCCAGATCGCAACTAGAGCGTACAGCAGCGAGCTCCCTAAAGCTATCACAATATGCGTCCCGTTGATCTGCCCTAAGATCAGCTCTTTGAAGACAAGGACTACGTTGAAGACCGGCACCAAGAGCATACTCACTGAAGGTTCTATCTGGCGAAACTGCACGATCAGCGCGGGGATCATGACGCCGAAGATGATCCAGTTGGCATGGCCTTGCGCCTCGCGGATGCTGCGCGTATAGAAGAAGAGCGTGAAGATCACCGCGCTCATCATGGCAGCTAACGCTGCCATCAACGCCAAGATCAAGAGCAAGATCTCCGGGGCGAGCGCGAACTTCATCTCCGCAAGCGTTTCTATCTGCAAGAGCCGGGGCGCCCCATACAGGGCTGCTACCAACCCTACTATACTAATGATCTCGGCAAAGACCGTCACCGTGAAGATTGCCAAGACCTTCCCGATCACCACGCTTGGTCGGGAGACAGGGCTTACTAAAAGAGATTCCAGGGTCTTGCGCTCCTTCTCTCCCACCGCAGCTTCCAACGCTGTATAATATCCCCCCATTGCTGCCCACATCACCAAAAACAATGGCAATAACATGCTGAGAAAGAACATCCCTACTTGCTCCTGCGAGGCCACATAGCTCACGGGGATAGGACGGAGCAGTTCTGGAGGGCACCCTTGCGCCTCAAGCTGCTGAGCAACTACGTGACGACGATACCCTTCCCACAGCGCATCGAATTTCTCCCGTGCCGACCGAGAAGGGCTTCGACCGGGATTGTAGTGGACTTGCAACTCTGTCGGCTGCCCTTGGGCAATCTTCTCCTCCAGGGCTGGAGGCACTATCACCCATAGTGCTAGGTGACCTTCTTTTAAAGCCTTCTCAGGGTCAGGATGGTCAACGACTTTGAACATCCCGCTGCTTTGAAGCATTGCCACCAGCCCTGGGGCTTCAGCACTGTTCTCTACCATGATAGGGTGGGCAACTTGCCTCATCTCCGCCATCTCCTGTTGGAGGAGCAAATGGGGAAGCAGGACAAAGAGAGGCATGACGACCAACGGGATCACGATAATTAAGACCAACGAGCGCCGATCTCTTAAAGTATCGAGCATCTCTCGATGCCACACTGTCAAGATATGCCTAAAGCGCACGGTCCTCACTCTCCACAAGCTCCACAAAGATCTCTTCCAAGTCTTTCTGACCGCTGCGCTGTTGCAGCTCGCTCAGCGTGCCTATCGCTACCAACTTCCCTTTATGGATGATGGCCACGCGATCGCAAAGCCTCTCGACTTCACTCATAATATGCGTGGAGAAGATGACGCACTTATCGGGTCTGCGATACTCTTGAATAAACTGCCGTACTTGCCGCGCGGTCATCACGTCTAAGCCCACTGTTGGCTCATCAAAGATCAAGACCGGAGGATCATGGAGGAGCGCCATAGCGATAGCGACCTTCTGCTTCATGCCGCGAGAGAGCTGTCCGGCTCGCTTGTGAATGAACTCTGCTAGCCCTAATCTCGGCGAGAGCTCGCGCAGACGTTCTGTAATCTTCTCTTCAGAGAGATCGTACAGCCGTCCAAAGTATCGAATGTTCTCTAGAGCAGTGAGCCGATCGTACAGCCCATTAGACTCGGCGACGACGCCAAGTTGTCTCCGAACGTGCTCCGGCTCTCGGAGCACATCATAGCCGTTGACGGTGATAGAGCCGGCGTCGGGCTTGAGAACTGTCGCGAGCATGCGGAGCGTGGTGGTCTTGCCGGCGCCGTTGGGGCCGAGCAACCCGAAGATCTCGCCAGGGCGCACCTCAAAAGAGAGCCCATCCACAGCGAGGAACTTCCCGAACGATTTCCGCAAGTTTTTCACTTCGATCATGTCGAAATATTCTTTATGGATTATAATGCTGTTGACCTAGCCCAGTCAATTTAAGATAATAATTTATTTGAGGCAAGCGACAGAGACCCTTGTCAGCAGAGACAGGGATGGTTTATAATCTCCCTCGAAGGAGGTGATCGCCCTTCACGCACGTCTAATGCTCTACTCGTCGCTCAACACCAAAAACCCAAAGGAGGGATTCACATGCGCAAGAAGATTCTTGCTGTGGGATTGGTGCTCGTGCTGGTGATGCCGTGGCTCTCGAGCGGACAAGGCCAGCCAGCGACAACGCTGGGGAAGGTCCAAGCTCGCGGCAAGCTCATCTGCGGCGTCAATAACGCCGTGCCGGGGTTTGGGTTCGTTGACCCTCAGGGGAACTATAGCGGCTTCGACGTTGATTACTGCAAAGCCCTCGCCGTGGCGATCTTCAACGATCCCACGAAAGTCGAGTACCGTCCGCTGACCGCAGCCGCGCGCTTCCCCGCCCTGCAATCGGGCGAGATTGACGTGCTCATCCGCAACACGACGTGGACGATCGATCGCGACGTGGGGCTGCCCTTCAACTTCGCCCCCACGACCTTCTACGACGGCCAAGGGTTCATGGTCCGCAAGACGAGCCGAATCAATACTCTGCGAGACCTCAACGGCGCGACGATCTGCGTGCTCCAGGGCACCACGACCGAGCAGAATCTCGCGGACATGGCGCGGCGCTTGGGGATCACTATAAAGCCCTTGGTCTTCTCCGATGTGAACGCCCGCGATAAAGCGTACGACGAGGGCCGCTGCGATGCCATGACCGCTGATGCTTCCGGGCTGGCTGCCGCCCGCATCAAGCTCTCCAAGCCCGACGATCACAAGATTCTGCCGGAGCTCATCTCCAAGGAGCCCCTGGGCCCGGTCGTCCGCCACGGCGATGACCAATGGTTCGACATCGTCAAGTGGACGGTCTTCTGCACTATGGAGGCCGAAGAGCTCGAGGTGAGCTCCAAGAACGTCGCTCAGCTGAAGACGAGCCAAGACCCCAGAATCCGGCGCCTGCTTGGGCTTGAGGGCGACTTCGGCAAGAAGCTCGGGCTGGACAACGCCTGGTGTGCGAACATCATCGAGAAAGTCGGCAACTACGGGGAGATCTACGACCGCAACGTCAAGCCCCTGGGCCTGGAGCGCATCGTGGACGGCAAACCCTCACCTAACGCCTCCTGGACCGATGGCGGCTTGATTTACTCTCCGCCGTTCCGCTAAACGCTTCACTGCCCTCATTCCTGCTCCCCTCTCCCGTGGCTCACCCACGGGAGAGGGGCTGGGGGTGAGGGGGATCATAATTATGACTTCGGCCCGCACGCCCTTCTGGCGAGATGTTCGCGTCCTGCGCTGGGGCGCCCAAGGGCTTTTCGTTATCATCCTCGTCCTCATCGCCAATTGGTTCTATACGAATCTGCAGATCAATCTCGCGCGCACCGGGATTCGCCTGGGGTTTGATTTTTTGGGGTCTACCGCGGGGTTTGGCATTGCCGAGGGGCTGCCCTTCCAGCCCACTGACAGTTACGGCTACGCGTTCTGGGTTGGGGTCGTCAACACGCTGCGGGTGATCGGGATCGGGATTCTCTTGGCGACGGTGCTCGGGCTGGTGGCGGGCATCGCGCGGCTGTCGAGCAATTGGCTGGTGCGCCAGATCGCTAGCGTCTATATCGAGACCATCAGAAACACGCCGTTAGTCGTCCAGCTCTTCTTCTGGTACACGGCCGTCTTTTTGAAGCTTCCCAGGGTCGCCGAGAGCATCGAGCTGCCTGGGGGGATCTATCTCAGCCAGCGCGGGCTGGCCCTGCCCAGGCCGTATCCGGCAGAATCGTTTGCGCTGTGGGGGATTGTGCTTCTAGTCGGGGCTGTCTGTGCTGTGGGGGTCTATCTTTGGCGACGGATCTCTCTTGCGCGAGCGCAGCGGGTCGGTTTCCCTGGGCTGTGGGCCCTGGGCGTCTTCGCAACGATCGCTATAGTGGGGGGAGTAGTGCTCCGGCCCATCGCCTGGGAGGTTCCCGTCTTGGGGACGTTCAACTTTGAAGGGGGCTGGCAGCTCAGCCCGGAATTTGCGGCGCTGCTCTTTGGGCTGGTGGTCTACACGGGGGCGTTCATCGCCGAGGTGGTGCGCGCGGGGATCCTCTCCGTTCCCAAGGGGCAGACCGAAGCGGCTCGCGCCCTGGGCCTGCCTCCTCTTCTTGTCTTAAGGTTAGTCGTCATCCCCCAGGCCCTGCGCGTCATCGTCCCCCCGCTCACCAGTCAGTACCTGAACTTGGCCAAAAACTCAAGCCTCGCTGTTGCCATCGGGTACCCCGATCTCTTCAACGTCGCCAACACGATCATCAATCAGAGCGGTCATGCCCTCGAGATGATCTTGCTCATCATGGCGAGCTATCTCTCGATCAGCTTGATGACCTCGGCGTTTATGAACTGGTACAACCGGCGCGTGCGGCTCGTCGAACGCTAAACTATGAGAAAGATATTGCGTTGGCTGAGGGAGAATCTCTTCAGCACTTGGTACAACACGCTGCTGACGGCGGCTTCTATCTGGCTGTTATGGGGTGTGCTCAGTGGACTTTTTGCGTGGGCTGTGCGCGACGCCGTCTGGTCTGGCGGGTCGGCAGCGTGTCAGCAGGCGCGTCAGCTGGCCCAGAGTGAAGGGCGTCCGTGGGGCGCGTGTTGGGCGGTCATCCCCGCGAATATCAAGCTCTTGATGGCGGGGACGTATCCCCCTGGGGAGCTGTGGCGCATCTGGGTCTCCGTCTATCTTGCGGCTCTGCTGGTGGGAGCGAGCGCCGGCGTGTGGAGAGGGCTATTGCGCGAGACGGCCATCGCTATAGGCGCGGGAGCCCTCGTGCTGGCGCTGCTCCCGTGGAGCACGACTGAGCGCCTCTGGATCGGTGGGATCGCGCTGGCGCTCTTTGTGCCGCTGGGGATCTTTTGGAAAGCGCGGGCGTTGCGAGCGATTCGCTGGGCCGTGGGCGCGGGATGGCTTGTCTTGCCCGTGATCGTTCTGATCTTGATAAGCGGGCTCCCACCGTGGCTGCCCAGGGTCGAGACGACCCAGTGGGGCGGCCTCCTGCTCACGGTGATCTTAGCGGTGGTGGGCATCGTCGCCTCGTTCCCGCTAGGAGTGCTGTTGGCGTTGGGGCGCCAGAGCGAGTTGCCCGTCATCCGATGGTTCAGTATTCTCTATATCGAAGTCGTGCGCGGCGTGCCCCTCGTCACGGTGATCTTCATGGCGAGTCTGGTGCTGCCCTTGTTTTTGCCTGGGAATCTTCGCATAGATCAAGCCGTGCGCGCTATGGTCGCGTTCACGCTCTTTACGGCCGCGTACATTGCCGAGAACGTGCGCGGCGGGCTGCAAGCGATCCCGCGCGGCCAGATCGAAGCCGCGCGGGCTTTGGGGCTGCACGGCTGGCTGATCACGCTCTTCATCGTCTTGCCCCAGGCCCTGCGAGCGGTCATCCCCGCCAACGTGGGTCAGTTCATCAGTCTCTTCAAAGACACGTCGCTGGTCTTCGTGGCAGCGTTGCTCGATCTGTTCAATATGGGGCGGAGCATCCTCGCCAATCCTGAGTGGCTCGGCTTCGATGGCGAGATGGTGCTCTTCATCGCGTTCGTCTATTGGGTCTGCACATACTCGATGGCTTATCTGAGCCGTCGGTTGGAGAAGATCCTAGGCGTGGGAGAACGCTAGTATGGCCGAGGAGATCATCATCTGTCGGGACGTGCACAAATGGTTTGGGGATTTTCACGTGTTGCGTGGGGTCACGCTCACGGTGCGCAAGGGCGAGGTCGTGGTGATCTGTGGGCCGTCGGGATCGGGGAAATCTACGTTCATTCGCACCCTCAATCGCCTGGAGGAGCATCAGCGCGGGCAGATCATCATTGACGGGATCGAGCTGACCAACGACGTCAGAAATATCGAGGCGATCCGGCGCGAGATCGGCATGGTCTTCCAGTCGTTCAATCTCTTTCCCCACCTGACGGTGCTCCAGAACATCACGCTTGCTCCGATCTGGGTGCGCAAGATGAAGCGGTCGGAGGCGGAGGAATTGGCGATGCAGCTGCTGGCGCGCGTGGGCATTGCTGAGCAAGCGCACAAATACCCGGCGCAGCTTTCCGGGGGGCAGCAGCAGCGGGTGGCGATCGCGCGGGCGTTAGCCATGCAGCCCAAGATCATGCTCTTCGATGAGCCGACCAGCGCCCTCGACCCGGAGATGATCAAAGAAGTCTTGGACGTGATGCGAGAGCTGGCGCGCTCCGGCATGACGATGCTCGTCATTACGCACGAGATGGGGTTTGCCCGCGAGGTTGCCGACCGCATCATCTTCTTCGATCAGGGGCGGATCGTTGAAGAGAACACCCCTGAAGAGTTTTTCAGAGCCCCCAAACACGAGCGCACCAAGCTCTTCCTCTCGCAGATCTTGCACCATTAGCGTATCCTACGCGAAGCTTATGACCGCACGCGAGAAGATCTTACAGATTGCCCAGCGCTTGGAAAAGCACTTCGGGAAACTGCCATGGCGCAGCCACGGCGACCCCCTCGACGTCTTGATTCTCACGATCCTCTCACAAAACACCAACGACCAGAACCGCGATCGCGCGTATGAATCGTTGAAGAGGAGATTCCCAACATACGAGAGCATCGTGCGCGCGCCCACGGAGAAAGTCGCCGAAGCGATCAAAGTCGGTGGGCTCCATCGCCAGAAGGCTCGACGCATCCAAGAGATCTTGCGGCGCCTCAAGCGCGAGCGCGGCGCCTACGACCTGAGCTACCTCAAAGACTTGAGCACCGAAGAGGCCGTCCACGAGCTCTTAAAATTCGACGGCGTGGGGAAGAAGACCGCCGGGGTCGTGCTCACCTTCAGCCTCAACAAGCCCTACTTCCCCGTGGATACGCACATTCACAGGATCACGCAAAGACTTGGGCTTGTGAAGAAGAACCAAGACCCACACGACGTGATGAACGCGCTCGTTCCGGAGAGTTTGCGATATCAATTGCACTTGCACCTGATCTGGCACGGGCGGCAGACGTGCACGGCGCGCAAGCCCCGCTGCGCTCAGTGTGTGATCGCCGATTTGTGCCCATATCCGAAGAAGCTGCGCGCTGGCTCCCAAAGCTAGAGAACAGCAACTGCCCGTTGTAGCCGAATCTGTACCTCCTTCCAGTCATAATCGGACAGATGCCCGACTACCTTCACGCTCGCCTTGGGTAGCGTTACAAGAAAAGCACGAAATGCAGAAGGGTACCGTAGACCAGCCTTAGCCCAGTCCCTCAAAACGTAATCAGTAGAAGTTGCGGCACTCTCGATCTGGCTCGTCAAAAGTCCAATAATCACATCGGGACGAGTCTCATGATAGATGTCTGTTGAAACGACTACAGCAGGGCGCCTTTTGAGACCTTTCACCCCTGGAAAACTCACAACGACGACATCACCAGGATGAATTCCTTCCCTAGCTCTCTTCATCCGCTTCCGCGCCATATCTCAACGAAGCTCTCACAATATCTTGTAAATCTTCCTCGCTCCAGACTGTGCCCTCATCTACTGCGGGAATGACATCATTGAGTATCAGAGCAGCTAAACGCAGTCGTTCCTTTAGGGGAAGTTGGCGAACCTTGGCATAGAGCTTGTCTGCGGTTTGGGCTGCCATTTCAGCATCGCCTCCACTGAGATTCTAGCAAAAGAGCCTTAAGACGTCGAATCACGATCTTCTCAATCGTTGTAAGACGTCTTGAAAATCTTGGGGCAGCGGCGCCTCAACGCGCACTCGCTGGTTCGTCGTGGGATGGAGAAACTCTATGGCCGCGGCGTGCAGGAGCATTCGTGATACGCCCAGCTCTTGGCGAAGTCTTTCGTTCAGCTCAGCGTTTCCATAGAGATCGTCCCCGACGATGGGGCAGCCCACGGCAGCGAAGTGCGCCCGCACCTGATGGGTCCGCCCTGTGCGTGGGTAAGCTATTACGTATGAGAGCTTTTCGCCCCCCCACTCAAAGAGCTCCAAACGCTTATAGTCCGTCTGGGCGAAGATGCCCCCGCGCCTGACTGGCACCATCAGCGCCAGCCAGCGCTTCCGGTCCATCTGCTTTTGCAGCGAGAGACGAATCGAGCCCTGCAGGCGAATCTCGCCGACGACGAGGGCTAAATACTCTTTGTGAATCTTCTTGAACTTGAGCTGGCGATTCAAAGAGCGCACGGCTTCTTTGGTCTTGGCGAGCACGGCTACGCCCGACGTCTCTTTGTCTAAGCGATGGACGAACGCGGGCGTACAATCTGACGTGAAGCCTGACTGTCTCAGATATTCGAGCGCGTAAGCCAGCAGCGTCGGCTCCTCTGGGCGATTCCCGTGCATGAGCCAGCCTGCAGGCTTGTCCAAGACTAAGAGATCATCGTCTTCGTAGAGAACGCGCTCAGCGAAGGGCATCAACGTCCCAGACGGCAATGCCGTCCTCTCCGCCGGAGATCACAAACTTATCGTCAGGCGAGAAGGCTACGGAAGTCACCTCACTTGTGTACCCAAAGAGCGAGCCGATCAAGCTGCCGTCCTCCATGCGCCAGAGCTTTATAGTGCGATCGGCGCTTCCTGAGACGAGCCGATCCCCCTTAGGGGATAGCCCAAGCGCCAGCACTAAATCAGTATGCCACGTCAATCGCCGCAGCAACTTCTTCGTCGTAATACCCCAAAATTGAATTTCATCAAAATTGCTCGTGATCAGCACTTGGCCATCGGCAGAGAAAACCATATCATAAGCAGCGAAACTCTCGATAACAGCTAGAACCTGCCTGTCCTCTAGGCTCCAGAGCGTGACGCCATCGCTACCGTTCAACGCGAGCACTTTGCCGTTGGGCGAGAACGCGGCTGGTGCCCTTACATCTTCTAGTTTCCACACTTCTTCCCCAGTGGAGACCCGCCAGAGTCGAGCTTGGCTTTGTACATCTACCGAGACAAGCATCTGCCCGTCAGGAGAGAACTCGATCTCCGTGATCGGTGCTTTATGCTCCTTACCCCACACGCGCACAACCTGGCCATCAGCGACATTCCAGAGGCGAATCTCTCCCTGCAAGCAAACAGATTCCGGTTCCGGTGAACGGCTTGTGCAGAGGCTTGCAGCTAGGAGCTGCTCCTTTGGAGAGAATGCCACGTCCGTGACACTTCCGCCTTGAACTGTCAGTGTGCGTACTACGTGCCCATCACGGAGATCTAAGAGCTTGATCTCTGCACCCAAGATTGTGGCCACGAGTTGTCCGTCAGAAGATACTGCGATCTTATAAGCCGGTCCTGGCAAATCTCCAGTAATGCGCCGCATCTCTCGGCCATCGGCTACCCGCCAGACCCGAATTGCTCGATCGTTGCCTACAGAGAAGAGCTGGCGATCGTCTTCAGAGAAAAGCACCGCGTTGACGGTATCAGTGTGCCGTGTCATGGTGCGCAGGACTTGCCCAAGAGATGGATTCCACAGGGCGATCGTTCTATCTACCGATGCTGAGGCCAATAACTTCCCGTCGTGGGAGAAAGCCAAGCAAGTAATTATGTTTTTATGGCCTCTCAAAATCCGTAGTGCCTTGCCGTCAGAAAGACTCACGATAGCAATGTCTTCTTCTTCTGACATAGCCAAATACCGCCCATCGGGGGAGAACGCCAAGGCCCCTGCTCTTCTTAATCTGAGTACTTCTTTCCAGTCAGACACTTGGATGACCCGTGTCTTCAAATAATCGCCAATGGCGAGCAGCTTCCCATCAGGTGAGAAGGCAATAGCACTAACTCCAGGAATTTGCACAATCTGGTGCACTAAGCTCCAATCTCCTGTTCTCCAAATGTTCACGACTCTATCTGTCGCTGAGACCAACAGACTTCCATCAGGAGAGAAGAGCACGGCTATTATCTCTTCCTCGTGAGCAGCCCATTCACGAATTATAGTTCCGTCAGCGACGTTCCAAATTCGGATTACCCCGCGCCGGTCTCCTGAAGCGAGCCACTTCCCGTCGGGAGAGAACGCTACGCTCGTCACCATGTCGGTATGGCCTCTGAGAGCTCGCACGAACGTGCCGTCATCAGCACGATAGAGAAAGATCTGCCCAAACCCCGCCGGTGACGCTAACAGTTTCGCATTCGGCTCATAAGCCAGACTCTGCCCGCTGAGATACGTCCGCAGCCATACGGCATTCTGGAGCCACTCCGGGACGCCCTGCTGTGCACTCCCCAGACTCCCCACCACCGCGCACACTCCCAAGACAGCCCACAATCGCCGCATCGTGATCGCCTCCTTCACGTTGCTTGTGCCTCTGGCGCTCGTTATTATGAAGCAATCTCTGCGCAAACGCAACAGGAGGCCCAATGTTGCCCCAAAGATACGCTCAAAGACAGAGTCGCGATCATCACCGGAGGTGGGACGGGATGAGGGAAAGCGATGGCGAAGGAGCTGGGAGTTAGGTCCCCTCAAAGGAGGCAGATCATGAGCTATCAGACGATTCTCTACGATGTTGCCGAGGGCGTGGCCACGATCACCCTCAATCGTCCCGACGTGCTGAACGCGGTCAATCTCCAGATGGCACACGAGCTGCTCCACGCGATAGAAGCTGTGCGTGCCGACGCGAGCGTGCGCGCCGTGTTACTCAGCGGGGCCGGGCGCGCTTTCTGCGCCGGCGCTGATCTCGTCAACATGGGTGAAGGGTTCGATCCCAGCAACCCTGTGCACGTCCGGCGCGCGCTCGTTGAGTCTTTTAACCCCATAATCTTAAAAATCTTCGAGATGGAGAAGCCCTGGATCGCCGCGGTCAATGGAGCTGCTGTTGGAGGAGGATGTCAGTTAGCCCTCGCGTGCGATCTGGTGCTGATCGCTGAAGACGCGTACTTTTGCGAGATCTTCGCGCAGCGCGGCCTAGTCGTAGATGCGGGCGGGCTCTTCTTGCTCCCGCGGATCGTGGGGCTGCACAAGGCGAAGGAGCTCGCGTTCTTTACCGAGAAGATCTACGGCCCGCAGGCAGTCGAGCTTGGGCTGGCCAATAAGTGTGTCCCAAGAAGCGAGCTGCTTCCCCAAGCGAGAGAGTGGGCCAAGCGTCTTGCTCAAGGCCCGACGGTCGCGCTGGGCCTGATGAAACTCGGCATGAACCGCGGACTGCAGATGACGCTCCACGACGTGCTGCACTACGAAGCTCACGCCCAAGCGTTAGCGGTGCAGACGCACGATGTGCGAGAGGGGCTGCAGGCGTTCATCGAAAAGAGAGCCCCAAAGTTTCAAGGGAGGTAGAACTGACGGACCGAATACCGTACAATAAAAAGCTATGAGCACCCCCAGCAGAATAGACAGAACAGCGTTTTCGGTTGCATCTCTCGACGACGAGTCCGACGATAAAGCATATTGGTTTTCCAAAACCCCTATCGAGCGCCTCCAAGCCCTCGAGCTCATCCGACAAACGATCTATGGCTATACCGACGCTACCGTCAGACTTCAAAGAATTTTTGAAGTTGCTGAACTCCCACGGCGTTGAGTATCTGATAGTAGGGGGCTATGCTGTTGGCTATTATGGCTACCCGCGAGCCACCGGCGATCTAGATATCTGGGTTGCACGGACCCCGCAGAATGCTCAGAAGCTCGTGGCAGCTATCAAAGAATTTGGCTTTGACGTCCCAGAGCTCTCCCCAGAGCTGTTTCTCAAGGAGAACCAAGTGATCCGCATGGGTGCGCCGCCATTTCGTATAGAGATCGTGACATCGGCTTCCGGAGTGACTTTCGAGGAATGCTATGCCGCTCGAACACAAGCTGTGCTCGATGACGTCCAGGCTAACATCATTAGTCTTGATCATCTCAAAGCCAACAAAAGAGCCGCCGGCAGGTACAAAGACTTAGACGATCTTGAACATTTGCCTTAGTGCGCTCTTTCGAGCAATTTATACGCGATCACAGCTGCTGCCGCCGCGACCGTGAGCGAGCGCGTCACCCCCAACATGGGGAGCTCGACGATCACGTCCGCAAGAGCCAAGACTTCTTGGGAGATGCCGTGCGTCTCATGGCCCACCACCAGCGCCGCCGGAAACCGAGCGCTCAACTCTGCGTACGAGATGCTGTTGGGGTGCTGCTCCACAGCGATGATCGTCTTCCCTTGAGCTTTGAGCTCTCGGATCAACGAGACGATATTCGGGTGATACTCCCAGGGCACCCACTGCTCGGTGCCCACGGCCGCTTTGTGGATGCGCGGATTGGGAGGCGTGGGCGTCTGCCCGCAGAGATAGATCTTTTCTGCAGCGACGGCATCGGCGACGCGGAAGAGCGCCCCGACGTTAAACGTATCTTGCACGTTGTCTAAGACGAAGCTAATGGGCTGGCGCGGGATGGCTGCGATCTCTTCTGGAGTTGGCGTCCCCTTACGCAGCGCGCGCGGCGGAAGTTTTTGCACTGCACGCTCCCCTTTGCTTTGACCTCCAAGAGGACTTAAAGACTGCATCAAACCAACCATTCGTCGGACTGCCACATAACACCCTGCTCGTCAGCCAATCTCTGAATCTCCGTCCACAACCCTTCAACAGCTCGATAGATTTCACCCACGCTGCTCGGCTTGAAGCCCGCCAGCACACTTAGATGACTCTCAAAATCTTTAGGTAAAATCGCAAATTTTCGCACTTCTTCCCAAACCGTATTGCCGCTTGTGAAATACTCGCGGTTCGCCAGCCCCAACCACATGATCGAGAACCATAGGAATCTCCCGGCCCACCAGCGCAGATTCTCTTCGTGATGATGCTTCCATGCCCCGCGAATCTTCTGCACCAGTTCGTAGAGATCCTCAGCGATGAGCTGTGCCTGAGCCGCGCGAAAATCTTTGTCTTTGAGACTTCCGACAGCTTGCCGAGCTTGAGCGAAGAAATTCTCTCGCTCAAAGAGCACCACTTGCTGACGATACTGCCCCGCCCAGATGGGCCAATCCGTGTCCACGCTCCCTGCGCGGCGCAAGTAGTTCTCAGCGTGTTCGTAGTTGATCTCGATTTTCATGCCCGATCTGTGCACGTATTCAACATCGTGCTCGTCCACGGAATCTGAGGTGATCGCCTTCAACTCAATATCGCTGTACGAAGTATCAGCTCCGCGCGCGACCGATCCGTAAATTGCAATTCCCAAGACAGCGTCGCCGTACTTAGCAAGAATGCGCTGCGCAAGGTCACGGGCGACGGCAAGACGATCTTCATGAGTCATCTCAGCTTGCCCCGGAGCACTCTAGCGGTAAAACTCGCCAGATCGCGAAAGAGCCCTTCGATCTGAGCTTCTTTCTCCTCAGCAGAGAGCTCGAGATACTTCTCGACGCGGGCTGCCATCTGCGAGAGCGCAGCCGAATCAGCCATCGGCTTCAGATGCTCAAAGAGCAGTCTGTGCGCGCCTTTGCGCTCCATCACCTCCAAGCCGTCGAGCATCTGACGGTGCGGCGTCCCCTCCCAAATAGAGAGAATCATCGCTTCGCGCAGCCAGCGATCCATGCTGAATTCCGCGAGCGTCCCGATTCCCCCGTAGACCTCCATGCCCCACTTCGCTGTCTGCGCCGCGAGCTCCGCTGTCCAATACTTCGCGAGATGCGCAATCAATCTGAAGAGATGATACTGCTCGGAGTACGGCGGCGTCTGGCGCCAGACTCGATCTAAGAGCGTCACGGCCTCCCACGCCAGCGCAAACGCGCTCTCAAGCTGCGCTATGCGATCTTCAAATTGCTTGCGAAGCAGTGGGTGCCCGATGATCTCTTTCCCGAACGCTGTGCGCTGCTGCGCGAAGCTCAAAGCATCCGCAAGCACCCGCTGAATGAGCGCGACGCTCCCGATGCTGTTGGCCACCCGCGAGAGATTCAACACTTCTAAGATCAGATAGACGCCCCATTCGAGCTTGCCCAACAGATACGCTTCGCTCTCTTTCAGCTCGACCTCGCCGGTGGGCACGGAGCGCGTGGCGATCTTATCTTTGAGTCTTCTTATCGTATAGTTGAGGGTTCCATCGTGACGGTATTTGGGGAGCAAGAAGAGCGCAAGCCCACGAACGTTCTTGGGAGCCCCTTGCGGGCGAGCTGCCACGACGGCGAGCTCCGCCCCGACGTTGCTCGCAAAGTACTTTTCGCCCGTGAGCAGCCAATGATCCCCCGCAGGCTGAGCGATCGTCTCGACGGCCGCGCCCAGGTCCGAACCGCCCTTCACTTCGGTCATCCACGTTGCACCCTGCCAGACCGACTCATCCCGCTCTAGGAGCCTTGGGAGAAAGCGAGCTTTCACGCCCTCAGACCCATATTTTTCTAGCGGCACCGCCGTAGCCAGCGAGACCGTGTACGGACAATAGAGCCCCGGATCGTAAAACGACGTCACATAGCCCAACAGATACGACGAGATCAGGGATTTCTCTTCGAAGACGCGCCAGACGATCCCGTCTTTATACCCTCGACGCAGCAGCTTCCAATACTCTGGGGGAAAGAGAATCTCGTCTATGCGCCTGCCGAAGCGATCGAACATCCTCAGCCACGGCGTGCCAGCACGGTCTATCGTCTCCGAGATCGGCTTGCCCTCGGTCTCCCAAAACGCTTCGTACTCTCTCAGCACATTCTCGCAAGGAAGAGCACCGAGCATCTGCTTCAAGAACGCCACGGGCGAAGAGAGCCTTTCCCAGCTCATAGCGCCTCCTTCTTAAGACAGATTACGACAAGCTCGCCCACAAGTCAATCGCTCGCTACAATAGTCTGAATCTCTCAGAAAGGAGGTCATATGCCCGGTCGGCTCCAAAGCTTCCAAGAGTTCCGCCAGAAGATGAACGAGAAGATCCTCGCCCACGGGAACCTTCAGATCAAGAGGTTCTTCGCGCTCGACTCCCAAGCCTACCAGGATGGGGCGCTCCCCGCGAAGACCAAAGAGCTTTTGGGCTTAGTCGCCTCTATGGTCTTGCGCTGCGATGACTGCATCTCGTATCATTTAATACAATGCGCCAAGCTCGGCGTCACCGACGAGGAGCTCTTTGAAACGTTCAATGTCGCCCTGATCGTGGGGGGTTCGATCGTCATCCCGCACCTGCGCAGAGCCGTAGAGATGCTCGAAGAGATCCGACAAACCCAACACCAAGGAGGTCCACTGTGATCACCATCGAAGAGTTTCAGAGGATTGAGCTGCGCGTCGCAACCATTCTGAGCGCGGAGCGCGTCCCCGGCACAGAGAAGCTGCTCAAGCTCCAGATAGATCTGGGAAGCGAACACCGTCAGCTGGTCGCGGGGATCGCCAAGCACTACACCCCAGAAGAACTGATCGGAAAGCAGATTGTCGTCGTGACGAACTTGCAGCCCGCGGTCATCCGCGGGATCGAATCGCAGGGGATGTTGCTGGCCGCCAGCACCGATGACTCCTCTCAGATTGCTCTGGTGACGCTCCAGCGCCCTGTGCCCAACGGCTGCCGCGTCAAGTGAATTTGACGCACCATTCTCCAACATCGTAAGATAGAGTGATTCGTATCCGAAGGAGGCCAAGACGGTGAGGATCAGCGCTCTTGCTCTCGTGCTCTTGGCAGGCACAATGCTCTTGATAAGCTGCGGCGGGCCGAAGTCAGGGCAGCAGGCGGAAAGCCCCAAGGCCCCGCCTCCTTCTTCTGCACCGCCCACTCCCCAACCTAGCGCACTGCCACCGTCTCCGCCGCCTCCACCCAGCGTGAGCACCAACCCTGTGGCTATCGTCGAGACGAGCATGGGCACGTTCAAGATCGAGCTCTTTGCCGACAAAGCCCCACACACCGTACAGAACTTCATAGAGTTAGTCAATCGAGGCTTCTATAAGAATATGATCTTCCACCGCGTTGTCGCGGGCTTTGTCATCCAAACGGGCGATCCCACGGGGACCGGCCGCGGCGGCTCGGAGAAGAGCATCAAATTAGAGATTCATCCGGACTTGAAGCACGACCGCGCGGGGATCGTGGGGATGGCTCGCTCCCAAGACCCCGATAGCGCGACGAGCCAGTTCTATATCACCCTCGGCCCCGCTCCGCACCTTGACGGCAAGTACGCGATCTTCGGCAGAGTGATCGAGGGACTGGAGGTCGTCATGGCCATCGGGCAGGTCGAGGTCGGCCCTGGCGATCGTCCTGTCGTTCCTGTAGAATTGAAGTCAATCTCTATGCAACAGTGACCTGCAAGCGAGGTGCCTATGGACTTCTCCCTCACGCCTGAGCAAGAGCTCTTCCGCAAGTCAGCCCGCGAGTTCGCGCTCAAAGAGCTTGAGCCCATCGCCGCAGAGATAGATCGTACGCATCGCGTCCCGCTGGAGATCTTGAAGAAGCTTGGCGAGCTGGGGTATCTGGGCATGACCGTTCCCGAGGAGTACGGGGGCATCGGCGCGGATATGCTCAGCTATGTGGTCGTCATGGAGGAGCTGTCGCGCTCGTGCGCCTCGACTTCGACGGCGTTCAGCGTGCAGAATTCCCTCTGTAATACGCTCTTGGTCGAGTTTGGCAGCGAAGCCCAGAAGAGAAAGTATCTGCCCGATCTTGCGGCGGGCAAGCGCTTTGGAGCGTTCGCGCTCACCGAGCCGGAGTCGGGCTCCGACGCCGCGGGCATGAAGACCACTGCCGTCGCCAAGGGGGATTACTTCGTCCTCAACGGATCGAAGCGCTTTATCACGAGCGCCGGATTCGCTGATATCTTTCTGGTCTTTGCGCTCACCGATCCGGCCGCGGGCAACCGCGGCGTCAGCTGCTTCATCGTCGAGCGAGGCACGCCGGGGTTCACCGTGGGCAAAGAAGAAGACAAGCTGGGCATCCGGGGCACGAGCACCTGCGAGCTCTTCTTTGAGGACTGCAAGGTCCCCAAAGAGAATCTCGTTGGCGAGCTCAACCGCGGCTTCAAGGTCGCTATGATCACCCTCGACTCCGGGAGGATCGCCATTGCTGCACAAGCGGTGGGCATCGCCCAAGCCGCGCTCGATGAAGCGCTCAAATACTCAAAAGAGCGCAAGGCCTTTGGGAAGTTTCTCAGCGAGTTCCAGGCGATCCAGTTCATGCTCGCCGAGATGAAGACGAAGGTCGAGGCGGCGCGGCTGTTGACGTATAAAGCCGCCTGGAAGAAGGACCACAAGCTCGACTATATTATGGACTCTTCGATCGCCAAGCTCTACGCGGCTGAGATCGCCAGCGAAGTGACCGACAAGGCCCTGCAGATCCACGGGGGCTACGGATACATTCGGGACTACAAGGTCGAGCGCCTCTATCGTGACGCGCGCATCACGCGCATCTACGAGGGCACTAGCGAGATCCAAAAGCTCATCATTGCGAGAGAGCTGTTGAAGGGGTGAATCACGGAAGGCACCGAAAGCGCCACGGAAAGCACGGAACGAAAACACCTTCCGTGTCATCCGTGGCCTTTCCGGGCTTTCCGTGATTCACAGTTTGTAGCCGATCTTGCGCAGGAACTCCTTGCGCTCGGCGATCTCCTTCTCGCCTTCGATGCCCTTGGACTTGACCCCGTCAATCACGCCCAAGATGCCGCGCCCCTGCGCCGTCTCCGCGAGCACTACCTCGACCGGGTTGGCCGTGGCACAGTAGATATGACAGACCTCGGGAACGTTCTTGACGGCATTCAGAACGTTGATGGGGTAGCAGTCTCTCAAGAATATAATGAAGCTATGCCCGGCGGCGATGGCCAGGGCGTTCTTCTTCGCCAATTCGATCATCTCTGCATCGGTGCCGCTCCAGCGCACGAGCGCCGGCCCGGAGGACTCGCAGAACGCCAGCCCAAACTTAATCTTGGGCACGGCGCTGACGAGCGCCTCGTGAATGTCCTCGACAGTCTTGATAAAATGCGCCTGCCCTAAGATACAATTGACGTCCGCGGGCTTTTCGATGGTGACGGTCTTCAGCTCCATCAAGATCACCCTTTATACTTTAGCGGGCCGCAGGGGGAGCAAGCAACCTCGCGGCTACAGCCACCGCGCACGTGATCGCCACCGCCCCGTACAATATGAGCACGGCCGCTTGGTCGCTCAGCCCCATCGCTACGAGCTTATGATGCACATGCCCGCGATCGGCTTGCAAGATCGATTTTCTCTCTCTGAGCCGACGCACGATCGCCCACACGGTGTCCGCGATGGGCACGCCCAGCAAGAAGATCGGGGAGAGCAGTGGCACCTCGCGCGGGGCGCTCAGCCCAGCTTGCGTCGCTTGAATCGAGAGAAGAGCAAGCCAATACCCCACAAAGTGCGTCCCGCCGTCGCCCAAGAAGACCCTCGCCGGTGCCCAGTTGAAAGACAGAAAGCCCAGCAAGATCCCGACAAATCCCCCCAGCAGTGCGAGCACTGCGCTGTTGCCCGCTTGATGCGCAAGAAGCGCCGCTGCCCCAAAGATGATGGCCGCCGCGCCCGTAGCCAGGCCGTCGAGGCCATCAAGAAGATTGAAGGCGTTGATCGCCCCGACGATCCAAAAGAGCGTAAACGGGATCGCCAGCCACCCAAGAGCCATCTCAACCCCAAAGAGACTGACGGACTGCACCGTCCACCCAGCGATGAGCACCGCGACCGCGGCGCTGAGCACCTGCCCCAAGAGCTTGGCTTTTGGGCTCAGTCCGAAGCGATCATCAAGGAGGCCCACGCCCAGCGCAACGAAACTCCCCAGAGCGAGCTTCCATATCTCGATGGCGCTCAGCCCCGCGAGGATTGGCAAGGCCGCCGCGGCCAGCGCCCAGCCGCCAAGCGCCACCGTGCGCCCGTGGGCTTTGTGCGTGTCATCGGGAGAATCGAGCAGGCCCAGTCGCGGGGCTATATATCGGCCGAGCGCCGTGAGGACGACGCTGCCCAAAAACCCAAGGAGAAATTCTCTCACCACGGGGGCATTATAGCGAGTCGGCTCCCTGCTGCAAGTGGCCGTGGGGCCTTACAGCTCGTAGCGCTCGATGAGCTTCTTCTCCTCCCCGGCGATCTCGGCGCGAATCTCAAAGTACTCCGCAAGCCCGGAGTGCCGCAGCTTCTCCTTCAAGAGATTGTCAATCTGAAAGATCCCCGCGGAGTTGGACATTTTTATTTCAATGCAGATGGGGCGCTTTTCACCCTTGCGCAGCTGCACGTCTTCAATCGCTAATGCCGAGACGGCATGGATCGTGGTCGAGCCCGCCTTAAAGGGAATGCGCGCTCGCCCCTCCTCCATGTCCAGAGCGTCCGCGATCTTGACGACCCCAGCTTCGACCGTCAGCGGCTCGATTTCGGTCTCGTGCGCGTAGACCGCGTGCAGCACCTCTGCAGTGATAATAGCGCGCTCGCGCTCCGGGTAGATATCTCTCAGAAGGTCGGGCAACAGATCGGCCGCCAACGCCACCGAGAACGGCTCGTGATTGGTACGATGCACGATATGCCCAATATCGTGCAGGCACGCCCCAAGGACAACGATCACCTCCGCGTCGTCTTTGGTGAGCTTATGGTGCTTCTCGACGCTGGGCTGCACCCCCGCCTCCACGAGCATCCGCAAGATCTTCAGGGCGAGATTGGCGACGATGCGAATATGCACCGGGCCGTGATCGTTGATCCCTAGTCTATCAATCGCGTTGATGTTCGAGCAGTACCAATACGTGTTCAGGGTGACGTGGCCGTTGATGCGAGCCACGACCGCTTCGAGCTTTTTATTCTCTCGCACAGGGACGTTCAGCATAGGGTTTATCGCTCTGGCAGATGCGGCGCAGTCGGGCCACGCCGTTGATCTCCTCGATGACCTGGGCGACCGCCGCCGGGACGTGCTCTTTCCACTGATCGCCCTGGAGCATCAGCTCGCGAATTTTTGTGCCGTCCCACTGGGCGCGCTCGACGTAGGGCAGCGCGCGCACGACGATCCCGCGCTCCTCGAAGAGCTGTTGGACTAATGGGTTGTTGGAATAGACGATCTCAAACGGCGGGGTGAGGCTGCGAATGTGCGCCACATAGAGCGAATTGCGCGCAATATCTTCGATGGGGAGCACGTACGTCGTGATCGAGGGCTTGAGCTCGTGGAGGGCTTTGGTGATCATGAGGATGCGTTCCCCGGCGGTGAAGGGATCTTTGAGGGTATGGCTCTCCTGAGCCGAGCCGATAGCGATGATCAGCTCGTCTATCTCTTGGCTTTGGAGGATCTGTTTGATCACGGCGTGGTGGCCGTTGTGGTAGGGCTGGAAGCGCCCCAAGAATAAGCCGCGTCGGGCCAGGCTTCGCCTGGACTGTTCGCCTTCGCCAGCCATTGGCTGGCGAAGATGAACGTCAAGCGAAGCTTGTTCGAGAGCTTGCGCGACTCTCTCGGCGGTGGGCAGGCCTTCGTCGCCCATCTCGATGATCACCGCGCCGTCCGCGGTGACCCGGAAGATCCCTCCATGTCCGGGCTTCAGGATCACGGCTCCGACCCGATCCGCATATCGTGTCAAGATCGTGTGCGCGGCCTCCAGCGCCGGCTGCAGGTACATGCACTCCTCGCAGTACTCGATGGTCACCGTGGGCTTGTTCATGGCGATTTATTGTACCAGTTGAAGCTCTTGCGCTCCAGCTGCTATGATAGAGCGATGCACTACCAGCGTCAGATGCGTTTTCTTGGGGCTTGTGGGCAGGCGAGGGTGCGCGCCGCGCGCGTGGCTCTCGTAGGGTTGGGAGCGATCGGCAGCGTGCTGGCGGAGAGGCTCGTCCGAGCGGGCGTGGGGTTTATGCGGCTTATCGATCGAGACTTTGTGGAGCGGGAGAACCTCCACACCCAAGCTCTCTATGAGAGTGAAGATGCAGAGGCTTGTCTGCCCAAGGCCATCGCCGCTTGGAGGAGGTTGTCGCTGGTCAATCCTCAAGCAGCTTTGGAAGCCCTCGTAGCTGATCTGAACCCCGAGAACATAGAGTCGTTGCTGGGGGATGTGGACCTCGTGCTCGACGCGACGGATAACTTCGAGACGAGGCTGCTCATCAATGACTTCTGCGTCAAGGCGCGCATCCCGTGGATTTACAGCGCGGCGGTGGAGGGCTATGGGGTCACCATGACCATCATCCCGCACGAGACAGCTTGCTTGCGCTGCCTCTATCAGAAGCCGCCACAGCCCGGCACGCTGCCCACGTGTGAGACGAGCGGCGTGATCAACAGTATTCCCGGTGTCATCGCTTCCGTTGCCTCCGCGGAGGCTCTCAAAGTGCTCGCAGGGGTGGGTTCTCCAAACGCTGGGGTGCTCTATATAGATCTTTGGGAGAACGCCTGGCAGTGGTTTGCTGTGGGTCGTCGAGATGATTGTCCGGCGTGTGCTTTGAGGCGCTTTGAGTATCTGGAGGCTGGGGGCGGGGGGGCGGTCACGCTGTGCGGCCGCGATGCCGTCCAGGTGCGCCCGGCGCGAGCTGGGGCGCTCGATCTTGAGGCTCTTGCGGCGAGGTTGCGCGCGGTGGGGGAGGTCTTCGTGAACGAATATCTTCTGCGGTTCCGCAGGGGGGAACTCCAGATTGTGCTCTTTGCCGACGGCCGGGCCATCATCACGGGGACATCAGACATCGCGCGCGCCCGCAGCTGGTACTCCCAATACATTGGACTCTAAGCCCACAAGACGTTATAATTTTTTTCGCTATGCTTATTGACCGCTTCGGTCGAGTCCATAACTATCTGCGCATCTCCGTCACCGATCGCTGCAATCAGCGGTGTCTCTTCTGCATGCCCCTTGATCTGAGGCGCTTCCACTCCTCGGAGGAGATCCTCTCGTTTGAGGAGATCGTGCTGGTGGTGCAGGTCGCCAACGAGCTGGGCATCGACAGGGTGCGGATTACCGGCGGCGAACCCCTCGTGCGCAGAGATCTGCCCAAGCTCATCCAGATGATCCGCGAGCAGACCACCACCAAAGAGATCTCCCTGACGACCAATGGGCTGCTGCTGGAGCGCTTCGCCCCCGCGCTCAAAGATGCCGGCCTCACCAGGGTCAATGTCAGCTTGCACTCCCTCAAGGCTGAGCGGTTCTCCAAGCTCACGCGCTTTGGCTCTCTGGAGATGGTGCTCCGCGGCATCCGAGCGGCGCTTGAGCTTGGCTTGCAGCCCGTCAAGATCAACGCGCTCATCCTCAAGGGCTTCAACGACGACGAGATCGAGGAGTTCCTTGCGCTCACCCTCAAGTACCCCGTCTGCGTGCGCTTTCTGGAGTTGATGCCCATCGGGGAGGCGCTGAGCTTAGACGGCGTGGGGTCGTATCTCAATCTGTCTGAGGTGCGCGAGCGCCTCAGCCAACGATATGGGCTGGTAGCGGTGGCCGAGCGGGGCAACGGGCCCGCCCGCTATTGGCAGGTGCCCGGCGCCCCCGGCAAGGTCGGGTTCATCACGCCCATCTCGAATAAATATTGCGACAGCTGCAGCCGGCTGAGGCTGACGGCCACCGGCGAGCTGCGCCCATGCTTGGCGTATGACCTCCATATCTCTATGCGCGCTAGCATCCGGCGGCGCGACCGGGACGCCATCGCGAGAGCTTTCTTGGAGGCGATGCGGATCAAGCCCGCGGGACACCACTGGGCGGAAGGGCAACAGACCCACACGGTCATGTCGAGGTTGGGAGGGTGATCGGCATGCGCGTCAAGCTCGTCTTCTACGGGGGACTGAAGCGCACGATCGGGGCGGGCGAGCACGAGCTTGCTGTGGATTCCCATGAGCTGACCGTGGAGGAGCTCCTTGATCTTTTGGCGGAGAGATACCCCCAGGTGCGAGGGAGCTTGCCCAGCGTCGCCTGTGCTATCGGCGCGCGGATCGTGGGGAGGGATCATCGCGTCCACGATGGCGACACTGTCGCCATCTTGCCCCCAGTCAGCGGAGGGTAGAATGGGCCGATGGATTTGTCAAGAGCCGTTAGATCTCATGGAGCTCGTGCGGGAGACGGAGGATCACGGCACGGGCGCGCTCGTGATCTTTGTGGGCACCGTGCGGGATACCACCGAGGGCCAAGCCGTGCACGCCGTTACGTATGAGGCGCACGTGGAGCTTGCGGAAAGGGTATTGCAAGAGATCGAGCAAGAAGTTCTAGAACGTTTTGAGGTGCGGCGCTGCCGCATTCGGCATCGAGTCGGGAAGCTGTCGTTGGGCGAGCCCAGTGTGATCATTGTGGTGCGAGCGGAGCATCGTGGTCCGGCCTTTGAGGCCGCCCGCTACGCTCTCGAAGAGCTCAAGCGGCGCGCCCCCATCTGGAAGGAGGAGCACCTTCTCAGCGGGGAGAGCCGCTTTGTGGAGGGGACGCCCCTCCAGGCTTCGCCTGCCAGGCTTCGCCTGGACCGTTCGCCTTCGCCAGCCAATGGCTGGCGAAGATGAACGTCAAGCGAAGCTTGTCCAGACGAAGTCTGGCGAAGTCTGGCCCATGAGGGATATCACTGCGAAGATCGAGACGCTGCGCGAGGCGCTCGCCGAGGCGTTTGTGGCCATGCCTCCGCAAGCCCAACTGCTCGTGCGGGAGAGGCGCACGGAGAAGGGCGATGCCCTCGAAGTCGCGCGCGCCGCGGGGATCATGGCGGCCAAGCGCACCTGGGAACTGCTCCCCTTCTGCCATCCCCTCCCGCTCACCCATGTGGAGATCAGCTATCTCTTTGAGGAGCTTGGGGTACGCATTCGCGCCTCGGCCAAGGCGATCGCCCCCACGGGGGTCGAGATGGAAGCCCTCACCGCTGCTAGCGTCGCTGCCCTCACCCTCTACGATATGCTCAAGCCCCATACCCAAGAGCTCGAGATTCGTTCGGTGAGGGTGCTGAGCAAGAGCGGGGGCAAGAGCGACTGGCAGGTGCAGCTCTCCCCGCCGGTGAAGGCCCATGTGCTCGTGCTCTCAGACACGGTGGCCGCGGGCAAGCAAGAGGACCGCGCCGGCAAAGCGATCGTGGAAGCGCTGCGCCACCAGCAGAGCGTCGAGGTCGTGGGCTATGAGATCCTCCCCGATGATCAAGAGCTGTTGCAGGAGCGGGTGCGCCAGCTTGTCGCTCACAATATTGATCTCGTGCTGACGGTAGGGGGCACGGGGCTTGGGCCAGCCGATCGGACGGTCGAGGCCCTGCGGCCCTTGATCGAGCGCGAGGTTCCCGGGGTGATGGAGGCCGCGCGGGCCTATGGCCAGCGCCGCACCCCCTATGCGATGCTCTCGCGGGGCCTAGCCGGCCTGATCAAGAACACTCTCGTCATCACGCTGCCGGGGAGCACGCGCGGAGCCAAGGAGACCTACGAGGCGCTCTTCCCCGCAGTGCTCCATATCTTCTCCGTGATGCGCAGAGTCCCCCATCCTCACGGGTATCAATGAATCTGACGGCGCTGTGGGTGCTGGTACCGTCGTTTTGTGTCGTCGCGTTCTTATACGCGGCGGTGGGGCATGGTGGGGCTTCGGGGTACCTTGGGATCTCCGTGCTCGTGGGGCTCCCGCGCGAGGAGATGGTCCCCATAGCCCTGGTGCTCAATCTCATCGTAGCGGGCATGAGCTTTTGGAATTATTTTCGGGCGGGGTATTTTTCGGGGAGGAAGCTGCTGCCCTTCGTGCTCACTTCGATACCTGGGGCGTTTTGGGGAGGCTCGGTGACGGTGGGCTCGCGCGTGTTTGCGCTGCTGTTGGGCATAGGGCTAGTTGGGGCGGGGCTGCGTCTGCTGGGGCTGGGGCGCGTGGTTCGTCCTCGGTGGGCCGCGGAGCCGCGCCTGCTCTGGCCGGCAGGCTTGGTGCTTGGGTTTATCTTGGGGGTTCTGGCGGGGGTGACGGGGGTGGGCGGGGGGATCTTCCTGAGCCCGTTGCTGCTTTTCCTCAACTGGGCCGATGCCAAGCAGACGGCAGCCCTCTCCAGCGCGTTCATCGTGGTCAATTCAGCCAGTGGGCTGCTGGCCCACAGCCTTCGGGGGAGCCTCAACGGGGCGCTGCTGGGGCCGTTGGTGACTGCCGTGCTTGTGGGAGGGGGGCTGGGCGCGCATCTTGGGGCTCGGCGCTTCTCGCCCGTGTGGCTGCAGCGCCTGCTGGGGATCGTCTTGCTCGTGGCCTCCTTCAAGCTGCTCTCCCAAGCCCTTTGACGAACTCCTTCCCCTCTGCTATACTCCCACAACACAGAGGTGATCTTCGATGCTCAACTACGGCGACCAAGCCCCAGATTTTCAGCTGAAGGGCGTAGACGGCAAAATCTATAAGCTCTCAGACTATAAGGGCAAGAAGGCCGTCGTGGTGATCTTCAGCTGCAATCACTGCCCCTATGTGAAGGCCTACGAAGACCGCATGATCGCGCTCGCTCGCGAGTACGCGCCCAAGGACGTGCAGTTTCTTGTGATCAACTCCAACGACCCGACGAAGTACCCCGAGGACAGCTTCGACAATATGGTCAAGCGCGCCCAAGAGAAGGGCTATCCCTTCCCGTATCTGCACGATGAGACTCAACAGATCGCTCGAGCTTATGGGGCTCAGCGCACGCCCGAGGTCTTTCTCTTCGACTCCGCGATGAAGCTGCGCTACCACGGCACGATCGACGACAACCCCCAAGACCCCACAAAAGTCACGAAGCGCTATCTCAAGGACGCGCTCGATGCCGTGCTCGCGGGGAGAGAGCCCGATCTCAAAGAGACGCAGCCTGTCGGCTGCACCATCAAATGGAAGTGAAGCGCTTCTCGACGGCAGCCCAGTTCACGACGTTCCACCAGGCTTGCACGTAGTCGGCACGGCGATATTGATATTTGAGATAGTACGCGTGCTCCCAGACGTCCAGCCCCAAGATGGGGATCTTGCCCTCCATGAGCGGGCTGTCTTGGTTTGCTGTCGAGTAGACCTCGAGCTTCTTGTCGGGAGTGAGCACGAGCCAAGCCCAGCCTGAGCCGAAGCGCCCTAACGCGGCTTCCGTAAACTGCTCTTTGAATTTTTCAAAGCTCCCGAAGGTCTGGTTGATCGCCTCGGCGAGCTTGCCGCGGGGCTCTCCCCCGGCCTTGGGGCCCATGATCTCCCAGAAGAGCGAGTGATTGATGTGTCCGCCGCCATGATTGCGCACCGCGGTGCGGATCTTCTCCGGGACGATAGCGCAGTTGTTGGCCAAGAGCTCTTCTAAGCTCTTATTCGCGAGCTCCGGCGCGGACTCCAACGCTTTATTGAGATTGTTGACATAGCCCGCGTGGTGCTTGGTGTGGTGGATCTCCATCGTCAGCTTGTCAATGTACGGCTCCAGCGCATCATACGGATACGGCAACGGTGGTAACGAGAACGGCATAGCGCCTCCTTTCACACAGCTGACTTATCTTACCTCACCCGTTCCCTCTCCGCAAGCGGAGTCTCCCTAACCCTCTCCGGGGAGGGAATAGAGGGTTAGGGAGAGGTTGAGGGCCTCATGCGCTTGGCCCAGCTCAGCCCTTCTTGAAAAGCTAAAATATTGAGCTCGACGGTCTTAGGCGGGACTAACTCGGTGATCGCTTGGGGCCACTTCTCATGAGGGAGATCGAGAAATACCGAGAGGGCGCCGAGCATAACAGTGTTGACGAGCGCAGGAAGGCCCAACTCTTGGGCGATAGCCAGGGCAGGCACAACCAGAACAATTCCCGCCCGGCTGCGCAATGTCGCTTCTATCGTCTTCTCGTCGGGGTAGGGCGCCAGCTTGAGAGATTCTATACTGGGCATGATGCGCTGATCGTTGACCAACGCTAAGCCGTCTACTTTGAGATAGTTCAGATAGCGCAGGGCTTCGAGTTTTTCAAACGCAAGCAGCACATCGGCCGCGCCTTCGGGCACAGCCGGGGAGATGACGTCCTTCCCGTAGCGCACGGTAGAACAGACAGAGCCGCCGCGCTGGGCCATGCCGTGGATCTCGGACGTCGCTACCGACAGATTCGCAAGCGCAGCCACCCGCGCGATGATCTGCCCCGCTAGGACAGACCCTTGCCCACCAACCCCGACTATGACGATATTTTTTGTCATCGCTTCGCACTTCTCTGATGGAGATAGCGCGCGACGGCCTCCGCGACGCGCCGCCCCGTGGCAATGCTCTGCGTCACGGTGCCGTAGCCGAAGGCGACATCGCCGCAGGCGAAGACCCCCGGCAGCGACGTCACCCCCATAAACGTCGTCCGGATCTTCTCCGCGAACTGAAGCCCACTCCCCCGGAGAAACTCTAAGTCGGCTCGCTCGCCAATCGCTAAGATGACCGTGTCTACCTCGACGGAGAATTCACTATCGGGGATGGGCACGGGGCGACGGCGCCCGTCTCTCTCGAGCGGCCCTTGCTGCATCCGAATGAGCTCGAGTCCACAGACGCGCCCATCCCTGGCTCTTACGCTGATGGGGTTCGTCTGAAATTCGAAGCGCACCCCTTCTAAGATTGCTTCGTCAATCTCTTCGCGGATCGCGGGCATCTCTTGAGCTGTGCGACGATAGTAGACGGTGACCTCGGCTCCGAGGCGCTGGGCGGTGCGCGCGCAGTCCATCGCGGTGTTGCCCCCACCAATGATGAGCACTCTCTTCCCGATATGGACAGTCTGCCCGGCGTTGACGGCCTTGAGAAACTCCAATCCCGTCAGGGCAAGCTCTTCCCCAGGGATGTTCAACGCTCGGCTGCGGTGCGCTCCCGTAGCGATAAAGAGCGCGTCGTACTGCTCCCAGAGCTTTTCGATATCCATATCTTGTCCGATCTTGGTGTTGGTGCGGAATTCCACGCCCCAGCGGGCGATCAGCTCGATCTCGCGGTTTAAGACTTCGCGCGGGAGCCGATAGGGCGGGATTCCTAGACGGAGCATTCCTCCAGGTTGGCTGGCGGCCTCAAAGACCGTGACGGCGTAGCCGTCTTTTGCTAGAAAATACGCGCAGGTCAGCCCTGCTGGGCCGGAGCCCACGATCGCGATCTTCTCGGATCGTCGCGGGCGTTCTGAAACTTTGTCTTCAAGGTCGAAGCACGCATCGGCGACAAAGCGTTCAATAGAAGCTATGGAGAGTGCTTCGTCGAAATCTTTGCGGTTGCATTTGGTCTCGCATGGGTGATAGCAGACTCGCCCGCAGACTCCGGGCAACGGGGAGGTTTGACGGAAGAGTCGCCAGGCCTCTTCGTAGCGCCCCTCAGAGACTAAAGAGAGAATTCTGGGGATATCGTTGCCCAGGGGGCAGGTGTTCTTGCACGGTGCGATCTTTTCGCTATAGATCGGGCGCATATAGCGCCAGCTGCCGGTGCGGTTGTGGCCCATATCGGCGAGCGAGACGGCCATAGGGGGCATCTCGCGCTCGCTGGTGAAGACGATCGGTTTTCTCATAGTGCGCTCCTTTCGAGGGCCGCAGCGATCTTGACGGCATCGTAGGCCGCGCGGGCGGCGGCTTGGTTGCGCTCGCGCTGGCGCTCCGGAAGCTTTTCGGCGATCGCTTCTATGAGGGTCTCTAAGCTGACAAACCCCGTGAGCCGCACAAACGCCCCCAAGATCGCGGTGTTGACGATGGGATTGGTGCGAGTGCCCAAGCCGTGCGCCACGGCGATCTCCCCCGCGGGCACCGTCGCGACAATAAATCTATTGAGCGCAGGGAAGCTCTCCGGAGAGGCTTCGCTATTGATGAGAATAGACCCGTGGGGCTTGAGCCCCGCGGTGACATCTACAGCTAATAGCAGCGTGGGGTCGAGGACGACGACGTGATCGGGCTCGTAGATCTGGCACCGTCGGCGGATGGGGGCGTCATCGAATCGCAAAAAAGCCATCACCGGGGCGCCGCGACGCTCCACGCCGAACGCCGGAAACGCTTGGACGAATTTGCCCTCTTTGAAGAGGGCTGTGGCTAAGATCTCCGAAGCGACGACCGCTCCCTGCCCGCCCCGCCCGTGGAACCGCACTTCGATCATGGGGATCAACTCCCAGCGGTTCCATCCTAGCGCGGCTAGGGCCGAAGGCTCAATGATCTGGGCCAACTGAAAAACTGCTCTTCGTCACGTTGCGAGAGAGGCTTTGATCTAAAGCATATCAGAGCATGACGGGCGACATTGTTGTGGGTCAGGAGCCCAGCTACAGTGAGAGGAGAAAGGAGGCGACGATGGCGGGCTTTCGGTTGCGCGACGGCATCGGGATCGAGCTCTTTCTGCAGCGCTTGACCGAGGCGGCGCTTGGGGAGATCGAGCGGCAGTATGGGCCGGCGGCGCCGGAGTTTAAGCAGCGCCTTGAGCGCGCGCTCAAGCGCGTGCTCCACTACGAGATGGAGGCCTCTCCCCTCTGTGGGCTTTCGACGACGTGCAATCCCGCCGAGGAGGTGCGTGCCCGGCCGTGGTCGCGCCAAGCAGCAGCATGGGGATTGGTCTCCCAAGCCGACCCTGAGCTGGGATGAACTTCACTGCCCAAGCTCGAAGGTAATGATCGCTTGGTCGAGGACCTGTCCGGCTTGGTCTTTGAGGACCGCCATAAACTGCGTAGGCCCTGGCGGGAAGCGTTTGGCGCCAAACCCCACGGGCAGGCGCAGGGTCTGAGCTGGCCCCAGGCGGATCGCCCGCGGGCCAAAGAGTCTTTCGGTCATCCCATCGCCCTTGGTGACGTAGAGCTCGCCGATGACGCGCCAGTCGCCCTTATGAATATTGATGAGGGTAGCGATGAACTCGATCCGCCCCGACAGCGAGACGGTGAGCGAGCCCTTCGGTTCTAGACGGATAGCGCGTCCGGGGATGACCGACGGAGCTGGGCGGTGTGCTGGGGCTTCCGTCTCTGAACTTTGAACTATTCTTTTGGCCGGGGGTCGAGCGGGGAAGCGCAGCGGGTTGATGAAATCTGAGCCATCCTCTGGCTCGGAGAGCCGTGGGGCTTCCGAGAGTTGTGCGAGGGCGATCCCTGGCGGCAAGGCAGGGAGAGGGCGGGGCATGGGGCGGGAGACGGACCACCCCATGAGCACCGTCGTCGCGATGATGAGCACAAGGACGCTCCAGCGTTGGACCCGCTTTGTCTTCTTCATAGCGCGCTTATCGTACTTTGAAGCTACGTCAATTTGAAGCGAGCCTGCCCCTGGATGGGACGAAGTCCGGCACTTTTTACCCGCACTTATGTCCCCCAGACTTCGTCTGGACTGTTCGCCTTCGCCAACCGCAGGTTGGCGAAGATGGAGGTCAAGCGAAGCTTGAAAAGAGCGACCCCCCGGCCGTGCGTGAGCCAGGGGGCTGCTGATCGGAGGTTTCCGCCAATGTTTAGAAGATCGCCCCAAGTATACGGGGCTTGCCAAGGGAATGAGAGGAGCCCTGTCCGCTCCCAGCGTGCGAACCCAAGACGTTTCCCAGGGACACGGGCGTGTGACGGAGATCACCCTGCGCGCGCTAAGAGCGACTGGAAGAGCGTGCGCGCGCGCTCCAGCGTCTCTTCAACAGTCCCAGAGGTGTCGAGCACGAAGTCAGCTTGAGGGGCAAGCAGCTCCGGTGGGGTTTGGGCTTCCACGCGGCGGCGGGCTTCTTCGGGGGAGAGCTTGCTGCGCGTTATGAGTCTATGAATCTGCGCGTCGCGCGGGGCGCTCACTAAAATAATATAATCAAAGAAATCGCGCCGCACGTGGGGCGATTCCAGCAAAAGCGCAGCTTCGATCACTAAGAGTTTTGTGCCGCGGGCGCGTTCCGCTTCTGCGATCTTCTCTAAAAACTCTTGCACCGCGGGATGGACCGTCGCGTTGACGAACTCCCGCGCGTGCGGGTCAGAGAAGACGAGCGCGCCCAGCTTCTTTCTGTCGATCTCGCCGTCTGCCGAGAGAATCTGTTCGCCAAAGCGTGCAATGAGCTTCTTATAGATCTCGGTGCTCTTCTTATACGTCTCCCACGCGACCTTGTCGGCGTCAACGGCGACGACGCCGGGGAGTTTGGCGATCTCGTGGGCGATGAGGCTCTTGCCCGTGGCGATGCCTCCGGCTAGACCAACGATGAGCATCTTCTCATTCTTCGAAGCTTAAAAGCTCGCGCCAGCGCCGATAGAGCTCGGCCGTTGCCCGCACGTCATCCGCGCAGTATTGCGCGATCTCGCGGTATTTCCCCTCAGCGAAGAGTTGGTTGACTTGCGGGCCGGAGAGGCGCCCCTTGGGGCTTGCTATCCCAAACGCTCGACAGTAAAAGTCGAGATTGAACCGTCGCGTCACGCCGTGGAACGTCAATTGCTCCAAGAGATCTATGTGCTCTGTGTCGGAGCGCGATGGCATTAAATTTCGGCTGGGCTTGATGCCCAAGACTGCTGAGCGCAGCATCAGAAACGGGCAATCGAAGCTCCGGCCGTTGAAGGTGATGAGCTGCTTATAGAGCCGCACGTCCTCCCAGAATTTTTTTAGAATCTCGATCTCACTGCCCGACTCGTATTCGATGAGATTGTCTTCAGAGCGCCAGGACTCTTTCGCTGGGGCTTGGTAGTAGACGCGCCCCTTGCGGCTCTCGACGTTGAGCATCCCGATGGCGACGACCTGCGCTGTGAACGGGTAAAGATTGAATTGACTGATGAGTTCTTCGCGCTTGCGGTGTTGAAGCTCAGGCGTCTCCTCGCGCTCAGCCCACTTCAGAAGATATTGCTGTTGGGCTTCGTCGAAGGATTCCAAGGGCATTCCCACGGTCTCGATATCGAAGACAAGCTGGGCCATGAAGCTATTATAATTCTTTGTGGGCGTGTTCGACCAGTCGCGCCCAGTCAATGGGCGCGCTCTGTCCGGGTTCGTTGCGGATGTGCATAAGAAATTCGATATTCCCTGCAGGGCCCTTAATGGGGGAGTGCGTCGCGTTGACGACCGAGAGCTCAAGCTGAGTCTGCACAAAGCTTGCAAGCTCTTCCAGAACGCGCTGGTGCACTGAAGGATCTTTGACGACGCCGCGCGTGACGTGCTCTCGGCCGGCTTCAAACTGGGGCTTGACCAGACAGATCAGATCGCCCTTGGGCTTGACGATCTCTTTGAGCGGGGGCAAGATCAGTTTCAGCGAGATGAACGAGACGTCTACGGTGGCGATATCCACGGGTTCGCCGATCTGTTCGGGCTTTAAGTACCGCGCGTTGAGCCCTTCGAGGACGACGACCCTGGGGTCGGCGCGCAGCTTCCAATCTAGCTGTCCCTTGCCCACATCTACAGCATAGACTCTTTTTGCTCCGTGCTGGAGGAGGCAGTCTGTGAATCCTCCGGTCGAGGCGCCCACGTCGAGGCAGACTTTGTCTGCGACATCTATCTGAAAGACGTGCAGGGCTCTTTCGAGCTTGAGGCCGCCCTGGCTGACGTAGCGTGGCTTCTCTTTGAGTTCGATGTGGGCGTCGCTGGGGATTTGGGCTCCGGCTTTGTCTATGACTTGTCCGTTGACGAGCACGAGCCCAGCGGAGATGGCGCGTTGGGCCTGAGCGCGCGACTGAAAGAGCCCGCGCGCCACAAGCAGAAGATCGAGACGCTGCTTCTTCTTGTTATTCATTGTTGATTTTATAGCACATACGCAGCACTGTTACAACAAACGTTACTGTTGGGTTGATGTGTAGAAGTTACCGCGATAAACTAGTAAGAGAGAAAGGAGTCACTATGGCAGATCTAGTGGAATTTTTCAAGGCCAGAAGGGAGTACTATGATAGGTGGGAAGAGAGCAAAGCCAAGCAACTCAAAGAGTGGCGTCAAGATTTGAGCCAATTGATGCGACAGCTCCAGGCTTGGTTGCAACCAGTAACGAAGCTGGGATTGAAAATTCGGCCTTATGAAGTGAACATCACAGAACAAGTATTCGGTACATACAAAGCGCCGGCGTTGGAGCTCAATTTTGGCCCTATAACAGTGCAGATTAAACCAAAAGCTCTAGCTTTTATAGGGATGGATGGGAGAGTAGATATTGAATCCCCCCAAGGCACCTTTTACCTGATACGCCGCCCAGGTGCGAAAGAATGGTTTTTGAGCAGAACTGGCTGGTTCGATGATGCTAAATCTTTTAACCGGGAGGTGTTTGAGGAGCTTATCAAGGAGATATTTGCATGAGCCCTCTTGATGAGATCTGGGAGTGGTATGAAGTAACGCGGGATAGTTTGCGTCTAGCTCTCCGGCTAATAAAAAGTATTTCTATTTCTGCCCCCCTTTCTTCTGATGTTATCCTCAAGCTCATTCCACAAAGTTTTCAATCAGATCCTCTTGATGAAGTAACGCGGAAGCTTCAACAAGCAGAACATAAGCTGCTGGATGATCTCGCCGTAGTAGCACTTTGGGCGAGTTTCGAACAACAAGTCCTTGATCATTTGGAGCAAGCCGTTCAAAGAGCCCTTAAGCAAAAAAGAAGGGATCGTTTGCAACAAAGGATTTTACAAGAACGCCTTGCAAAGCCAAGATACTGGCCTTTCGAAGAGGTTTTGGATCTCTATAAAGAAATTATCGACCCACAACTCGTGGGCGATGTCAAGCAAGTTCTACAGTATCGCAATTGGGTTGCGCATGGGCGCACTGGCCGCATGCCTCCTAATATCATACCAAAGATGGCTTACGAACGACTGAAGGATTTCTTAGACCAGTTAAAACTTTAGATTTGTCATCGTACTTTTGTATACGCTCGCAGGCCCTCTCTTAAGATGCTCATCGCTCGCTTGAGGGCGTCCACGTTGAGCACATAAGCGATGCGCACCTCGTCGCGGCCCTTCCCCGGCGTTGCATAAAATTCAGCAGCTGGCGCGAGCATCACCGTCTCGTTGTCCAGAGCAAAATCCGTCAGAAGCCATCGGGCAAAGTGCTCCGCGTCCTCAACGGGGAGCTTCGCAATGATATAGAACGCCCCGTTGGGCTTGGGACAGCTCACCCCCGGAATCTTCTGAAGCTCTGCGTAGACTACGTCTCTGCGCTGCTGAAACTCGGCGATCATCTGGCGCACAAAATCTTGATACCGCGAAGACTTTAACAGATAAATAAGCCCATACTGCTCGAGGGTCGGCGGCGACAGCCGCGCCTGCGCGAATTTGAGCGCCGATTCCATCACCGAAGCGTTCTTACTGGCGATCACTCCCAGCCGTGCCCCGCACGCCGAAAATCTCTTCGAAATACTGTCAACTAAGATCGCGCGATCTTCTATCCCCGGAAGCTGCAGCACGCTGATCGCTTGGGCGCCATCATACGTGAACTCGCGATAGACTTCGTCGGCGATAAGATAGAGATTGTATTTCCGCGCGAGCTCCGCGAGCATCTCAAGCTCAGCCTTGGTGTAGACGACGCCGGTGGGGTTGCCGGGATTGCAGAACAAGATCGCTTTTGTCTTCGGGGTGATCTTGCCCTCGATGGATTTTCTATCGGGGAGGCGGAAGCCATCCTCGGCGCGCGTCTCGATGGGCACGATCTGAATTCCCGTGATCTGGGCATAGGAGTTATAGTTCGTGTAGTACGGCTCTGGGACTAAGATAGCGTCGCCCACGTCAGTAACGGCGAGCATGGCGAACGTGATCGCTTCGCTGCCGCCGGTGGTGACGATGAGCTGGTCTCGGCTGAGCGGAATCCCGAACGTCTGATAGTATTCGGCAAGCGCGTCGAGGGCTTCATCGAGCCCCTGGGAGGGGCTGTAGGCGAGGACGCCCTGAGCAGCTTGGCGGATGCCATCAAAATACTCTTTTGGTGTAGGGATGTCGGGTTGCCCGATATTTAAGTGATAGACTTTCTTTCCGGCGCGTTTGGCTTGGTCGGCGAGGGGTTTGAGCTTGCGGATGGGCGAGGCTTGGACGGTTTGGGCTCGCCAACTGATGGACGGCATAGGTCCTCCTTTTGCGAGTGAGCTTGGATCGGCCCGCCCCAGAGGCGGCACCCGCAGGGATCGTCTTACCGTTGCTCCCTTCCGGGCCTGGCGGGGTTCGACGGCCTGCGCCGCCGCTCCGCAGCGGGCCGACCCCAGCCAGACTTCGCCTGCCAGACTTCGTCTGGACTGTACGCCTTCGCCGGCCAATGGCCGGCGAAGATGTACGGTCCAGGCGAAGCCTGGCGGAGAGGGTGGGATTCGAACCCACGACCGACTTTCGCCGGTACGTGCTCTCCAGGCACGCCCCTTAGTCCGCTCGGACACCTCTCCGAACCACTTATAGTGTAGCTCAAACGGCGGATCTTTTCAATGCTGCCGCTGGCAAAATCGCCCAGGACAGTATAGACTCTTGGGCGATGAAGATCATTTGGCACCCTAAGTGCTTGGAGTACGGAGCCCCAGGGCATCCCGAAAGCCCCGAACGACTCAAGCGAGCGTATGAGTTCTTGAGTGCCCAAGGGTATGAATTTGTGTTAGCCGAGCCCGCTGCTGAAGAAGATCTCTTGCGCGCTCACTCGGAGCGACACCTCGAAGATGTGAAGAAGCTGCGTTTCTATGATCCCGATTCTCCAAGATACCCCAATATCTTCGAGTACGCGGCGCTCTCGGCAGGCGCGGCGATCCAAGCCATGAAGGTGAACGGCTTTGCGCTCATGCGCCCGCCGGGGCATCATGCGGCGCGCGAGCGCGTCGCCGGGTTCTGCTACTTCAACAACATTGCGATCGCGGTGCGGGCGTCGGGCAAGAAGACTCTGATCGTCGACATAGACGGCCATCACGGCGACGGCACGCAGGCGATCTTTCTCGGCGATCCTCAGGTGATGTATCTCTCGCTGCACAGCTTCCCCAACTATCCGGGGACGGGCTTGAGATCCGAACAGAATTGTTATAACTACCCGTTGCCCTTCGACTGCGGGGACGAAGTCTATCTCCAGACGCTCGACGATGCGCTCAAAGCGATAGATCTGAGCGGGGTAGAACAGATCGCTATCTCAGCGGGGTTCGACACGTACTACAAAGATCCGTTGGCGTCGCTGGGGCTGACGACGGAGGGATATTTCAGAATTGGGGAACGTCTGAAGAAGCTTGGGGTTCCGATGTTTGGGGTGCTTGAAGGCGGCTACTGCGTCGAAGATTTAGGGAAGAATATTCACGCGCTGCTGAGCGGGCTGCAGAAATGAGCGTCGTTCACGCTTTCCAATTTTCCAGCTTCAAAGCGTAGCCTAAGTTTTGAATGCGCTGATAATGAGAGAGGTTACCCGTCACAAGGACCAAGCCATAGCGCAGAGCAATCGCTGCTACCATGGGATCGGCTCTTCCGATCGGTTGCCCTGAGCGTTCTAAATCAGCATAGATTCGCCCTGCAAGCTCGGCGCTCTGCGCATCAAGCGAGAGCAACTCCACAGTCGTCAGCCCTGCTAAGAATTGTTGGATGCGATCCTCGCGTTGCAATTTGTGGAATCCCTTGACGATCTCCATAACTGTGATCACTGAGATCGTATACCGGCCAAAAACGGAGCGATAGGCCGTGGCCTTGGCAACGACAGAGGGATTGATTCCCTTGAGAATCTCAGAGAAGATATCTGTGTCGAGTAAGGATTTATCCACAGGGTGATCTCAGAGGATGCTCTTCGCGGGCTTTCATTGCTGATTCTGTCACTCGATCTATGAGTTCCGGCTCGTCGGCCAGCATACCCAAGTACGGGTCCTGCAGAGGCTTGTGAGCTTCTGTCTGCTTGAGAAGGTCTTTAATCAACTCTTCAAGAGAGCACTGGCGCGCTGCTGCCAGCTGTCGCGCGCGCTCCAGGGTCTCTTCATCAAGCTCAAGTTCGATGCGCTTCATGCTTGCGTTAGTGTATACTAATTTCATGAGAGTTTCAACGCGCGATACTCATGCTGGCACGGTGGCCCACTCGCGATAGCAAGACTCTTCTCTGTGAGATCCATCACGACCGAGACGACGCTCTGATAGCGTTCTTCCGGGGGGAACTTCTCGTCGGGATGGCGACAGATCGAGTAGGGGTAGTCGTCGTGGTCGCGCAAGATTTCTGAGGCTTTTTCCAAGCTGAGCTGAGAGCTTGTACGGAGTAGGTGTTGCACGCGGGCCAGCCGCTGCTCAGTGCTTGGGCGCTTAGAAGTATGAATATTTCGGGTCAGCCCCGCGGAACGCAAATCTATAAAGTGATTGCTGTGCGCCAACCAGCCGTCGCGCGGGAGCAGTCTGCTCACCCCCGTGGGGGCAGTTTCGAGGTCGAGAGCCCTATCGGGCGCTTGGGCGATGAGAAAATTCGCGGAGACGCTGCGCTCGCCTTCGGTGACGACTCGAAGGGCTTGCTCGAAATCCGGGCAGCGCAGGATCTCCCAGCACCGCACGTGGAAGGGCTTAGCAAGCAGCGCCCAATTGTCTTTCTCCGAGTTCAGGCCGTTAATAGCGAGCCCCAAGCCCGCGGCGTTAAGCCCAATCTTGCCCCCCACAATCCCCGCCTCGGTGAAGCACAGAATTTCGGGCACTCCCGGCTCGCGGATCTTTAAGATCAGACATTGAATATCGGGTATCCAGTCCCAGTTCTCCGCTAAGAGCAAGTGCCCATTGCTAGATTTCTGGGGTAGCACGACGAAGCTGGTGCAGCCGTCGGACCTCTCCCCCAACCCCTCTCCTAAAGAGGGAGGGGAGTTCCCCCTTCCCTTTAGGGAAGGGGGCCAGGGGGTTAGGTCAGCCGTGAGGGCCTTGCGGGTCTCCTCGCTGTAGATCAGCTCGTAGCGCGCGTTGAGCGCCGCGATCTCTAGAAGTTCTATACGAGCGCCCTCGGCGACGCCGCGCATCGCCTGGGCGTACTGGGGAGCACACTGTTCGATCACGCGCAGGTAGAGCCCGGCACGACGCAAGACTTCGGCCTTGGGAAGCTTGGTCTCGCGCTCGAAGCGATAAAAATAGATCTTTAAGTTCTGCGCGATCAGCTCGCGAGCGAAGCGGCCGTGGGCCAGCCCTTGCTCGTAGGGCGAGCCCTCTAGCTCCAACACCGGCAGCGTCGTCTCCTTGAGCGTCATGAGAACTCCTTGGCGAACGTCACCCACGCCGGCTGGCGCACAAAGCCCAGCTTCTCGTTGATCGCAAGCATCCCCACGTTGTTGCTCTCGTTCCAAGTTTTGATGACTGCGTAGCCGTGCCGCTGGGCGTATTCGATCGTCTTGATCTTGAGCGCCATCGCCACGCCCTTCCCGCGATATTCGCGGCGCACTCCCGTCAGCCCTTGATATAAGTCTTTGGGCTCGTCTTTGCTCTTGCGCAAGTTGCTCAGCCCGATGTATTTTTCGCCGTCCTTGGCGATGAAGTACCCCTCGGCGATGGCGTCGGGATGCTCGATGCTGTAGCGCAAGAAGTGTTCAAAATCCACGGGCGTGTGCTGATCGGGGTGTGGGACGTCCTCCATGATGAGCTCATAAAGCTCGTAGAGTTTCTTGAGGCAGGTGGGGTCGCGCTTGAGCTCGTCGGCAAGCGTAGTGATCGTGAAGCCGTGGGCTGAGAATCTCTCGAGATAGTGCGCAAATTTCTTGAGGTCGAACGTCGCTACGGGTAGGCGTGACTCCCAGGTGCGCATCGTCTCGGTGAAGCCGTTCTTCTGTAAGAAAGCTATGCTGCGGGGGTAATCTTCGCGGGCGCTGGTGAGGGCGCGCACGGCGTTGAGGGCGCGTAGGTCGCTTATGATCTTCTCATAGAGTGCCCGGCCGATGCCTTGCTTTTGAAACTCTGGGTGCACGCCGACCCAGATCCAAAACTTTTGGGGATGGAACATATTGGGCATGTGGTGATATTCGGCGTAGCCCACGACGCGCCCGCTGACTTCGGCGACGTAGCGCTTGAAGAGATATTTTGTTTTGTCGAAGTGCTCGTCGTCGTAGCGGATCTCTTCGGGGCTGTAGCGATAGTCGGGGTAGATCGCATTGCCAATATCAGCAATGGAAACGTAGTCGTAAGGAGCAAACTCGCGAATATAAAAATTCATAGGAATTGGTACGCCCGGGAGGACTTGAACCTCCGACCTCTGGCTCCGCAGGCCAGCGCTCTGATCCCCTGAGCTACGGGCGCACAAGCTTCGCTCGACATTCATCTTCGCCAACCTGCGGTTGGCGAAGGCGAACAGCCTAGAACAAGATCAGTGACAACTTAATTGTAGCAACACCGTGAACCGTCGTCAACATTGCTCTCTCGACTCTCTGTGGGTTAATATAACGCTATGCAAGACACGGGAGTCGCAACAGCGCCGGCGGTCAGCCAAGCTCCGCTGTCGTTGCGTCGGATCTTTCGCGCGTGGTGGCCGTTAGCCGCAAGCTGGATGCTCATGGGGTTAGAGCTTCCCGCGGTGAGCGCCGTCGTCTCTCGGCTCGCCGATCCCCAGATTAACTTGGCTGCGTATGGTGTGGTCTTCGCGCTCTCCATGATCATCGAGTCGCCCATTATTATGCTGTTGGCGGCTTCGACGGCCCTCAGCAGAGACTGGGACTCGTATCTCAAAGTGCGGCGCTTCATGATGCAGGCCGGGGCTTCGCTCACGGCGCTGCACGTCGCGATCGCTTTTACACCGTTATATGACTTTGTCTTCGGCACGCTCATTGGGGCTCCCAAGGAGATCCTCGAGCCGGCCCGCTGGGGCTTGATGATCATGACCCCCTGGACGTGGTCTATCGCGTATAGAAGATTTCATCAAGGGGTTTTGATTCGCTTTGGGCACTCCAACGCTGTGGGGTTAGGCACGGTAGTGCGATTGAGTGCGAATATTGCTGTACTTGCGATTGGGTATCTGATGGGAACAGTGCCGGGGATCGTCGTGGCGACTGCGGCGGTCTCGACGGGCGTGATGAGCGAGGCGCTCTTTGTTGGGCTGCGCGTGCGCCCGCTCTTACAGAGACTGCGACAGATCGCGCCTGAGGGGGACCCGCTCACGCTGCGCTCGTTCTTGCGCTTTTATATTCCGTTGGCGCTGACGTCTCTCTTGACGCTGTTGGTGCAGCCGATCGGGAGCGCGGCCCTCAGCCGGATGCCGGGGGCGTTGGAGTCTTTAGCCGTCTGGCCGGTGGTGTCGGGGCTGCTCTTTCTGCTGCGCAGCACCGGGATTGCCTACAACGAAGTCGTCGTGGCGCTGCTGGGCGAGCCAAGGGCAGAAGAGAGCCTGCGGCGCTTCGCGCAGATTCTCGCGCTCGTGCTGACGGCGATCCTCTTGCTCATCGCGGCGACGCCTCTCGCGAGCTTGTGGTTTGAGGGATTGTCCGGGCTGCCCCCGTCATTAGCCAAGCTGGCGCAGACGAGCTTGTGGTTCGCGCTGCTTTTGCCGGCGTTCAGCGTCTTTCAGAGTTGGTATCAAGGGTCGTTAGTCTATTTGCGAAGGACGCGCGGGGTCACCGAAGCGATGGCCCTTTCGCTTGTCATCAGCAGCGCGATCTTAGGGGCGGGAGTCCTGTGGGGGCAAGTCACAGGGCTATATGTCGCGCAAGCGGCGTTCACGCTTGGAGGGCTGGCGCAGATGCTCTGGTTAGGGCATCGCCAGGCTTCGCCTGGACAAGCTTCGCTTGACGTGCATCTTCGCCGGCCAACGGCCGGCGAAGGCGAATAGTCCAGACGAAGTCTGGTCATCGTGCCGCCTGTGGCGGCACGGCGAACAGTCCAGACGAAGTCTGGCGGAGGGAGGGGGACTCGAACCCCCAGGGCCTTGTGGGCCGTACCGGTTTTCGAGACCGGCTCCTTAGCCAATTCGGTCATCCCTCCAGGGACTGGTACGCCCGGCTGGATTTGAACCAGCGACCTCTGGCTCCGGAGGCCAGCGCTCTGATCCACTGAGCTACGGGCGCGTTGATAACAGTATTGTAACACCTGCTAACGCTGATGTCAACCGCCAAATCCCGCTCTCCCCTCCGCTCACCCTCAAAGGCCGCCTGAGCCTCAAAAAGAAGGGAGGCCAGCGGTCGTTTTCAGACCGAATTCTATGGTCAGTGAGATGGTCGGTCGGCGGACGTTCGAGCGGCTCTCGGAAGCCTTTGACGCTTTCCAGCTCTACGCGCGCATCGAAGGACGGTCGAGCAAGACGTTGGAAGTCTATCAGGTTGCCTTCCAGGACCTGCTCAGCTTCCTTGGAGAGGATCGAGCCTTGGCTGATATAGGCGCCGGGGATATAAGGCGCTGGATTGCCTATAAGCTCGATTCTGGCTACTCCAAGACGACCGTTAATATTCGGCTCCGTGCTCTCAGGGCGTTCTTTAACTGGCTTGTCCGTGAGGGGTATCTGTCGGAGAGTCCGTGCGCCCATGTGAGGCAACTTCGCACACCGCGCCAATACCCCTACGTGCTCAGTGAGCAGCAGGTAACAGCGCTGCTAAGGGTTATCAAGCGGGATGGGTGGACGGGCAAGCGCAACTGGGCAATGGTGCTCACGATGCTCGACGCCATGCTGAGGCTCTCCGAGCTGATACACCTTGAGCTGGCAGACGTGAACTTGCAGGCTCGGTCTATACGAGTGCGGCACGGCAAGGGAGACAAAGAGCGCGTCGTGTTTATGGGGAAGCGGCTGACGCGGGCGATGCACGACTGGCTCTCGGTGCGAGGGCACTTTGTGGGCTCGGACTGGGTCTTTGTAACTCGTCAGGGTGCAAAGCTGGACGGGCGCAACGTGGAGAGAATCTTGGAGCGGTATGCGGCCAAGGCGAAGCTGGTGGACGTGCGGGTCAGCCCGCATACGCTCCGGCACACCGGCGCAACGCTATTCATCCGCAACGGCGGCGATCCGTTTGCCCTGCAACGCCTACTGGGGCACTCTGACATCTCGACCACGATGATCTACGTGCACATGGCGGGCACGGCCTTAAGAGAAGCCCACGCCAAGGCAAGCCCGATAGATCGGCTGCTAGAGTAGCCCGATGGGGGGAACGCGAAAGGGGGGTCTCAACATGGCGAGAAAACTTGTGGCAGTGCGCAACGGCGACAGCATACTCTGCGAGATTTGCGGTCGAGAAGCGAAAGTCTATCTCGAAGACGAAATCGTCTACATTGACGCTCACGAAGAGTGCGAGCATCTCAGAGCAATCGAGTATTTTCTCGAAGAAGATCACATCGAGCTGCTCATCCCTTGCGAGCAGTCGTGAAGTCTGCAAGAGTTGAACAGGCGTCTCAGAGCACACACCCGGTGCCCGCTGGTGAGCATCTTAGGTAACATGTGGCAAGACAGGGGGGGGCACGAGACGGTTCCGCAAATAGTTGCGGAAGCGTCAGTTCAGACAAATGAAGGCCCCCGTAACGGGGGCCTGGGCTTTTGGCATGATAGAGGCGCGGACACCTGGAGGCAGGTCGCGCCCCAGAGAGGCATCAGCATTCTAGCAGGACACGCCCGTGCGGTCAAGCGGATCCCCCCCCGTCCCCCAATTTTTAAACGGACCTTCCAGAAATTGGCACCCCTTGCGCGTGAGGGGGACTCGCTCGCAAGTCTTGACTACTGCCGCCTATTATGGTGGAACTATTTCCACCATCTCATGCCGTCGAGCTGCACTTACCGTCGCACTTAGAAAAACTTATAGCAGGCGGCTCCTATCACCCCAGATGCGCAGTCCTGATGCGCACAATCGCGATTTTCCCAAACCCCATTGCCCCCTATAATGTGCAGGTTTTTGCGCACAGCAACAGCAAAAACGCTACGATAACAGGCGCGCTAAGGGCTGCGCGGTCGTGTGATGACGTCATGTCGGCGCGCTCAGCCCGCTCCGGGGCTGAGCGCTCAGCTCTCTGCACCCCGCGCTCCGGCGGGGATCCGCGTCTTGCGCTTGGCGCGCTCCGGCGCCTGTGCTCTGCGTGCTCGTCGGCGCTCCGGCCGACATGGTGGTGTTGCAACTATTTGCAAGATCACACGCCGCTATGCTCTAGTAATCTTGATCCTCTGTGGTCAGCGTGGCCACGCGGCCAGAGCGCGCCCCTTGCCGCTTTGGCTCTTGAGGCTGCTCTAAATATTGAGCCAGCGCACGCTCAACTACGACGGAGAGCGGGAGCCCAGCCTGCTCGGCCTGCTCGACGACCTTCGCCGCAAGTTTGGCGTCCACGCCTGCCGTGAGTGACACCTTGGCCATGCGTTCACCTCCTCTCTGCCCCCTAGCCTGGGGGTGGGAGCTCCCAGACTGTCGCCAGTTTTGTCGCCACCTTCTAAATGAGGGAGTTTTACAGATAGAGTCTGTAATATCTGAAAAAGAGACTGACCCCGAAGTTTAACTTGCAACTTTGACCCCTTATATAAGTTCGGATTTTGCAGATGGGGACGCGCAAATCCCCCAATTTTGAGGGTGGCGACAAAGTTGGTGACAGCCCCCAAAGAGTGAGGGGATTTTTCAGTCCAGAACGGCATAAACTCTCCTTCTGGGGTCATAGCGCACCATCCCCGCCTGCTGCAGGTTGGAGAGGGCGGTTGAGAAAGCCCACAAGCCAACGCGCTCGGCGTGCACGTAGCGTCGGAGATCTCGCTCTCGAAGCGGTCCGTGTGACTTAAGCTTCTTGCAGATGCGCTGCTCAAGCGCAGCAATGGCATTCGACGCTTCCATCGGCATGACTTCGTCTCTGACGGCAAGCTGCCATCGGGCGATCTCGATAGCCGCCCGAATGACTTCGGTATCTATCTCGCTCTTATGGGCGCTTAGCGCCATCAGCATCGCTAGACGAAGTCCGATGGAATCTATTCGAGTGCCTGTGACTGTGCGCGGGATTGTTGCGTAGAATTCCGACCAAATCGCGAGGGCTTCTGGCGTAAGTCTCATCACCAATGGATTTGCTGGCGTGTATGCCCGCAAGTGGTAGAGGATCGCGCCCAAGTCTTGGGCAAGGGCTTGCTCGATCTCTGGGGGCACGTCCCTTGGCACAGGGATAGATGCCTTCGACTCGTCGAGCACCAGCAGCAGCCTATTTGGAAAGCCGATAGCGACAAAGTTTGCGTCAAAGAGGTTGGCAAACGTATCCAAAGTGCACGCACTCAGCAGCGACAAGTGCACGTCCTGAAGCTCAATATCATGACCCTTGGTGTGGTTTTCAGCTCTCGTTTCGTCAAACAAAGTGTTTACGATGCTGAGCAGGATCGAGCCTTCGATTTTTGCTTTATCTACGAAAGTTCTCAGCTCATCGAAGACGAGCAAGCAGTTTGTATAGCCGCGCTTTTGAATAGTTTTTGCCAAGCCCTCAGCAGATCCGAGCCCACGCACGATAGGGAATCCCACAACATTTCTGGCAAAAAAGTCTGCCGTCAGCTTGATCGCCGTGCTCTTGCGAGAGATACCAGATGACCCCAGCAAGACCGTGTAGAGCCGCGCGGGAGCTCTCGTGGCCCCCTGCAAACAGACCCGATCCCCCACCAGGGCACCAAGGCAAGTAAGGAAGCTCAAATAAAAGTAACTCTTCGGAGATTCGCACGCGGTCGAGAGCGTATCGGCGAAATCCGCAGCCACGCCGATATACGCTTTCTCTGGGAAGGCGATCCCCGCGGCTGGCTGTGCCTCATCAGTTGCAGTCGCGAGTCGGTCGAGCTTGGCTTGGCTGAGCAGCTCCTCAAGAGCAGCCTGGGGATCTTCTTTCGCCTTCTCGAAAGCCTCCAAGAGTCGGGCCTGGATCTCTCGCTTCCGTGCGGACTCTTGAATTTTCTCGATATAGAACGGCACGGACGCGCTCAGGCATGCTTGAGTCACGAGATCGCTGAGATAGGCACGACCGCCGACTTCGTCGAGCTGACCGCGATCCTCTAAGAGATTGCCCACGGCGAAGATGAGCGTCTTGCCCTCAGCGGGCGTCCCCGCGTCGAGGGCATCGAGAATAGCTCGGTAAATTAATTGATGCCTACGCAGATAGAAGTCGCTCTCGGTGAGCTGCTCCCGCAACACTGGCACCACTTCAGCGGGTTCGAGCAGCGCCGCGCCCAGCACTGCGCGCTCGGCTGCGAGATCGTGAGGTGCTGCTACTGCGAGATCGGTCATATTTCCCCCTCCGCGAACAGAGAAAGCTGCCCCTTTGCGGGCGGGCGCTCCTGCACGATTTTGAGTGCGGAGATCGGCACAAAGCGGGTTCTGGCAAAGGTGATCCCGTCCCCGTGCACAAATGAGCTGCCCTCGAACTCCCTAGCTGGTATCTCAAAGATGCGCCCATCCCACCAGACAAAGCGAACGGTATCAATGTGCTCTTTGCATTTTCGCCAGACTGACTCGTCAACCCCGACGGCTTGTTTTGTTTTGAAGATATGCTGCTCTGACACCCGCTTGACCAGCGCGCGTCCTTCGACGCGGTATGGCGAAGCCCATCTGCCACTTGGCGCAAGCACTGCGAGTTTGCTGCCGCCCGCCTTTTTCGATAGAATAACCTTGCCGTTCATGATTTATCACCTGCCCGCGCAAGGCTTGCGCGGGCGTTCTCATTTTTGTAAAATCTCCCCACCTGGGTCTATGCCATCAAAAAGCGCATAGGATGCGCAATGTGCGAGTTTTTGCAAAATGCCCCATCAGGTCGTGTGGAACTGACTCGCGATGAAATGTTCCTGTCGCGAGACGATCTTGATCGTCTCGCAGCAGCCGCGAACCTGGATTTGGACACCTTCCTGAGAAAGCTTGAGAGTGAGGACGAGGAGGTCGGGAAGGCACTCGCGCAGCGCATTCGCAACACTCGACGCTGGCTGCGTCCAATCAGCGCCGAGGAGGCTTTTCTGCTTGCGACAGTGCTGAATCTCAAGAAAGAAAAGATAGAAGCTTTATATAAAGAAGAGCCGTTCGACTCGAAGCTGGCGTGCATGCTCTTTAATTATCAAATTGATATAAAACCGTTTTCTCAACTTTTTCAAGAATATCCTCAAATTTTCGAAATGCTTGCGGATGCAGTTGCAAGAGGCATATCTGCGCTAAAGGGGGTCGTTCTCTTAACTGGCAGAGCAATCGCTCAAGAGCGTCGCGCGCAAGGGCTGACTCAATATGAGCTTGCAAGGCTGGCAAGGCTATCGCGTTCGCGCCTCGCGAACATCGAAACTGGGCGATTTTCTCTCAAATCGCCGGCTGCGGCTCGACGCTACGACCGTGACGTGCAAAAATTGATTCGCACTCTAGAAAAGAGAAAACACGCTAATCGAAAACAATCTTGAGACACTCTCTGCTTGAGGCATTTCAATCCTCGATGATCCGCAGCCCGCGCACAGCTTTCAAGTCGTCGAGCGTAACGCCGAGCTTTTTGGCGATCTGGCGCGCTTTCTTCAGGGTCAGAACTGGTCGCGTGCCCACATAGGCCAAATAAACGCTGCGGCTTCTCCCCTTTTTGGGATCCCACTTGCTGCTCTTTAGAAAGTAATATGTCCACGGCGTCTTTTTTGTCACTCGCTTGCGAAAGCTCTTTGCAAGATACATAAGCTATCACGCTCCGCCTACATTGTAGCACTTGACTGGGGGGCTGTCAAGTAGGAACTTGGTCACCTTTTTGTGCACGACGGATTCACGCTTTTCACGAAACCCCCACCCCAGGGGACTTGACAATCCCGCGTCATAGTGCTACAATGTAGGCGTAGGAAAGGAGAGTGAAAAAATGCTCAAGCTACAAGCCAAGCGGACGGAGACGGAAAAGGCCCTGGGGCTGAACGGGATCGAGATTAGCACCCAGAGCCTCGGACGGACAGAGCAAGTATACTGCCACGTGCACGGCGTCGTCAAGGCTATCTTGGGGCAATGCGAGCGGTGCTTTGACGAAGGCTTGCAGGACTGGGACGCGACGCGCATCGCCAAGAGCCTAATTCCAAGCTGGACGGGGATCAAGACGGACGGGCGTCAAGTCATCGTGGCCCGCGTGCGCGATGCGCTCGACGCTGTGCAAAAAATATCGCAATACAAGAACAGCGACGCCATCGTGCTCATCGTCTGGGACACGCTGGTGACGGCGCTCGACAACGGCAAGATCGGGCCAAGCTGGGGCCTGCACAGCATCAGCGCCGTTGCCGACGACGCGGAGCGCGTTGATAACGACATTCAGATCTGCGCGATCTGCAACTGCGAATTCTACGGCACCTGGGGGGACGAAAAGCTGTGCCCTGAGTGTTATCGGCGCGAATACGGGCCCTTCTGGCGGTGACGCCAGGGGGCCCACGCTCCCAATTTGACTCTGCCCCAGATGACACGCTAGAGTGAAGAGACAAAACAGACGAGGCCAGCGGTCTTTGAGTGATTCTCTAAGCGGGTGGAGTGCGGGGATATGGCTGTTGGCAAGCGGGATTTCGTTGCTCAGCGAGGATTTGAACCAGCGACCTCTGGCTCCGGAGGCCAGCGCTCTCATCCACTGAGCTACGGGCGCAAGCTTCGCTTGACCTTCATCTTCGCCGGCCAATGGCTGGCGAAGGCGAATAGTCCAGACGAAGTCTGGCAAGAAAATTTTATGGCGTAGTGGGCGAGCTTGCAAGTGCCCTAGCGGGCCTGGACCCGCACGGGCGATTCCAACACCAAGGGCTCTTGCGTTCCCGCACTTGTCGCTACGATGGCGTTGCCCGTGATGGTGAACGATCCCGCCTTGGCGCTGGCTCGCACGGTGTAGCTGTGCTCGAACGTCGCCCCGGCAGCAAGCCCCAGGTGCGCTGCTTTGAGCTGCGACCCCTCGGCAAGCTCGAACCCCTCAGGCAGGCTCTCGCTGATGAGAACGACTCTCAGATCGGCTTTCGCTGTGACTTTGACAGAGACCGTGAACTCTTGGCCGGGCCGAAGGGGCGTGAGCACCGTGCGGCTGTATTGTATTAGATCGTTCTCCACCGTGTCGGTGCGCGGCTTGGGCTGCGCCGGCGGCTGCGGTGGCGACAGGAGCTCACAACCAGTGAGTACGAAAGCGCCAACAGCGATAAACCCTATAAGAGCAAATATTCGGAGGTTGCCCTGCACAGTTGTAGCACTCCTATGAAAGATTTCGCAGCACAAAGCACTGCGTGCACGGTGCAGGCGGAGCCTGCTGGCGGAGGGGGTGGGATTCGAACCCACGGTAGAGGTTTTAGCCCCTACAACGGATTAGCAATCCGTCCTCTTCGACCACTTGAGTACCCCTCCAACATTCCTTCATGGACGGATTTTATCAAACTTCAGCGGACTTGTCCAGGCTTCGCCTGGACAAGCTTCGCTTGACGTTCATCGTGCCGCCTGCGGCGGCACGGCGAACGGTCCAGGCGGAGCCTGGTGGCGGAGGGAGAGGGATTCGAACCCCCGGCGCTCATCGCGCTACGGTTTTCAAGACCGTCGCCTTCGTCCGCTCGGCCATCCCTCCGGCTTTGGTATTATAGCAGACGCGGTTGACGCGCGAAAGCCCCTGGCTTAAGATTCAAGATATGAGTTCGCGGCGGGCCTTCACAGCGATCGTCCTGGGGGTTGCCCTGGGCGTGAGCGTGCTTGGGGCGCTCTGGTTCAGCTCCCGCATAGCGCAAGAGTACGAGCGCGAATTTCTCCAGCGCAGCGAGTGGCTGGCGCGGAATTTTGCCGATCAAGTCTGGCTCCAGCTGCGTACTATCGAAGATCCTTCCCGGCTTCGCTCCGTCTTCAACACGATGGTGGACGAGTTCGTCGTCATGGACCCGGTGATCTACGCCCAGATCGTCCTCGACGGCGAGCTGATCGCGCAGCATCAGCATCTGGGGGATGCGCCGGTGGAGCGGGTGCTGGCCTTGCCGGAGGGGGCGGTGCCCGCCCGTCACACGGAGCGCAAGCGCCTCGAGGGCGGGCGCGAATATTTAGATATCTGGCGAGCCATCGAGCCCGGGCGGACAGACGAATCTACTAGCTATGTGCGGCTGGGAATCTCGCTGACGCCGTTGCACGAGGCGATCTGGGGTCTGTATCAGATGGTGCTGCTGTGGGCGGTGGGGTTTGCTCTGGTGATGGGCGGGGTAGCGTATTTGTCGTGGCCGTGGTGGGTGAAGGGAAGACCCCTCCCCGATACGGAGAGGGGAGACCTCACCCTAACCCTCTCCGCAAGCGGAGAGGGCCAGGGTGAGGTAGAGGGGTCGGGGGAGAGGTCCCGGACGCTCTCCTTCGGGCAGCTCGTCATTGACGATCACGCCAAGGAGGTTCGCCTCAACGGCACGGTGCTCCCGTTGACCCCGCGGGAGTACGCGCTCCTCAGGCTCTTGGCTGCGGAGCCGGGGCGGGTCTTCTCCGCGCAGGAGATCATCGAGCGGGCGTGGGCCACAGAGAAGTTCGTCTCGAGCGAAGACGTCAAGAAATATATCTATCTTGTGCGGCAGAAGATCGAGCGCGACCCCAAAAACCCCCAGATCATTCTCACCGTGCGTGGGTTTGGGTACAAGTTCGTGCCCCCGTCTTAGCGTTCTGATCAGCGTTTGACCTTGAGAGAACCCGCCCGGCACCGGCGGGGCATCGCGCCGGCACCGGCCTTCTATTCTCTTGGCCGAGGGGCTGCTGCTACACTACCCCCTGAGGTGACTCTTCAGGTGAGGGCAGTCCGATCTCTTCTTGCTTGCGCTTTACTGTTGTGTGTTCTTGGGATAGGGAGCTTTTCGCAGTCGTCGGCAGCGGCGGAGTTGCTCCCCCTCGCGAATCAGACGGTCGAGCTGATACAGCTTGCGTTGCAGCATGCATCGTTTGCGTTCTTTGCGTTGACGGTTCGGGACGCGCAGTGGCACGCCCAGAGCGCCATCAATCTCTTAGAGGGCCCCTCATCCCCACGGTACGATCCCAAGTATGGCGCCCAGACGGCTACTGCTGGGGCGGTCCCTCTCGCCAAAGATCTTGTCGAGCGCCTCAAGCAGTCCGAATTTGCTATGGACTTGGAGGCAGCGGGCAATCACTTAACTGTCTTTCTCAGCGCTGCTGACGAGCGGATCGTCAGTGGGCGCGCGAGCAACAACATCGCGCAGATTCGCGCCCAGGTGCAATTGGGCTTGGGGTTCCTGAAAGCGGCTCTGGGCTGCGCCGACGACCCGCTCTCCATCGGTGGGGCTCGCGCCATCCAAGAGTACCTCAAGAAACGACGTTAAGATGCCCCTCACCTCACCCTAGCCCTCTCCGTTTACGGAGAGGGGCAGGGAGAGGGGCTGGGGGTTGTAATGGAGGTGAGACGGCAAGACGCTTTTACTGAGCAGCTACCGGCGGACGCCGGCTCAGCACGTGCAAGCCCCTTCAAGGGTCTTTACCTCACCCTAACCCTCTCCGTAAACGGAGAGGGAACGGGTGAGGTAGCCGGATGCTTCAGCATCCGGTCAGATCTCAAAGGAGGTACACACCATGAGCAGAGTGATGAAGCTCACAGCGTTCACGATAGTCGTCGTCGGGCTTGCGCTGGGGTTTGGCAAGAACGGTGATCTCTTCGGTCAAGGGAATGTCGTTTCCGTCAGTATTGTTGACTTCGCGTTCACTCCCAAGACGATCACCGTTCCCGTGGGCACGACCGTGCGTTGGACCAACAACGGCAACGCCCCGCATACCGTGACCAGCACCAGCAGCCCGAAAGCGTTTGATTCGGGAACACTCAACTCTGGAGATACGTTCCAACATACGTTCACGACCGCAGGGCAGTTCCCCTATCGCTGTAATATCCACCCGTCCATGACCGGGACGGTCATCGTCGAGCAACAGAAAGAAGAGGTGCAAGAGGTCGCGCTCATTCATAGTCTTGCGCAGAGCAAGACCTTCCCAGAAGTGATCACCGTGAGCAAGGGCATCAAAGTGCGGCTCTTCAACATCGCTTTGGACGGGGTGCATCCCTCGGTGGTCATCAGCAGCGATGAAGACGGCAAGAATCCCGTCTTTGGCGTCAAGCCCTTCGCGGTGGAGCCGGGAAAGCTGACGACCGTGGAGTTTACGCCCGACAAGGCCGGGACGTTCTTCATCACTCATAGGCCGCACGGACACAACATCGTGACCAAGCTCGTCGTCAAAGAGTAGAAAGGAGCTGAACTCATGAGCAAGAGTCTTGTCGGCGTGGTCGCGGTATTGGCCGTCATCGTGCTCAGCGGCTACGATCTCTTCAAGGGGCAGCAGCCCTATGGGCCTGCTGTCCAAGAGTCTCGGTCGTGCTGAAGGAGTGGCAGATCATCCCGGCGCGGCTGACGGTCAAGGCCGGTAGAGTACGCTTTGTCGTCAAGAACGAAGGGACAGTAGATCACGGCTTTGAAGTGGAAGGCCCCGGCCTCGAAGAGGAGATAGACCCGTTCCCACCGGGGCGGACTCGCACTCTCGAGCTCGATCTGGCTCCAGGGACGTATGAAGTCTACTGTCAAGTCCCCGGCCACGAAGAGCTGGGCATGAAGGGCGAGCTGATCGTCAAGCCCTAACACAGAAAGGAGGTGAATCTGCATGAAGAAGAGAACACAGCAGATGGGGCTTATCATCGCGGGGCTGCTGGTGGTGTTGGCCGCCTACGGTCTCAGCCAATACGGCCCACCGCAGCCGCCCCAGCCACCGCAGCCGCCAACTCCCACGCAGCAGCCGGCTACCCTGGTGGTCTTGACAGCTACCCTCACGACCACCCAGGAGGTGCCAACCCCAACGGTGACGACCACGGTTATCGGTGCCGGCGTCTTCGTCTTCGACCCGGCCACCAATACCCTGAGCTTCACCGTTGCGTATAGGGGGCTCAGCGGCGCGGCTACGGCGGCTCACTTTCACAACGGGGCAGCAGGAGCTGCCGGGCCGGTCGTCCAGACCATCTGTGGCGCTCCCGCGCCGGCCCTGCTGGGCGCTTGCCCTGCGGGCAATAGTGGCCTCTTGACGGGCACGTGGACCGTTCCCGCTCCTCTTGTCCCCGCGTTGTTGGCTGGCGGGCTCTACGTGAACATTCATACAGAAACTAACGCCGCCGGCGAGATCCGGGGCCAGATCACCCCACTCTAACCAAACTTCGTCTGGACTGTACGTCTTGCCGCCGAAGGCGGCAAGATGTACGGTCCAGGCGAAGCCTGGTTTGACAAAGCCCCCACCGTCAGCTATCTTACTCTGTAGGTGATAGGCGCTTATGCAATACGTGTGGATTCTCTTGGCAGCAGCTATAGTCGTGCTCGGTGCCGTCTTTGTCCTCAGTAGCCAGCCCTCAGCTTCCGTAGATCAGCAAGTCAAGCTCACGCTCACCGAGTGGAAGATCTCCCCAAATCCCATCGAGCTTGTGGCCGGCCCGGCACGGTTGGTCGTCTTCAACATGGGGGTCCAACCCCACGCCCTGGCAATTATGGACATGAACCGAAGAGTGCTGCGCCAACTCGAAGCCGTGCCCGCCGGGGGAGTGCAGACGTTCTTGGTCGAGCTGCCTCGCGGAGAGTTCGTGCTCTATGATGCGCTCAACTGCCGCGACCCCATCCGGGGAAGCTGCGAGAAGAAGACGATGGTCAGCAAGATCATCGTGCGGTGAAGAACATGACGATTGGCACCCTGGCGGCGCTGCTTCTCAGTGCGACCACAGCAAGCTTTTCTGAGAGGGTCTGGGTGCTGCTGCATGGGGTTGGGGGATCAGGGCGCGATTGGCGCTACGTCGCCCCAGCGTTAGCAGGGCAGGGGCAGACGGTGCTGCGGCCGTCGTTGCCCAACCGCGCGGGGCTCTTCGACTGGGCTGAGAACGTCGTGGAGTTCTTTGAAAGAAGCAGTCTCTTGGAACGGGAAGACCGCAGCGTCCTTCTCGTGGCTCATAGCTTTGGCGGCGCCGTGGTGCTCTTCCTCCTCAGAACAGCATACGAGCTGAACCACAACAATCTTGTGTATATGGAGGCTCAGCTTGGCTGTGCCCATCTGCGCGGGCGTGCTGTGGGCGCTTGCCAGAAGATCAAAGCGGGCTGGCAGGCGCTCGTGCGCGATCCTGCGCGAGCTCAGAGGTGGGTTCGCGCGGCCCAGAAGATCAGTCACGTCTTTCTCTATCATGCGGCGCTGCGCGGGGCCTGCGGCGCAGACGTAGATCTTGTGGGCCTGGGAGGCGAGGCCACCGCCTCGCTGCAGTTGCTCGCCCAGCAGGGCGACTTCTTCTATCACCCTGTAGAACACATCAGTTGGGAGGGACAGATCACTATCACGAACCTCTACGGGGGAAGAAAGTATATGCTCTCGCTCTGCGGCCTCTGTGGGAACGATTCTATGCTCAGCTACGAGCAGCAGCGGCTCTCCCTCCAAGCCCCAGGCTATCGAGAGATCTTCTTCGATCATCGGTCGCATTTTGATTTTGCCCTCAGCCCCTCCGCCGGGCGACAGCTCGCTCAATCCCTCAAGGCTTATGGAGAAGCACTCCCTGGAGGTGTGCGATGATCCCAGATTACTTCAATCTTGAGGAACTGCTCACCGAAGAGCAGAGGCTCGTTCGCAACACAGTGCGTCGGTTCGTGGACGAGGAAGTCCTGCCCATCATCAAAGAGGCGTTTGAGGCGGGGCACTTCCCCACCGAGCTCATCCCCAAGATGGCCAAGCTCGGACTCTTCGGAGCGACCTTGAAGGAGTACGGCGGCGCGGGCATTGATGCGATCTCCTACGGGCTGGCCATGCAGGAGCTTGAGCGCGGGGATTCGGGGGTGCGCAGCTTCTGCTCTGTGCAGAATGGGCTGGTGATCTACCCCATCTATATGTTTGGCAGCCCAGAGCAGAAGGAGCGCTGGCTCCCCAAGCTCATCCGCGGCGAGGCTATCGGGTGCTTTGGGCTGACCGAGCCAGCTCACGGCAGCGATCCTGGCGGCATGGAGACCACCGCCCGCAAGGACGGGAATTTTTATATCTTAAACGGGGTCAAGTCCTGGATCACCAACGCGAATTTAGCCCATATCGCGATCGTCTGGGCCAAGCTCGATGGGGTGGTGCGTGGCTTCATCGTGGAGCGTGGGGTAGCGGGGTTTTCCACGGGCAAGATCGAGCATAAGCTCTCCATGCGGGCCTCGGACACCGGCGAGCTCTATCTTGATAACTGTCGCATCCCCGCGGAGAACATGCTGCCCCTGGCGGAAGGGCTCAAGGCCGCGCTGATGTGTCTCAATCAAGCGCGCTACGGCATCGCCTGGGGGGCGGTGGGCGCGGCGTGTGCGTGCTACGAAGAGGCGCTCACCTACGCCAAGGAACGCATTCAGTTTGGGAAGCCCATCGCCAGCTTCCAGCTCGTCCAGCAGAAGCTCGTGGAGATGCTCACGGAGATCACCAAGGCGCAGCTGCTCTGTTATCGGCTGGGGCAGCTCATGGCGGCGGGGCGCTGCCGCCACACCCAGATCTCCCTGGCCAAGCGCAACAACGTCGCCATGGCCCTCAGAGTCGCTCATCTTGCTCGCGACATCCTCGGGGCCAACGGCATTACGTTAGATTATCAGGCCATTCGACACTTGGTGAATCTCGAGACGGTCTACACCTACGAGGGCACCCACGATATCCACACGCTCATAGTGGGGCATGACATCACGGGGATCGAAGCATTTCGCTAGGAGCTTTATGAGATATCTTGGGGCGAGTTTGGCTCTCTTGGTGGCGATCAGCGGCAGTGCCCTGGCGCAGAGATCGCCTGCGAGCCTCTGGGGCGAAGGGTTCCTGGCAGCCGAAGTCGGCGCGGTGATCGGTGGAGCGATCGGCCTGGGCACGGTGCATACGGCGTGTATCCGGGTCGAGAGGAGCTGCGACCCGCTCTATAAGATAGTCGTCTTGCAGCAGCGGCTCCCCATCGAGGACGATCTCTTCTCGGTCATTAGGCTCAACTCGCCGGGGTTTCACACGGTCAACATGGGGCGGGGGATTGGGGCGTTGGCGGGGGTGGCGTTGGCCGGCTTTCTGCGCGGTGTGGAAGGGAACATCTGGGCGGGGTTTCTCGCGACGCAAGCGTGGGTGGCGGCCAGCCAGCACTTCTTTCTCTTAAAGTTTCCACTGGTGCCGGCTCTCGTCGCGACAGCGGCCTACAGCTGGGGGGCCAGGCTCAAATCCCCCAGAGCCTCTCCAGGGTGGAGCGTCACTCTAGTCTCTGAGAGGTTTTAGCGGCGAATGTAACGTGCGTTACTTTTCTGGCTCATCTTCATTTGCTAGAATATTCTGTCACAACGAGCCGAAGGAGGATTCTTATGATTCGCAAGGTCTTTCTGGTGTTCTTGTGTGGGGTGCTTGCTGGTGGGCTGGCGATGGTGGCCCAGGAGGGCCGGACGCTCACCCTCAGCCAGATGGTCTTCTTGGACGATGTCCCCTACGCCACGTCGTATAGTATCACTCTTGCGCCAGGGTACAGCGCCGGCGGAGCGACGATCTATAAATTCACGGGCTCGGCGTATCTTGCGGGCGATCTGGGCAAGCTGACGGAGATGGGGTTTGATTTGGGGCGGGCGGCGGGGCGGCTTGTCTTTGGCGGGTTGGCTCCCGCGAGCGTGCTCCTTGAAGCGGCGGCCTTGGCGTTCGTGCAGGGCCCCCTGATGCTCGAAGGGCGCTACGACCTTGGGGTCTTCGGGAATGCTGTGCAGCATCTCATGCTCGACCCGGCGCAGAACAGGGCTCATGGGCATATTTCTATGAAAGCCGTCGCCCCGGCGATCAATCTGATCGGGGATATCACCGCGCCGATCTCGATCACGGCTGTGTATGAGAAAGAGAAGATCACGGGGCTTGTTCAGTATGGGGCGCAGGTGACGGCAGAGCTGAAGTTCAAACACAAGCAGCACGATCGGCGCGACCCGGAGCTGGAGGGCTCGGTCTACGTGCAGAATCTGCGCCTGACGGTGCTCAGCCAGACGGCGTGGACGTTCTCTGGTGAGCTCGTCGCGGCGCTCCACGTGGATCCATAACCAGACTTCGTCTGGACTGTTCGCCTTCGCCGGCCATTGGCCGGCGAAGATGTATGGTCCAGGCGAAGCCTGGTTAAATCCCCATTCTCTTGGCGATGATCTCGTACATCACTTCGGTGGTGCCCGCGCCGATCTTCCACAGTCTTATGTCTCTGTAGAACCGCGCGATGTCGTACTCTTCGATGTAGCCGTAGCCCCCGTGAATTTGCAAGCACTCGTCGGCCACTTCGCAGGCGACGTCGGCGCAGAACGCCTTACACATGGAGACGATCATCGTGGGGTCTTCGCCGACTTCAAAGAGGCGCGCGGCGTGATAGAGCAATTGTCGCGCGGCTTCGAGCTTGGTCTGGAGCTTGGCGAGCTTGTGCCGCGTGATCTGAAACTCCGAGAGCTTCTTGCCAAACAGCTCGCGCTCTTGGGCATAGCGGATCGCGTCTTCGAGGGCCTGCTGCGCCGACGACGTGAACGCCACCGCGGAGACGAACCGCTCGTTCTGCAGCCCTTGCATAATATAATAGAAGCCCTTGTTCTCCTCGCCGATGAGATTTTCGGCGGGCACGGGGCAGTTCTCAAAGAAGAGCTCGCCGGTGTCGGAGGCGTGCATCCCCAGTTTCTTGGGGAGCTTGTGGATGGAGAGCCCTGGGGTGTCTCGCTCCACGAGCAGCATGGAGACCCCGCGATGGCCGGCGCTGGGGTCGGTCTTACAGGCCACGAAGAAGAGGTCAGCGTTGAGGGCGTTAGTGATGAACGTCTTGCTCCCGTTGAGGATGTAGTAGGCGCCCTTCTTTTTCGCAGTCGTACGCATGGCTGCGAGATCGGAGCCGCCGCCGGGCTCGGTGAGGGCGATGGCGCCGACTTTCTCCCCGCGGATCATCGCGGGAAGGTATTTCTGTTTGAGGGCTTCGGAGCCGTACTTATAGAGATAGGGCGAGGACATGTCCGTATGCACTAAGACGCTCATGGTCAGGCCGCGGGAGCGGCACCGTCCCAGCTCCTCGCAGAAGACGACGGTGCTCCAGATATCGGCGCCGGCGCCGCCGTATTGTTCGTCGTAGCGGATCCCCAGGAAGCCCAGTTCACCCATTCTTCTGTAGACGTCTTTGGGGAAGATGCCGGCGGCTTCCCACTCGTCCACGTGGGGGTTGAGTTCCTCTTCGACGAAGCGTCGGACGGCCTTGCGGAAGATGCGGTGCTCTTCAGAGAACGGGTAGTCCATAGTGCTTTATTATATCCGATGCTCACCCTGGGGTTCATCCCTTAGCCCGACTTTGAATCACGGAAGGCACGGAGGAGAACGGAAAGCACGGAAGTCAAGCTTCGTCTGGACAAGCTTCGCTTGACGTTCATCGTGCCGCCGGAGGCGGCACGGCGAACGGTCCAGGCGAAGCCTGGCTCACAGATTCTTCACCTCGTTGATGAGCTTGGTGAGGGACTCCTTGGCATCCCCAAAGAGCATCCGCGTCTTCTCGTTGTAGAAGAGCTCGTTCTCGATCCCCGCAAACCCAGGGTTCATGCTGCGCTTGAGCACAATGATATGCTTGGCATGGTCGGCATTGAGAATGGGCATCCCGTAGATCGGGCTGCTCTTATCGTACCGCGCCGCGGGGTTGACCACGTCGTTGGCCCCGATGATCAGCGCGACATCGGCGTTCTGAAACTCGTCGTTGATCTGGTCCATATCGTAGAGCTGCTCGTAGGGGACGTTGGCTTCCGCGAGCAAGACGTTCATGTGGCCGGGCATCCGGCCGGCAACGGGGTGGATCGCGTACTTGACGGTCACGCCGCGCTTGGCCAGCTCGTCAGCTAATTGTCTTACGGCGTGTTGGGCTTGCGAGACGGCCATCCCATAGCCGGGCACGATGATGACCAACTGCGCATAGGCGAGCAAGATCGCGGCCTCGTCGGGCTGGATGGGCCTGACGGTCTTCTTTGTGGCCGTGGCCGTCGCGGAGCTGGCGGCCGTGACTGCCCCGAACGCCCCAAAGAGCACGTTGGTGATCGGGCGGTTCATCGCCCAACACATAATTTGGGTGAGGATGATCCCCGAGGCGCCGACCAACGACCCGGCGATGATCAGCGCGTTATTTTTGATGACGAACCCGGCCATCGCCGCCGCGACGCCCGACAGGGCGTTCAAGAAGCAGATGACGACGGGCATGTCCGCCCCGCCGATGGGGATCGTGAACAGAACCCCGAAGACCAACGCCGCGACAGTCAGATAGAGAAAGACCCACGGGTGCCCAAAGTTGACGACCAAGTAGACCGCCGCGGCCACGATCGTGAGGAAGAATATCAAATTAATAATATTCTGGAACGGGTAGGTGATGGGGCGCTCGTGGACGATCCCCTGGAGCTTCCCTGCGGCGATCATGCTTCCCGAGAGCGTCACTGACCCGACGATCATCGCGAGCATGATCGAGATGGAGACGTCGGGCGTCAGGGTGCTGGGGTCGGCGACGTATTTGAAGAACTCGGCGGCCGCGACGAGCGCCGAAGCCCCGCCACCAAAGCCGTTGAAGAGCCCGACCATCTGGGGCATGGCCGTCATCTTCACCGTGTAGGCCATCACTGCCCCAAGCGCCGAACCGATGATCATCCCGATGATGATGACCGAGTAGTCTTTGATCCCCGACACAAACAACGTAGCTATAATAGCCAGGAGCATCCCCAGCGCCGAGAGCATATTGCCCGCGCGGGCCCGCTTGGGCGATTGCAGCCACATCAGCCCGATGACAAAGCACGCCGACGCGATCATGTACGCCAACGCAATGAGCACTTCGCGCAGAGACATTATTTCTCACCCGGCTTTCGCTTGAACATCTGCAGCATGCGGTCGGTGACCAAGTACCCGCCGACGACGTTGATCATCGCCAAGATGATCGCGATCAGTCCCAAGATCGTCTGCAGCCAGCCCTCTTGTCGTCCGGCGACGATGAGGGCCCCGATGATGGTGATCCCGGAGATCGCGTTGGAGCCGGACATCAGCGGGGTGTGGAGCAGGGGCGGGACTTTGGTGATGACCGCGAACCCCAAGAACATCGCGATCACGAAGATGTACAGTGCGGCTAAGAGTGCTTCGGTCATAAGACCTCCTTCATCAAAACCTTCCCGTCATGGGTGATGCAGCAGCCCTTGATGATCTCGTCGGTGAAGTCGAGATTGAGCTGCTTCTTACCCTCACCCCCGGCCCCTCTCCCCTGTGAGGGAGAGGGGAGAAGGGGTGAGGGGGTAATCAAGAGACTGAGGAAGCTCGCGATGTTGCGCGAGTACATCTGGCTCGCATGATAGCTCATAGTGCTGGGGAGATTGATCGGCCCCACAATGGTCACGCCGTTGACGAACAGCTCTTTCCCAGCTTGGGTGAGCTCGCAGTTGCCGCCCTGCTCGGCGGCTAAGTCTATAATGACCGAGCCGGGCTTCATCGTGGCGACCATCTCCTTGGTGATGAGCAGCGGAGCCCGCTTGCCGGGGACGAGCGCCGTGGTGATCACGACGTCAGCGTCTTTGACGTACTGGGCGATGAGCTCGCGCTCTTTCTGTTTGTGTTCCTCGGAGAGCTCCTTGGCGTAGCCGGATTTGTCCGCGGCTTCTTCTAAAGCTAATCCCACGAACTTGGCGCCCAAGCTCTCCACTTCTTGCTTGACGGCGGGGCGGACGTCGAACGCCTGGACGACTGCGCCCAGGCGCCGCGCGGTGGCGATCGCCTGCAGCCCGGCGACCCCAGCGCCAATGATAAAGACCTTCGCCGGGGTGATCGTCCCCGCGGCGGTCGAGAGCATGGGGAAGAACTTGGGCAGATACTGCGCCGCGAGCAAGACGGCTTTGTACCCCGCGACCGTGCTCTGGGACGAGAGCACGTCCATCGGCTGAGCGCGAGTGATTCTGGGGATCATGTCCATCGCGAAGGCGGTGATCTTCTTCTGGGCGAGCCGCTGCACCAGATCGGGGTTGAGCAGGGGCTGTAAGATCCCGATCAAGACGCTGCCCTCGCGCAGCAGCTCGAGCTCTTCGGGCGAGGGCTTCTGCACTTTGATGAGGATATCGGCCGTACTAAAGAGGGTCTTTCTGTCGGGGATGATCGTTGCGCCGGCGGCTTGGTACTGAGCATCGGGATAAGACGCCCCCACGCCGGCGCCAGCTTCGACCTGGACCTCAAGCCCGGATTTGACTAACCGGGCGACGGTCTCTGGGACTAACGCGACGCGTCGCTCATACGGCGCGGTCTCTTTGGGAACTGCTATCTTCATAAGACCTCCTATAGTGCGATTCTACGATGTACAACAGCTCTTGACCATAAGCTCCGTCATCTCGCTTTATGAGCTTTGTCATAGCAGGGGAAAGAGCACGAAGATGCTCACGTCCCAGAGGGCGTGCGAGACGATCACCGTGATCAAGTTCTGTTCGCGCTGGTAGAGCCAGCCCCACAAAAGCCCTGCGACGCCTGCGGCTATTATTAATATAAGATTGAGCGTCCAGATGTGTACGAGCGCGTAGAGTGCTGTTGTGACGGGTAGGCCCAGCCGGCGCTGCACAAACCCCCGCCAGAAGATCTCTTCGCTCGGCCCCAGCAGAAAGAACAACAACAGCCCGATAGACAGAAGATCGAGCTGCCCCCGCTTGGCGTAGACGCTCTGAATCTGATCTGCAGCGAAGGGCAAGATCGCAAGAGCGATCTGCTTGCCGACCCAAAAGATCGCATAGAGCAAGAGAGCCGAAGCGATCCCGATGGCTATATCGCGCGGGCGGGCTCGAAAGAGCTTCCATCGGTCGGGCGTCAAGATGAGAGCGATCGTCGCTAAGAGCGCTGCCGCCAGCGACAGCCGCACCCAGAAGTTCCACACTTCCGTCTGAAACGCGAAGTACCACAGAGCGAACGCCAAGACGATCAGCCCGATGAGCGCGTAGTCTCTGCTCATAGTGGGAAGATTTTCTCCAAGATGAGCCCGACGATGAGCCAGACCCCAAAGAGCGTATCGAGCTGGGCGGTGCGGGCGTCGGCGTCGTTGGGGATCTCGCGCTGCAGCGTCCTGATGAGCCTGAACGCAACAGGGGCGGAGAAGAAGACCAAGAGTCCCCAGGGGCTCAAGATCTTCAGCGCTATCAGGAGAGCTGTAGCAAGATACGCCAAGAGAATAAGCCCTTGATAGAGCACGCGAGTCTTCTGCTGGCCCAGGAGCGTCCCCAGGGTCGCGATCCCCGCGCTGCGGTCGTAGTCAATATCGCGCAGATTATTGGCCAGCAAGACCAGGGCAACGAGCAGCCCAAACGGCACCGAGATGAGTACAGCGTCAGGGCTGAGCGAGCCTCGCTGGACGAAGTACGTCCCGCCGACGATCACCGGGCCCCACATGAGGAAGACCGCAAGCTCTCCCAGGGCGAGATATTTGTACTTGATCGGGCCGGCGGTGTAGAAGAAGCTCGCGATCGCCCCGACGAGTATAAACCAGAGCAGCCCTGCGCCCTTCAGCACTATGAGCGCAAGCCCAATTATAGCAGCGATCGCATAGAGTCCTGCGCTGACCCAGAGCACCGCCCGCGGGGAGATCAGCCCCTGCACCAGCGGGTGAGGACGATAGAGCGTCGTTGGGGCGCCGGGGCGGTCTACCCCGCTCTTATAATCAAAATAATCATTAATAAGATTGGTCGCGCCGTGGACGCAGACCGCGCCGACGAGCGTCAGCAGAAAGAGCCAGACGTCAAAAGCCCCATCGAGGGCTGCCACGGCCCCGCCGACCCCCACGGAGATCGCGGTCATCGTGAACGACCACGGCCGCGTTGCAAGAAACCAAATCTTGAGATTCATCGCTTCTGTTGAGCTTTCTCTAAGACTTTCTTCAGGTCAATCTTGATGTCGAAGATCTGCATCTCGATCATGACGAGCTCTTCGGTGCCGGTGTTGACAAAATCATGCAGCTCGCCTCCGAGCACCCGCACGACCGAGCCCGGCTTGAGGGGGTGCTCGACCCCGTCTAAACGAACGATCCCCGTCCCGGAGATCACATAGAAGATCTGGGGATGGGGATGGCGATGGGCTGGGGAAGTTCCCCCAGGGGCCATCTTGACGAGCATCATCTGGGCGTGGGAGTTGGAGTCGGAGCGCGTCCAGATGGGCTTCTGCCAGATCGTCGGGGAGATCCCCTGCTCCCACGGCATATCACTTAACTGCAGAATCTGTTGATATTCGGCCATGAGCTCTCACCCTGCTGCACGGCGAGGGCCCTCTATGATATAATCTGTTCACAAGGGCTGTCAACTTATGTTCTCGTGGAATCCGCAAAGGCGCGGCCCTATGGCCGTCCCACGCAAGCGCGCAGCGCAGCGGAATGCTTTCTCGGTGAAGCTGCGGCGCTGGGGCATCCTCGGGGGGCTTGCGGCCGCGGCTGTGGGGCTAGGGGGCTGGGCCATCTACGCTGTGTATTTCGCCAAGCCCGGTGTCGCCATCCCCATCCAGCAGCCCAGCGACTATCAGTTACGGCTCGGGGAGACGGTAAGCTATAACTCCGTGCCTCCCACGTCGGGGCCTTACGCGGGAGCCACGACCGATTGGGGGATTCACGATCGTCCCATCCCCAACGAGATCCAAGTACACATGCTGCGGCTTGGGGGGGTATTGGTGCAGTATCGGCCTCGGGAGAGCCCCGTGCTCGATGATCCTGTGGCCGAGGGCCTCAAAAGACTGATTGGGCGGCTGAGGACCGAAAATTTCGAGAGATACTGCAAGGTGATCGTCGCGCCCTATCCGTTGCTGCCCAAGAAGATCGCGCTGACGGCCTGGGGGAGGCTCGACCTCTTCGACGCTCAGGAGATCACCCCGGAGGTCGAGCGGAGGATCGTTCGCTTCTTGGATAGACTGATAGATGCGTATAATCCGGAGCGAGCCCCATGCCCGTAGACAGTTCGGAGTTTGACAACCTCACCCTAACCCTCTCCGCAAGCGGAGAGGGAAGGGGTGAGGTAGAGGGTAGAGTGAGGTAGGGGTGAGGGCAAATAGAGAGAGAAATTATGTTGCGAGAGCTCGTGCGTGCAAGACTGCAAGAAGCCATCCAGCGGCTTTATGGGATCTCCGACCAGATTCCATCGGGACTGATCACCGTGCCGGAGAAGCCCGAATTTGGGGATCTCTCCAGCACAGTAGCATTCCATCTTGCCCAGACAAAGTCTGGGCAAGGCGAACAGCCCAGACGAAGTCTGGCCCCACGACAAATCGCCGAAGAGATTGTCGCTGCCATTGACAAAAGTCCATTTGAGAGGGTGGAGATCGCCGGGCCGGGGTTCATCAACTTCTTCTTCAAGCCGGAGACGATCCATCAGGCCCTCAGAGAGATCCTCGCGCAGGGGAGCGAGTATGGGAAGCTGAGCATTGGGCGGGGCAAACGCGCCCAAGTCGAGTTCGTCAGCGCCAACCCCACCGGCCCGCTCACGGTAGGGCACTGCCGCCAAGCGGTGCTCGGGGATGTTATTTCGAGACTCTTAGAGAACGCGGGCTATGACGTGACGCGAGAGTATTACTACAACGACGCCGGACGGCAGATGAAGCTTCTGGGGGAGTCCGTGCGGGCACGCTACGTGGAGCTCCTTGGCAAGCCCTCGAATTTCCCCGAAGATGGCTATCACGGGGAGTATATCTACGAGATCGCCCGGAAGATCGAGCAACAATACGGCGATCAGTGGGAGGGCGCCAGCGTCGAGCAGTTCACCGAATTTGCCGAGAGGGAGCTCTTTGCGGAGATCAAGCGTACGCTCAGTCGGCTCTTCCGCAGGCCACCTGAGCGCGTCTTCGACGTCTACTACAACGAGAGCTGGCTGTATGACTTATCCAACTTCTCCCCTCCCTCTTCAGGGGAGGGGAAGGGGGAGAGGTTAGTCTTCGTAAAAAATCAGACGCTCTTGCAGTGGCTGCGCGAGCTCGATCTCGCCTACGAGAAAGACGGCGCGATCTGGTTCAAAGCAACAGCCCTCGGTCGCCCGCAAGACAGGGTGCTGGTACGCAGTCACACTGGCGAGCCGACATACCGGCTCCCCGACATGGCATATCATGCCAACAAGCTCTTGCGTGGCTTTGATCTCATCATAGACATCTTCGGGGCCGATCACCAGGAGACGTACCAGGACGTGCTCGCGGCGGTGCGTGCGTTGTGGGAGGGCGGAAAACTCCCCAAAGAGTGCAACCCCGACAAGATTCGCGTGCTCATCCATCAATGGGTGAATCTGCTGCGCGGCGGCCAGCCGGTCAAGATGTCCAAGCGCATGGCCACCTTCGTCACCATAGACGAGCTCATTGACGAGATCAAGAGCACAGTCGAACTCGCCCCCGGCCAGGGCGAAGCCGCGCGCGAAGACTTCGCCGTAAATGTCGTGAGATACTTTCTGCTGATGCGTAGCGCGGACTCCCACGTCAACTTCGACTTAGATGTAGCCAAGCAGCAGTCCAAGGACAACCCCGTCTACTACGTGATGTACGCCTACACGCGGATCAAGAGCATTTGGGAGAAGTTGGAGGCAGAGCCAACGAAGAGCGCCGAGCTTCAGCTTCTGAACGCCCACGAAGAACTTGCGCTCATCAAGAAGCTCGACGAGTTCCCGAAGATTGTTGCTGATGCCACGGAGCACCTGGCCCCGCACTTTCTCGCTCTTTATGCCCATGAGCTGGCCGGGCTCTTCCATGATTTTTACGAGAGGCACCGCGTGCTCGACGAGGCCAATCCCGCTCTGTCGCAAGCGAGACTGGCGCTCTGCCGTGCGGTGCAGCTTGTCTTGGAAAGAACGTTTGAACTCTTGGGGCTTGTGGCCCCAGAAAGGATGTAGATGAGCTGGTTCCAGCGACTCAAGGACGGGCTGAAGAAGACGAAAGAACACTTAGTAGGGCAGCTTGCCCAGGTGCTCCAGCCGGGGCGGCGCCTCGACGACGAGTTGCTCAGCGAGCTCGAAGAGATCTTAATCACGGCCGACGTCGGCGTGGACGCAACGCTCGAGATCGTGCAGACCCTCAAAGCGCGCGCGGCGGCGCGGGGCGTGCAGGACTCTGCAGAAGTCATGGGGCTGCTCAAGGAGATTCTCAAAGAGCGCCTGCGCCCCGCCGAAGGAGCCCTCAATCTCAGAATAGATGATCAACCCACGGTCTTCTTAATCTTGGGGGTGAACGGCTCGGGCAAGACGACGACGATCGCCAAGCTCGCCCAGCACCTCAAAGATGACTTTGGCAAGCGCACGATCATCTTTGCCGCGGGGGACACGTTTCGCGCGGCGGCCATTGAGCAACTGGGGGTTTGGGCGGAGCGCGTCGGGGCGCAGCTGGTGGCGCACCATCCGGGGGCAGATCCCTCAGCCGTGGCGTTCGACGCCGTGGAGCGCGCGCTGAAAGAGCGCGCCGATGCGCTCTTCATCGACACGGCGGGGCGCCTGCACACCAAGCACAATCTCATGGAAGAGCTCAAGAAGATCAACAGAGTTGTGGAGAAGCGCCTGGGGCGGCCCATTGATGAACGACTCTTAGTCTTAGATGGCACGACGGGACAGAACGCGATTTCTCAAGCGAAGCTCTTCCACGAGGCTGTTTCGGTGACGGGGATCGTGGTCACGAAGTTGGACGGCACGGCCAAGGGCGGGGCGGTCATCCAGATCGCCAGCGAGCTGAAGCTGCCCATCAAGCTGATCGGCGTGGGCGAGCGCGCCGACGACTTAAGAGAGTTCAAAGCCGAAGAGTTCGTCGAGGCGCTGCTGTAATTGATTATGTGGCCGGGCTTGAGGCTATGATGTAGAATACGATGTATGATTCGCAAGCAGATCTATATAGAGCGCCGTCATGAGGATCAACTCAAGCGCCTTGCCCGGCAGCTGGGGTGCAGTGAGGCCGAGCTCATCCGTCAGGCCCTTGATTGCTCTTTAGGGAGTAGCGTGGTTTCTCCCGATCTTAGGGCGTGGAGGCGAGAGAAAGCGTTCATTCGGAGGCTCATAGCTCAAGGCCCTCTCGCAGGTCGTCGGCGATGGACGCGAGATGAGCTCTACGAAGATGAGGCCTAAGATGGCCCCTCCCTTGAACTTTTTCATTGATACGAATGTGCTCGCTTACGCGTATGACCGATCTGAACCGGATAAGCAAGCGCGCGCTCTCGCAGTACTCGATCAGCTTGTCGGGATGAGCGCGTTGAGCACCCAAGTGCTGGGGGAGCTGTTCATTGTGCTCACACGCAAGCTGCACAAGCCCTTCCCCCCAAAGATTGCCAGGGAGCGCGTAGAGAACTATCTTCGGGCGTGGACGATCCTCCCTATAACACCTACTGATTGTCCAGGAGGCGGTACGTGGAGTGCTAGCGCATGGCTTCAGCTACTGGGATGCCCAGATCTGGGCCACAGCGCGGCTCAATCAGATCCCTATAGTGCTGAGCGAAGACTTCGCTCACGGGCGGCGGATCGAAGGGGTACGCTTCTTGAATCCATTTCTGCCAGAGGTTGAGCTCCCCTTATGAAAGTCCTCACCGGATCGCAGATGGCCGAGCTCGATCGCCAAGCGATAGAGCGCCTTGGCATCCCCAGCTTGGTGCTCATGGAGATGGCCGGACGCGCCGTCACCGAAGAGCTCTGCACGCGATTCCCCGATATCTCCCACAAGAAGATCGTAGTTATCATTGGGAAGGGGAACAACGGCGGCGACGGCTTGGTCGTGGCCCGCAGCTTGATTGATCTCGGGGCTGCCGTCGAAGTCCATGCGATCTGTGCACCCAAAGAGTTCTCCGAGGAGACGCGCCACCAAGCTGAGCTTTTAAATAAGCTTGGGATCACCCTGAAACACCATACCAAGCCTCACGATATGCGCGCGCTGGCGCGAGCCCTCGCAGATGCGGAGCTCGTCGTGGATGGGCTCTTTGGCACGGGGTTTCGCGGCGCCGCCCAAGGGCTCGCCGCCGAAGCTATCGAGCTCATCAATCTCAGCTCGGCGTTCGTCTGCGCCATTGATATTCCCTCCGGGGTGGAGGCCGACACGGGGCACGTGCTGGGGCCGGCCGTCTACGCTGACCTGACGGTGACGTTTGCGCTGCCCAAGCTGGGATTGTTGCTCTACCCCGGACGCCAGTACGTCGGCGAGCTGGTCGTCAAGCCCATCGGGTATCCCCGCATGCTGATAGACCAGTATGCCAGCACGATGACGCTTGTAGACGCAGGCTGGGTGCGCGAGCATCTGCCCAAGCGCGAGCCCTACAGCCACAAGGGCGACTACGGCAAAGTCTTGGTTATCGCGGGCTCGCGGGGGTACACGGGGGCGGCGGCGCTCTGTGCGGAAGCGGCGCTGCGCGCCGGGGCAGGATTGGTCTATCTAGCGGTGCCCGAAAGTCTGCTCATAACTATGGAAGCTAAGCTCACGGAGGTCATTAAGCTGGGTCTACCCGAGGAAGACGGATCGCTCGCGCCCGCGGCCATCGCGAAGATCTTCGAGATGCTCGAAGACAAAGACGTGCTGATCGTGGGGCCGGGGCTGGGGCGCCACCCGCACACTGTTAAGACAGTACGACAGCTTGTCGCCAAAGCTGACAAGCCGTTGGTCCTCGATGCCGACGGGCTCAACGCCCTCGGCCCAGAGGCCAAGAAGATTCTCTCCCAGCGCACAGCCCCCACGGTGCTCACGCCTCATCCGGGGGAATTATCGCGGCTGATTGCCCAGGGCGTGGAGGAGATCGAGTCGGACCGCGTGGGCATTGCCCGCAAGACAGCTCAACAGCTCAACAGCGTGCTGGTGCTCAAGGGCGTCCCCACGGTGGTCGCGACCCCTGATGGGGAAGTTTTTATAAATTCTACGGGGAATTCGGGCTTAGCCAGCGGCGGCACCGGGGACGTGCTGACGGGCTGTCTTGGGGGCTTGCTGGCTCAGGGGCTTGACAGTATGACAGCAAGCGTTTGTGCTGTATATCTGCACGGGCGGGCCGCTGATCTTTTAAAGAGCGAGCTGGGCGAGCACGGCATGATCGCTTCTGATGTGCTACGCGCATTACCCAGGGCGCTGCGGGAGTTCGAGTGAGATTTCTGCTATACTTGGGGATGCGCTATGACTCCCAAGCAGAAGGAGTTCTACGCGGACAAGGCTGTGGACCTGGCGCACATCATTGGCGGCGCGTTGGTGATCGGACAATTTGTGTCCGAGCGATTCGAGATCATCGTGTTTGCTTTAGGAGCGATAGCGTTTATCCTCTTGTATGTGGCTAGCTATTTTTTGACAAAGGAGGCGTAGAGCATGACTGACAAGACCTTAGGGTTGCTCTTCTTGCTCGGGACAATGGTGGCAACGGTGTTGATCATCGTGCTGCCCACGATCATCCGCGACTATCGCAAGCGCCATCAGAAATAATGCTCATTGACAGCCACGCCCATCTCGACAGCCCTCAGTTTGACCCCGATCGCGAGCACGTCGTGCGGCGCGCTCTGGAGGCCAACGTCAAGATTATCTCTATCGCCACGGACGTCCCGTCGAGTCACAAGACGCTCGAGATCGCGCGCAAGTACGAGCTGCGCTGCGCCGTCGGGGTCCATCCCCACGAGGCCGAGCAGTTCTCTGAAGAAGAGACGTTAGCACAGCTGCGCCGGCTGTGCGCTGAGCCCGAAGTCGTCGCCGTGGGCGAGATCGGCTTAGATTATTTTAAAGAGTACGCGCCGCGCTCAGCGCAGCAGCGGGCATTTCGGGCACAGCTAGCCCTCGCCCAAGAGCTTCACAAGCCCGTGGTCATCCATCTGCGCGATGCGGCCGAAGATCTCCTTCAGATTCTCAAAGAGCACCCTGGGGTGCGCGGCGTGGTGCACAGCTTCACGGGCGATTGGGCGTTAGCGCAAGAACTGCTCGATCTGGGGATGTATCTCTCAGTGAACGGGATCGTGACGTTTGAGAAGTCTCACGCGCTGCGCGAGACGGTAGCGAAGATCCCCATAGAAAGACTATTACTCGAGACGGACTGCCCGTATTTGGCTCCCGTGCCCCTGCGAGGCAAGCGCAACGAGCCGAGTTTTGTGCGCTATGTCGCCCAAACCGTCGCGCAGATCAAGAAGCTCTCTTTCGAAGAGATCGCCCAAGCGACGACACGAAACGCCCAAGAGCTCTTTGGGCTTTGACGGAGTTGGAGTGGTGGGATTATAATCGCCTTGGTGAGGTCTATGGCACAAGGGCATCGGGTAGATGAGATTCTGCAGCAGATTGCGCATCTAGAGCCGGAGGAGCAGCGCCAACTTCTGGAGCGGCTGCCGGCGGTGCTCTTGTGTTCAGCGGAGGAGCTTGGATGGTTGCAGGTGGCTGAGCCTGCTTTTGAGTTTTGGGACAACCCTGAAGATGCACGCTATGACCAGCTATAACCGCGGCGACGTTGTCCTTGTGCCCTTCCCGTTCACAGATTTGAGCGCTCAACGTCAAAGACCGGCTGTTGTGCTCAGCGGTGATCGCTTCCATCAGAGTAGTCAATATGTGATCATAGCGGCAATTACGAGCCAGAGGGCCAGTCTTTTTACGGATTATCCTCTTCAAGATTGGCAGAGCGCTGGTTTGCTAGGGCCTTCCGTTGTTCGCGTAGGGAAGCTTCTCACCGTGCACCAAGCTTTAATACGAAAGAAGCTCGGCGCACTCACTGTAGCAGATTTAAGTGAGATCGAGAAGCGCCTCGTCCAAGTCTTCGAGCTTCAACTGGGAGTGCCATAACGATGATCTTAGGGTGCCATCTGTCGATCTCTGGGGGGCTTGAGCAAGCCGTCGCCCGCGCGGAAGCGCTCAATATTAACGCGCTGCAGATTTTTTCTCATAACGCCCGCAGCTGGAAGATGAGCCCGCTCTCCCCCGACGACGCCAAGAAGTTCCTCGAGCGCCGCCAGCGCGCTCACATCGAGTACACCGTCATCCATACGATCTATCTCATCAACCTCGCCTCCCCAGACAAGAAGATCTTCAGCTTGTCGGTGCAAGCCCTCAAGGACGAGATTCAACGGGCCGGGGAGCTGCACATCCCCCACGTCAACACCCACATCGGGGCGCACATGGGCCAGGGAGTCGAGAAGGGCTTAGAACGCGTCGTCGAAGCGTTAGATACTGTGCTGGCCAGCCCCCAGGCGAAGAACGCTCCGACTGTGAAGATTCTCTTGGAGAACTCCGCGGGCGAGGGCACAGAGCTTGGGGCGTCGTTCGCTGAACTTGCGACAGTGCTGAAGAATGTGCAGCATCCCGACCGACTTGGGGTGTGCATAGACACGTGCCATGCGTTCTGCGCGGGCTATGATCTCACCACGCCACAAGGGCTTGAGAAGGCCATCGAAGAGCTCGATCGCACCGTGGGGCTGGAGCGCGTCGAGCTCATTCATCTCAATGACTCAAAATTCCCCCTGGGGTCGCGCCGCGACCGCCATGAGCACATCGGCCAGGGGCATATTGGGCTCGAGGGCTTTCGCCTCGTCGTCAATCACCCGGCGCTGCGCCACAAGCCCTTCATCTTAGAGACCCCCAAGGACGACGAACAGTCTGATCCCACGAACGTGGCGCGCGTGCGCTCCTTACGGTATGATGACGGGGCGAGGGCGAGGTGACGCTATGAAGTTCTTCTTGGACACGGCCAACGTCAGAGAGATCGAGCAAGCTGTGGAGATGGGCGTACTCGATGGGGTGACCACCAACCCCACGTTGTTAGCGAAAGAGGGCCGCGACCCCGTCCAAGTCCTCAAAGAGATCTGTAAGATTGTGGACGGCCCAGTCAATGCCGAAGTGATCAGCACCGACTCCGAAGGGATGATCAAAGAGGCGCGCCGCTGGGCGGAGTTGAGCGACAATATCGTCGTGAAGATCCCCATGACCCGCGAGGGCATGAAGGCCGTCCGCGCGCTCTCTGAGGAGGGCATCCCCACAAATGTGACGCTCGTCTTCTCCCCAAGCCAAGCGCTCATTGCTGCGAAAGCTGGGGCGGACTACGTCAGCCCGTTTGTGGGGCGGCTGGACGACCGCAGTGAAGAGGGCATGGAGCTCGTCTCCAAGATCATCCAGATCTTTGATAATTACGGCTTTGAGACAGAAGTGATCGTGGCGAGCATTCGCCATCCGATGCACGTAGTCGAGGCGGCGCTGATGGGCGCGGATATCGCGACTATGCCCTATGCGGTCTTTGAGAAGCTCTTTGAGCATCCGTTGACGGACCTGGGGCTTGCGCAATTTCTCAAGGACTGGGAGAAGCTGCCGCGATGAAGAGCCTCGAGAGCGAGCGGCTTCGCTATAGCGAAGCCCTCGAGCGGGTCTTGCAGGCATTGCCTGGGGCCTTCGCCAAGCTCGCAGAAGTGGAGCGGGTCTGGCTGATAGGGTCCGCGGCGCAGGGGCGGCGCGATCTCTGCACTGATATTGATCTGATCGTAGTGCTGCGCTCGACAGACGATCCGCCGACGCGCACCGCGCGGCTCTATGAGAAGATCGCCTCACTCGTGAGGCTCGACGTCGACCTGGATATGCTCACGTACACCCCGGAGGAGTTCGCGCAAGCGCGTCAGGGGGGATTCTTGCGGAAGGCGCTTGAGCAGGGGCGGGTCATCTATGAGAGACCCAGCTGAAGAGGGCCGACGCTGGCTGAAGCAAGCCGAAGAAGATCTCCGGTGGGCGCGCCACCTCGCGCGCGAAGGGGCGTATCACCTCGCGTGCTTTCTCGCGCAGCAGGTCGCTGAAAAAGCTCTCAAAGCGTTTCTCTACGCGCAGGGGCGCGAGATCGTGCTGGGGCATTCGGTGGAGCGACTCTGCCGTGAAGCTGCTCACTATGACGCACACTTTGATGAGCACGCGAGCCGCTGGGCGATCTTAGATGGCTATTATGTGCCCACACGCTATCCCAATAGTCTGCCGGGGAGCATCCCGGCAGAAGTCTACACCCGCGAAGCGGCCGATGAAGCCGTGCGGCTCGCTGGCGAGGTCGTCGAGATGGTGCGCGCGCGCCTGAAGGGAGAAAGCCGATGAGCGCAGCCGTCAAATACTTAGAAACCCGCAACGCCTTCGGCGAGGCCCTCTTGGAATTAGCTGCCCAAGACAAAGACATCGTCGCGCTCACGGCGGATCTGCCCGGCTCGACACGCTTGAGTTGGTTCAAGGAGAAGTTCCCCGAAAGATTTTTTGACTTTGGCGTCGCCGAAGCCAATATGATGAGCGCTGCCGCGGGACTGGCCCTCTCGGGCAAGAAGCCCTTCGTCAGCACGTTCGCGATCTTCGTCGAGAAAGCATTTGAGCAGATCCGCCAGACGATCGCGTACAATAATCTTCCCGTCAAGATCGTGGCGACCCACGGGGGGATCACCGTTGGGGAGGACGGCGCGTCCCATCAGACCGTCGAGGACATCGCGGTGATGCGCGCCCTGCCCAACATGACCGTCATCGTCCCCGCAGACTACTACGAGACGAAGAGCGCGATCTTGGCGATCGCGAGCCATCCTGGGCCCTGCTATGTGCGCTTGGCGCGCGCGGCCTTCCCCGTGGTCTTCGACGAAGAGTATTCTTTTGAGCTGGGGCGGGCGCGCGTCGTGCGCGCGGGCACCGACGTGACGATCTTCGCCTGCGGGCTGATGCTCTTCTACAGCCTCAGGGCGGCTGAGCTTCTGGAGCGCGAGGGGATCTCCGCCCAAGTGGTCAACGTCTCTACGATCAAGCCCCTCGACCCCAACGTGATCACGTACGCGAAGATAACCGGCCGCGCCGTGAGCGTCGAAGAGCACTCTGTCATTGGGGGCTTGGGCGGGGCGCTCGCCGAGGCGCTCTGCGAGCACGCCATCCCCTTGGTGCGCGTGGGGATTCAAGACAAATTCGGGCAGTCGGGCAAGCCCGAACAACTTTTAGCGCACTACGGGCTGACCCCAGAGAAGATCGCGGAAGCCGCACGACGGGTTCTTGCCCGCTCAACGTGATCGCGATCACTAATGCCCATAACACTCGGGAGCGCACCGAGATCATAGTGCTCTAGGGACGCATGTCCTTGGGATGGGGAAGGATCTCGGCTAGACTCCTAACCAAAGCGTATGGAACGACGCGAGCATGACGGAGTCTCTGGGGAGGGCCCCAGGCCCCGCTTGACAGGGAGGCCCGGCATATGGTAAACTATGGGCAACTTTTTCCAGGGAGGAACGAGACGCGAACCAGCGCCAAGCTTGCACGAGTTTGGCGGGGAACAGGGGGAAAATCAGCGACGATGGAGACGCGATTTGACGGAGGGGAGAGTGGGCGCTATAATACAGAGCGAAAACCCTCTATTCGGGAGAGCGTCTTGTGTTTACAGCGAAGGTCACATCAGAAGGCAAATGTTTTTCCCGATCGGGAGGTGGTCGCCACACGGAAAAACGGATCGTTCGGCACGCGTTCGCAGCGGTGTGCGCGTCTTCCTGAGCATGTCGGCATCTTTTAGACCCTAACCAGAAGGAGGTATAGAAGTGAAGAAGAGCACAGTACAGGTGGCGAGCCTCATCGCCGTGATTGCCTTTATCGTGGGCGTCACCGCGATGGCTCCAGCAGCGCTGGCCAGTAAGGGCCAGGTTCTTCTGACGGACATCAACGGGACGCCCAAGCAGTATTGGCGCGTGGGCGAGACGGTGTTCATCACGGTCATTGATCCCGATGAGAACCGTGATTCGGACGAGGTGGAGTTCCTCACTGGGAGCCTCAAGACCCAGCTGGGCGACGAGGTCCCCGTGGTGCAGCTGTGCGCCGGACCATGTCCGGACTATCCGGGGATGGTCAGCGGGGATTACGTCAGCAGCATGAACGGGTTGGTCCTGCAGGAGACCGGTGTGAACACCGGGGTCTTCCGCAGCCAGACGGGCATCCTCATCACCAAGGCGATGCTCGGTCAAGCCCCTAACACCGGCGATCTGCAGTTGCAAGTCTTCGATACGGATACGCTCTTTGTACGCTATCAGGACCCCACCAACCCCAACGATATCAGCATCTATCTGGGCAAGATTTATACCGGCACTGCGCCGGGCACTCGCGCTCGTGCTATCATCTCTATTACTGATGCTGGTGGGAACCCGGTCAGCGTGACGGACATCGGTCGCACGATCTTCGTCACGGTCATCGACGCGGATGAGAACACCAGCCCCACCACCATCGAGACGGTCAAGGCGACACTCGTCAACGCCCGCACCAAGCAGAGCCTGGAGCTCACGCTGGTGGAGACCGGCCCGGATACGGGCGTCTTCCGCAATGTTGATGGCATCATCTTGGTGGACCCCAAGAACAAGGGTCGGTCGCTGGGCGCTACGGAGTTTGAAGCCCTCGACAAAGACACGATCTTAGCGTTCTATCAAGCTCCGGCGGGCTTCGCTCCCGCACCGCCTCCGCCGCCGGTGGGCACGCGCACCGACAGGGCCGAGAGCGCTCTTGCCGTCTGTGAGCGCGTCGTCCCGGTGAGCCTCAAACCCGGCCAGGAGGCCGAGATCACGGTGCGGCTCATCGCCAAGCAACCGTTGACCGCCGCGATCATCAGCGACAGGCCCGATCCGGCGTTCACCGTCACGGGCGACACCCGCGGCGGCACGATCAGCCCGCTGGCTCCGGGCCAGAAGTTCGAGCTCAAGTATCGAGTCCGCGCGGGCGCTGCGCCGGGAACGTTCTCGATCACCGGGACGTGCACCCCGGCGACCGCTGCCGGCGTGGGCGAGTCCATCACGGTGACTTCGAACATCCAGGTGGCCGCGGCTTCGGCCGCCAGCGCCTTCGCCGAACTCAAGGTCACGACGGTGGAGTCGCCCTTGGTGACCGTCAGCCGCGACATCCCCGACGTCGTGGCCGCGGACAAGGAGTTCACCGTCAAGGTGAAGGTCACGGCTAAGCAAGCGCTGCGCGCCCTGCTCATCAACGACAACGTGGGCGTGTGTACGCTCGTCGGCGGCACGGTCAGCCGCGCGGGCACGATCACCCCGCTCAGTCCGGGGCAGTCCTTCGAGCATCAATATAAGCTCGTCTGCCCGCAGGGCCCAGTGACCATCACCGGCACGGTCACGCCGGTCACTGCCGCGGGCGCCCAAGCCCCGGTCACCATCAGCTCGAGCTTCACCGTCGGTGCCGTCCCGGCACCGATGCTGGGCATGGGCGACGTCAACGATCCCCATGACTTCGCGGTCGCCCAAGTGAAAGTGGCCCATCGCAACCCGGCGCGCATCTCGTTCGTGGATGCCACGGGTCGGGAAGTTACTGAGCTGCGCATCGGCCAGGACGTCTTCATCCAAGTTGAAGACCGCGACCAGAACGCCGACTCCGATCGAGTCGAGCGCGTCGTGGTCATGCTCTTCGACGTCAACGGCGGCCAGGAGCTTGAGGTGCTCGTCGAGACCGGCGTCAACACGGGCGTCTTCCGCAATCCTGGCCCGTTGAAGATCGTCCCCAAGGCGGTCGCGGCGTGCCCCAACCCCGATGACTTGACCGTCTTCGGCAAGGGCCCGGAGATCGTCTTCACCCCGACGGTGGACGAGCAGAACGACGGGCAGCTTGCGGTCGCCCGCGACGACGTCATCTACGCCACGTACTTCGACGACGACGTGGCCATGATCGAGAGCATTGACGAGATCAAGCGCGCTCTCGATGCGTTCGATGTCATCGCGATCACGGCGACGATCAAGCCGTACGCGTTCGATCAGTTCGACAAGAAGCTGCGCTTCGTGGACGATGCCGGCCGGCCCATCTCTGAGTACAAAGTGGGCATGGACGTCTTCGTCCAGCTGGAGGATCCCACGCTCAACTTCAGCTCGGACTTGGTGGAGCAGATCCCGGTGATCGTGCTCGACCGCAACACCGGCGATCGGGAGTGCGTCACCCTGCAGGAGACCGGCCCCAATACGGGCATCTTCCGGAACCAGCAGGGATTGCCGCTGCGCCGCGGCCTGCCCAGCGACATCACGCGCGGCGACGGCATCCTGCAGATGCAGGATCGCGACAACATCGAGGCGCACTTCCAGGCCGCCGATAACCCCCAAGACTACGCGGCGACCTCCATCGGGATCATCCCGCTCTTTGAGCCGCCGGTCCCCCCACCCAGGCCCACGGTCAAGTTCGATCCCGCGTCCATCGAGATCGGCAAGACCTTCGTCATCGAGGTGAACGATCCCACTCGCAGCGGGACGCTCACGGACGCCGTCACGCTGACGCAGCTGCGCGGTGGCACGGTCGTCAAGACCCTCAAGGTCACCGTGAAGGAGACGGCGCAGAAGGGCGTCTTCCGCAGCGATCCGATCGCCACGGGCGAACTTGGCAGCGGCGCCACGGTCGAGGCCCAGGACGGCGACACTCTGAAAGCTGAGTACGCCGGCGCCGATCCGGCCACAGCCTCGCTCTTCTCGGCGAAGTTCGAGGTGCGCGAGTTCAAGGCCTCGCCGGTCCCAGCTACCACCAGGGTCACCTTCCAGGTGATCGGCTCGGGCATCGAGCGCACGGCCGTGAACGTCTACGATCTGTCGGGGAAGCTCGTCTTCTCCGGCAGCAAGGCCGGATCGTCCTTGGAGTGGAGCGTCTCGGGCGTGGGCAACGGCGTCTATCTGTTCATCATGACGGCGTCGGGCAAGGGCCAGAGCAAGACGAGCAAGGTCATGAAGCTCGTGATCTTGCGCTGAAGGCACTGAATCCGTCGGGGTGGGGCTCGCCCCCGCCCCGACGGGAACACCAATGGAGAATACGCATGCATAAGGAGGTTAAGCAAACGATGAACCGAACTTCGATCCTGGCGTTGGCGCTCGTCCTTGTGGCCGGCCTGATGGCCGCAGCCCAGGAGCCCACGGGAGCCAACCCAGTCTTCAAGAATGGCGTGGACGCGCGCGCGCTCGCGATGGGCGGAGCGTTCGTCGGCATCGCCGACGGATACTCCAGCTGCTACTGGAACGCCGCGGGCGTCGCCAAGGCCGCTGCCGACCAGTCCATCAAAGTCGGCGGCATGAATACGAACCTCTTCGGAGCGGGGATCAACTACAGCTTCGCCGGGGCCACCTGGACTCTGTTTGGGCTGCCCTGGGGGCTGAGCGTCTCCCTCGTCTCGATCACGGACATCCCGCTCAGTGACGGGACGATGGGCAGCGACACCGAGCTGCTCGGCGCGTTCTGCGGCGCGTTCCCCGTGCCCCTCAACGGGCTGAGCGTCATCGTCGGCGGGGCGGGGAAGTACTACAGCCAGACCCTGCTCGACGAGTCCGCCACGGGGATCGGCTTCGACGGCGGTCTGCTCATTGACGGGCTGGTCCCGGGGCTGACCATCGGCGCGGCCGCGTATGACATCGGCGGCACGAGGGTCACGTGGTCCACGGGCTCGTCCGGGATCGTGGACCAGCTCTTCCGGGTCGGCTTTGGGTTTGCGCTCTCGCCGGACTTCACCCTGGCGGCGGGGGTTGATCTCTATGCCGGCGGGGAGATAGCGATCCGCGCGGGCGCGGAGTTTCGGGGGATTGGCCCCTTGGCGGTGCGCGCGGGCGCGGTCCGTCCGGCGGGCAGCGAGCAGTTCGCGCTCACCGTGGGCGCGGGACTGACGTTGGGCACGTTGGGCGTGGACTTCGCGTGGCTGCAGAACAATATGATCGTCGGCGAGGGCGCCAGTGACACCATCGTGCTCTCGGCCTCGTTCAGCTTCGGCGGCGCCGGAGAGTAAGGGGTAACCAACTATGTTCCGAACGGCATTATTCACATCATCGGATAGGCAACTCGACACCAAAGAGAGAAGGAGGTACGAATTGAAGTTGAGCAAGGCTCCGAACATGCGGACGGCTATCATCGCGCTTCTTGCGATCTTCGTCATATCGAGCGGACTGACGGCGCTCGGCGCCGAGATCAAGGTCACGGACACGGCCAGCTTGCGCGCCTGCGTCTCCGGCAACCCCATTCCAGGAGTATCTACCAGCCCGGACGTGGGGCGCACGGCCGGACCGGGCGACACCTGCGTCATCTTCGACGGCGTCTACAACCTTGTTAATACGCCCCTGGTTGTGAGCGTGGAGAACCTGATCGTGCGCTCGATGAACGGCGCCACGGCCACGATCATCCAAGGGTCATACGATGGTGCTCTCATCAGCATCATCGTGCGCGGGGTGACGTTTGGCGGCCCGGCACCCGATCAGGGTGTCACTGTCACTAATACCGATGCCGACAACGGGATCGCCCTCTGCGTCACCGATGCGGCTGTCGTCGGGGCACCGTGCTTTGTGCCGGATGATGTTGATGACATCATCCCTGAGCAGACCGGCATCCAACCATACGTTATCACCCCTGCCGGTGCGGGGATCGCCCAGGAGAACATCACCATTCAGAACAACCGCTTCCTCAACAACGGGGAAGAGGGCGTGGTCTTCTTCTACAACAATACGACAGCGATCGACACCATCCGCATCCTGAACAACACCTTCAGCCAGAACGGCGGGAGCGGCTTGGTCTTCGGGAGCACCGTTGGGGCCATCGGCCGCCGCGGCCTCGATCGCAACGTGGTCATTGATGGCAACACCTTTGATGTCAACGTGCAGGGTGATTTCGCTAACTTCCCTGCTATACCTGCGCCGAACGACTGCGACCTGCAACCCGCGAACATCCACTTCTGCAACACTGGGACGATCGAGCAGGTCGGGATCGTCAACAATAAGATCTTCCGCGCCGGTCAGGTCGGCGTTGCAGCCGGTCAAGCGGACGGGATCACCTTCGACCAGGGCATTATCGAGATTCGGGACATGCTGATCGATCGCAACGTCATCCATCAGAACACGCGCAACGGCATCAAGTTCGACTATGTCGGCCGCCTGGGCGAGAACGTCGTCATCAGCAACAACGCCAAGGGGAGCCAGGGGATCACCCAGAACGGCCCGGCCCCGGCCCTGCTGCCCGCCGAGGGCAACGGCATCTACATCACTGCCCGGGTGACCGAGGTCCGCGGCGTCCAGTTCGTCAATAACATCATCAATGGCAACCGCGGGCAGTACCAGGACATCGTAGATGTATTGG